>Ga0335074_10001431_pt1 | contig 32335 bp, 34 predicted proteins | sample Lox_Sample_23_FD_206715 | JGI IMG/M metagenome (GOLD analysis project Ga0335074, IMG submission 206715) | Soil microbial communities from Loxahatchee National Wildlife Refuge, Florida, United States - Lox_Sample_2.3 | ecosystem: Environmental > Terrestrial > Soil > Wetlands | place: USA... | reverse complement strand
GCTGACCAGGCGGTGCTGACCAGGCGGTGCTGACCAGGCGGTGCTGACCGAGAGGGGCTGACCGAGAGGGGCTGACCGGCAGGCCAGGAGGAGGTAAGGCCATGCGGGGGCTATTCGGCTCGCTGACCACGCGGGGCAGGTCGTTCATGGCCGCCGGCGGGACGGCCATCGTGTGCGGGCTGGCCATTCCCGAGACCGACCTGGTCCGGGTCGGCGCCCTGCTCGTCATCCTCCCGCTGATCTCCGCGATGATCGCGCGCCGGTCCCGTTACCGGCTGGCGTGCAGCCGCCGGCTTGACCCGCCGCGGGTGCCGGCCGGCCAGCTGACCACGGTCACCGCGCGGCTGGAGAACGTCTCGCGGCTGCGCACGGCCATCCTGCTCGCCGAGGACGTGACGCCGTACTCGCTGGGCAGCCGGCCCCGGTTCGTGCTCGACGAGATCGAGCCGGGCGGCAGCCGCGAGCTCAGCTACCAGATCCGTTCCGACAGCCGCGGCAAGTTCACCATCGGCCCGCTGCGGGTGCGGGTGGCGGACGCGTTCGGGCTGGTGGAGATCAGCCGGTCGTTCAGCACGACCAGCACGCTGGTGGTCACCCCGAAGATCTACCCGCTGCCGCGGGCGGCGGCGCCGAGCAGCTGGCTCGGCGAGGGCGACGGCGGGATGCGGACGATATCGGCGATCGGCGAGGACGACGCGGCGCCCCGGGCCTACCAGAACGGCGATGCGCTGCGCCGGGTGCACTGGAGGTCGACGGCGCGCTACGGCGAGCTGATGGTCCGCCGGGAGGAACACCAGTGGCGGAACAGCGCGTCGGTGTTCCTGGACACCCGGCGCTCCGCGCACCTGGGCAGCGGGGCCTCGGCGACGTTCGAGTTCGCGGTCAGCGCGGCGGCCTCGATCGGCGCGCACCTGACCAGCGAGGGCTTCCGGGCCCGGCTGATCACCGAGGCCGGCGAGATCGCCCCGCGCGGCTCGTTCCAGGACACGCTGCTCGACATGCTCGCCGTCATCAGCCCGTCGCGCGAGGTCAGCTTGGTGCCCGGCACCGCGGCGCTGACCCACGCGGGGGGCCAGCTGATCGCCGTGCTGGGGCGGCTGTCCGCCGAGGACGCCCGCCGTCTGGCCGCGAGCAGGCGCGGGAACGCGCCCGCGATGGCCCTGCTGCTCGCCGTGGGCGCGTGGGGCTCCGACCTGGTGTCAGAGGAGACGGCGCGGGCGGCGGAGATCCTCACCGCCTCGGGCTGGCGGGTCGCGCTGGTCAACGCCGACACGCCGCTGGCGGCCGCCTGGCAGCAGTTGCACCGGCCCGCCGACCGGCTGTTGCCCGTCGGGGGCTACGCCGGCTCCGCCGGCTTCGGAGGCGAGCCGACGTGACCCAGAACCGCAGGATGACGCTGACCGTCGCGCTCGCGTGCGCGCTCGCCTCCACGGTGCTTTATCCGCTGTTCAAGGGCTCAGAGTGGTTCTACGTGGGGCTCGGGGCGATCATCACGGTGGCGGCCAGCGGCGCGCTCAGCCGGCTGCGGCCGCTGCCCGTCGTGGTCTGCCTGGCCATCAGCGTGGCCGGGCTGCTGCTCTACCTGAACCTGGTGTTCGAGGTGCGCCATTCGTGGGCGCTGGTCATCCCCACGCCAGGCTCGCTGAGCAGGCTGTGGGACCTGGCGGGCACCGGATTCACCGACGCCCACCAGGACGCACCGCCGGCGCTAGAAGTGCCCGGACTGGTCCTGCTCGCCGCGGGCGGGATCGGCATCACCGCCGCCCTGACGGACCTGATCGCCGTCCGGCTGCGGTCCACCGCGCTGGCCGGCCTGCCGTTGCTGGTCCTGTTCACCGTGCCCATCACCATGAACGCCCAGCATGAGGGCATCGGCACCACCATCGTGTTCTGCCTGGGCACGGTGGGATACCTGGCCATGCTGAGCGCGGACGGCCGGGAGCGGATCCGGGTGTGGGGCCGCCTGGTCTCGCTGTGGCGGTCGGGTTCGGTCAACGCCGACGCGTATACCGGGACGCCCGCGGGCGACGAGACGGGCCCGGGGCACCGGGTCACCGCACGAGAACCAGGTCCGGACACCCGGGCGCTGGCCGCGGCAGGCCGGCGGGTGGGGCTCGCGTCGGTCGTCCTGGCGCTCTGCGTCCCGCTGATCGTGCCCGGCCTGCACCCGAGCAAGCTGTTCTCCTCGGGCCCGGGCATCGGCGGCACGGGCGGGGGCGGCACCGCGGTGGCCCTCCCGGACACGCTGTCGGTCACGCTCCGGCAGCTCCAGCAGCGGACCCCGACCAAGGTGCTGACCTACACCACGTACGGCTACAGCGCGCAGCTGCTCAGAACGGAGGGTCCTCCGTACCTGCAGGCCTACGTGTATGACACTTTGACCGATTCGGGCTGGCAGACGTCCAACTACGCGGCCGGCGAGGCACAGGCCAGCAGCATGCCGCCGCCTCAGGGCCTGAACGACATGGCGATCTACCGCCAGTTCAAGGTCTCGGTCAACGTGGCCGACGACGCCCTGACGAACCAGAAGGCACCCAGCTTCCTGGCCGTGCCTTATCCGGCCACCCAGGTCAGCACGCCGCCCGGGATCTGGCTGGTGGATCCCGAGCTCATGGTGTTCTCGCAGTATCCCGGCGCCGACGTGCAGGCCTACACCGCGACCAGCATGGCCGTGGACCCGACCGCGGCCCAGCTGATCGCCGCCGCGCGGCCACCCTCGGGCCTGTCGGCGGACCTGGAGCTTCCGGCCTCGTATAAGGACCTGGCCGCGCTCAAGCGGATCGCGGACACCGAGACGGCCGGCCAGACCACGGAATTCGGCAAGGTCAACGCGCTGGCCGCCTGGCTCTCGGGTCCGCTGTTCACCTACAGCGCGGCCGCGCCGGCGGTCGACTCCGCCGCCACGCTGCTCGACTTCCTGACCAAGAACCACGCCGGTGTGTGTGTCCAGGCGGCGTGGGCGATGACGGTCCTCACCCGCCTGCTCGGCATCCCGGCCCGGCTGGTGGGGGGATACACCGGCGGCTCCCACGTCTCGGGAGACACCTACGAGGTCAAGACCGACGACGCGCACGCGTGGAGCGAGGTCTACTTCACGGGATACGGCTGGGTCAAGTTCGAGGCCACCCCGAGCGGCGGCGACGGCACCGCGCGGGCCGGCAGCTACCAGGGCAGCGAGACGGTCGGCACCCTGGGCGCGCCTCCGGTCACCGGGGTCGTGGAGCCGACCGCCGGACCGACCAAGAGCGCGCCGAGCGGCGTGGGCGGGGCCAACAAGCTCATCCCCAACAACGGCGGGCTGGGGGGCAGCGCGGCCGGCAAGCCCGCCGGGCCGCCGTGGGCAGCGATCGCCCTGGCCATCGTGGCCGCCATCGCCCTGACGGGCGGGATCATCGCGATCGTGGCGCCGCCCGCGCACCGGGTGCTGTCGGCCCATGCCCCTGACGCGGCCCGGCGGCGCAGGCCGGTGAGCCTGGCCAGCGTGGTACTGGTGGCGGCCGCGGCGGCGATCATCGCGCTCGCGCTGTACCGGCTGCTATCCCGTACCTCCGGCCTGGACCTGCGGGCAGGCTGGGCGACGGTCGGCATCGCCTTCGGCGCGGCGTGCGGGTTCGTGTTCGTGGTGCCGGGGATGGCCCGGGCCGTGTTCCGGCGATGGCGCTGGCTGCGGGCCGGCGATGACGCGGGCCGGGCGCATGTCGCGTGGCGTGAATTCCGCGATGACCTGCAGGATCTCGGCGTGGGGTACGCGCCGAGCGAGCCGCCGCGGACGCTGGCCAACCGGATCACCGCCGGGCTGCCGGGGCCGGCCCGGGAGGCGATTGGCAGGCTCGCGCTGGCCGAGGAGCGCGCCAGCTATGCGGGACGGCCGCCCGGGTCGGCCAGCCTCAGGCGGGACGGAGCCACCGCACGGCGCGGTATCGCCAGGTCAGTACGGCGTGGCAGCCGCTGGCGGGCCAGGATCTTCCCGGCCTCGGTGATGACGTCAGTGGCCGACGGCGCGGCCCGGATCCCCGATCGGGTAGCGGTCCTGGTCTCCCGCGCTGGACCAAACTCACGGCACCTGGCTGACCGTCGCTGACCGGATGGAAAATCCTTTCGGGTAGGTTCGGCGTGGCTGGGCCAGCGGGCCTACATCCTGCGGTCGCCCTCCTGACGGCGGCGCCACCGTTCTTCCATCCGCTCCATGAGCCGGGCCCGCCAGCCTGGCCGGGACCGGCCAGGTCCGGCTGCCTGCGGCTGGCTGACCCGGGCCGGCGCGGGCCGCGTCCTGGCCACGTGCCGCCGCCAGCTGACGATCGCCCACACCAGCGACAGCGCCACGAGCGCCGCACCGGCCGGCTCAAGGTAAAAATGATGGGTCACCACTCCGGCCGCGAGCGCGCCGGCGCCGATCAGGACGCCGATGAGCGCCTGCACCAGCTTGCGCTTATAGTGCACCCGCGGATCGCTGGAGCGCACGAGACGCCCGAACTTCGGATCCTCCCGGTACAGCGCTTGCTCGATCTGCTCCAGCTGGCGCTGCTCGTGTTCAGAGAGCGGCACGACGCCTCCCATAAAAACCATGCGCCCGGCACGTGTGTGGTGACCTTCACCCCACATACCCGGTTCTTTTTCCAGAATACGAGCGTAGACACACCGCTTGGAAGAGCGGACCCGGTAGCGGGTCAGAAAGCCGCCCGACCTGGGCGGTCCGGAGGGCCGGGATCCTCCACCAGGGCGGCCGGGCGGACCGCGCTGGCCCCGAACCGGCGGGCGAGCCGGTCGACCGCCTGCTCCGCCTCCCGCCAGCCGACCGGCCTGTCGTCGAAGGTCAGCTGGGTGTTCGCGTCTGCGGCGGGCACCAGGCCGGACGCCCGCACGCCGACCAGCCGCAGCCGGGCGCCCCGGTCCAGCCCGGACGACTCGTACAGCGAGCAGGCTGTGGTATATATCTCACGAGCCACGTCGGTGGGAAACGGCAGGGTGCGCGACCGGGTCATGGTCTTGAAGCTGGCCAGCCGGAGCTTGACCGAGACCGTCCGGGCCACGTACCCGCCGGCGCGCAGCCCGTGCGCGGTCCGGCCGGCCAGCCTCAGCAGCTCCCGCCGGATCCGGTCCGGGTCATTGATGTCCTGCGCGAAGGTCTCCTCCGCGCCGATGCTCTTCTCCCGCGCGTGGGGCGTGACCTGACGCTCGTCGCGGCCCCAGGCCAGGGCGGCCAGGTGCGCGCCCTGCGCGGCGCCGAGCTCGCGCTGCAGGGTGTCCAGGGGGGTGTGCGCGATGTCCCCGACGGTCCGTAGCCCCAGCCGGGCGAGCACCTCCCCGGCCCGTTCCCCGACTCCCCACAGCGCGGCGACCGGCAGCGGATGGAGGAAGTCGAGCACTCCGGCCTGCGGCACCACCAGCAGGCCGTCCGGCTTGCAGCGGGCCGAGGCGATCTTGGCCACGAACTTGCAGGACGCGACCCCGACCGAGCAGGTGATGCCCTGCTGCTGCTCGACCTGGGCCCGGATGCGGACGGCGATGGCGGCGGGCGGCCCGAGCCGCCGCAGCGCCCCGGAGACGTCGAGGAACGCCTCGTCCAGCGCGAGCGGCTCGACCTCGGGCGTGACGGCGCCGAAGATGGCCATGACCGCCTTGGAGGCCGCCGCGTAGACCCGGTGCCGGGGCGGCACGAACACCGCGTGCGGGCACAGCCGCCGCGCCCGCATGACCGGCATGGCCGAGCGGACCCCGAACGCGCGAGCCTGGTACGACGCGGACAGCACCACGCCGCGCCCGCCGGTCCCGCCCACGATGACCGGCTGGCCCGCGAGCTCGGGCCGGTCCCTGATCTCGACGCTGGCGTAGAAGGCGTCCATGTCCACGTGCAGGATGTGGCAGCCGGTGTCGTCGGGGGGTGTCATCCCGGCGCCCATCGCGATCAGCGGTGGCCGAGCAGGTGCAGCTGGGCGGCGATGTCGCGCAGCGGCGGGGTGCTGGCCGCGGCCTCCTCCAGGGCGCGCAGCGCGTCGGCGGCAGCCGCGTCGCCCTCCAGCAGCGCGCCGGGGACCAGCCCGCCGAAGATCCGCAGCCCGTGCGCCTCCCCCGCGCGCAGCCCGGCCTGCTCGACCAGCGCGGTCAGCTCGGGCAAGGTGAACCGCCTCGGGGTGCACGCTCGGGTGTCGGTCAGCAACCTGCGCGCTTCGGCGAACCGGCCGGCCAGCGCGCGGTGCAGGACCGCGGCCACCGCGTTGGGCGCCAGCACGCTCACCGTGGCGGACGGCCGGAGCACGCGCGCGATCGCGCTCATCGCGTCGGCCGGCTCCTCGACGTACTCCAGCACGTTGTGGCAGATGACGAGGTCGGCCGTGGCCGGGCCCGCGACGCTGTCCAGGCTGGCCGCCTCGCCCTGCACCGAGGCCAGGCGCGCGCCCGCCTCGGCGGCGCGCCGCTGCGCCGCCGCCAGCGCGTCCGGGCTGGGGTCGACGACGGTGACGTTGTGCCCGAGGGCCGCGAACGGAACCGCCAGCCCGCCCGTCCCCCCGCCCACGTCCACGATGTCCAGGGCTGGGCGGCCGGTGGCCGCCACCCGGGCGGACACGACCGCGCTCAGCACGTCCCAGACGAGCGAGGAGCGGACGCCGTCACGCCTGAAGTCCACGGCCACGCGAGCCTCCTTCACTCCAGTCCAATGTAGTGCCCGGCCACTGGCAATATTGCTGGCGGCGATGACCCTCCGCTGCCGGATTACCGCGCTTCGCTACTTTCCGTGCCGGATCGGTGAACCTCCGTGACCGGTTCGCCGTTTATATGACCGTGCGGAACTCTCAGACTCTTCTTTACCCGACCTCGTGGCATCTCCAGCGCGCCTGCACTCGGCCACCGTATGCTCTTCGCCATGGCTGAGCACCTCGAGTTGCCCCGCCCCTGGCGGCTGACGCTGACCGCAGGCTGGAACCTGGCCGAATCCCTCGGCATCCCCGTCGCCGGGTACTTCGTCGGCGCCCAGTTGGGCGGGCGGGACGCCGGCATGCTGGCCGCGACCGGCGTGGTCTGGCTGACCGTGATCGGCCGCAAGGTCATCACCCGCAGCGTCCCCGGCCTGCTGACCATCTCGGCTCTGGTGCTCACCCTACAGACGGCGGTGGTCATCGCCACCGGCAGCATGCTGTTCTTCCTGCTCCAGTTCCCGCTGGCCAACCTCGGCCTGTGCGTGCTGTTCGCCCGGACCGCGCCGACCCGCAAGCCGCTGGTGGCCCAGCTGGCCGCCGAGGTGGTGGCGCTTCGCCACCCCTCTCACCACCCGGGGCTGCATCGCTTCTTCCAGGGGGCGACCTGGCTGTGGGCCGGGATCTTCGCCGTGTCCACCGCGGGCCTAGCGGCGGCGATGGCCCTGGAGCCGGTCAAGGCCTTCCTGCTGCTCACCACGGCTGTCACCATCGGCGGCGTGGTCGCGGGCACCGGGGCGTCCGCGTTCTGGTTCTTCCGGGTGCTGCACCGCTTCGGGCTGCGCGTCCGCTTTGCCCAGGGCTAGACCTGGAGCGAGGGCTTCAGCTCGGCGATGCGGGCCAGGAGGCCGTTGACGAAGGAGGGGGACGCGTCGGTGGACAGGTCGCGGGCGAGCAGGACGGCCTCGCTGATCGCCACGCCGTCGGGGATGTCCGGGGCCCACAGCAGCTCGTAGACGCCGATCCGCAGCACGTTGCGGTCCACGGCGGGCATCCGGTCCAGGGTCCAGCCCTCGGCGAACTCCGAGATCAGCTCGTCGATCCTGGCCGCGTGCTCGGTGACGCCGCGGACCAGGTCCGCAGCGTAGGCGGACACGGGCGGGCTGGCCATCGCGATGCGCTCGGCGAGCAGGTCAAGGACGGGCACGCCGCGCAGCTCGGCCTCGAACAAGATGTCCAGGGCCCGCTTGCGCGCCTTGCTGCGAGCGGGCACTTAAGCTCTGCCGAGGTACTGGCCGGTCCTGGTGTCGACCTTGATTTTCTCGCCGGTGGAGATGAACAGCGGGACCTGGATCGTGGCGCCGGTCTCGAGCGTGGCGGGCTTGGTTCCGCCGGTCGAGCGGTCGCCCTGGACGCCGGGGTCGGTCTGGCTGATGGTCAGCTCGACCGCGGCGGGCATATCCACATACAGCGGCGTGCCGTCGTTGAAGGCCACCGTGACGGTCTGCTCCTCGAGCAGGTAGTTCGCGGCATCGCCGACCACGTCGGCGGGGATGCGCGGCTGATCGTAGTCCTGTGTGTCCATGAACACGAAGTCCGCGCCCTCACGGTACAGGTACTGCATCTCGCGGCGGTCGATGGTGGCCACGTCGACCTTGACGCCGGCGTTGAAGGTCCGGTCGACCACCTTGCCCGAGGTGACGTTCTTCAGCTTGGTGCGCACAAAGGCAGGGCCCTTGCCCGGCTTGACGTGCTGGAACTCCACCACGGTCCACAGCCCGTGGTCGATGCTCAAGGTCATGCCGTTCTTCAGGTCGTTCGTGGTGGCCACGTTCGGTCTCCAGGTAACAGGACGAGAAGCTCTCTCGTCGTCGTGGTGAGGATCTGGGCCAGGCCCGTCCCGCGGGCCCCCACGATGAGAACGTCCTCGATCCGGACGCCGCCCCTACCGGGCAGGTAGACACCAGGCTCGATGGTGACCGGGACCCGCTCGGCAAGCTTACCCTTTCTTGAATACCCGATCGTCGGCGCCTCGTGCACCTCCAGCCCGACGCCGTGCCCGAGGCCGTGCTGGAAATGCTCGCCGTGCCCGGCGTCCCGGATCAGGTCCCGCGCGGCGGCGTCGACGTCGGCCACGTCCGCGCCGGGCCGGGCGGCATCGATCCCGGCTCGCTGCGCGGCCGCGACCAGGTCATAGATCTCCCGCTGCCACCCAGCCGGCTCGCCGAGCGCGACCGTGCGGGTCATGTCCGCGTGGTAGCCGCCGTACAGGGCGCCGAAGTCCATGGTGATCAGGTCGCCGCGGCGCATCGGCCGGTCGGTCGGCGCGTGGTGCGGGATGGCACCATTCGACCCGCTGGCCACGATGGTCTCGAAGGCCGGGCGCTCGGCGCCCAGCTCGACCATCCGCCGGTCCAGCGCCGCGGCCAGCTGGCGCTCGGTCAGCCCGGGCCGGATCCGCGCGAAGGTGTCGGCGATGGCCTGGTCGCTGATCCGGCACGCGGTGGCCAGCAGCTCGAGTTCGGACGGATCCTTGGCCGTCCGCAATTCTTCTATTTTTCGGCCAAACGGAACCAGGCTGGAGCCGCCGGCCTTGGCGGCGAGCTCCGCGTGGCGCTCGACCGACATCTCGTGTGCCTCGAAGGCCACGGTGCCCAGGGCCCGCCTGGTCATCTCCGCGGCCAGCCGCGGCTCGATGAACCGCTCGACGACCAGCTCGAGGTCGGGGCAGTCCCGCTCGGCGGCCAGCGCGTACCGCGAGTCGGTGGCCAGCACCGCCTGGCCGCTGGCCAGCAGCAGCAGCGCGGCGTTCGAGCTGACCAGGCCGGTGAGGTAGCGGACGTTCGGCGCCGCGGTGATGAGGGCCGCGTCGGCGCCGGCCTCGGCGATCTTCTGCCGCGCCCGTTCCCGGCGCGCCACGTGAATGTCAGGCATGCCGGAAACTCTATTCACCGATCGCGCAACCCGCGATGCCCCGGCGGGTGAGTATGGGCATGAGGGACACCACGTGCTTACCGAACACCAGGGCCGGACCGTCGGGACGTCCGGGCTCACGGGGCCCGCGGGGTCCGCGGGGTCCAGGCCGGCGGAGGCGCTCAGCGACGCGGGCCTGATCGAGCGGTCGCTGGCCGAACCGGGCTGGTTCGCCGCGATCTTCGACCGGCACGCCGATGAGATCCTGCGCTACGCGCACGCCCGGCTCGGCCCTGACCTGGCCGAGGATGTGGTCGCGGAGACGTTCCTGGCCGCGTTCGCCCGCCGGGACCGGTACGACACCGCCCGGGCCGACGCGCGGCCCTGGCTGTACGGGATCGCGGTCCGGCAGATCGGGCGGCACCGGCGGGCCGGGTCGCGGCGGCTGAGGCTGCTGCGCTCCATTCCGGCCGAGCCGGCGGGCGAGGACGTGGGCGGCCGCGCCGCGGAACGGGTGACCGCCGAGCAGCTCCGGCCCCGGCTGGCCGCGGTGCTGTCCGGGCTGTCCCGCGACGATCGCGAACTGCTGCTGCTCATCGCCTGGGCCGGGCTGAGCTACGCGGAGTCGGCGGAGGCGATGGGCCTGACCGTCAGCGCGGTCAAGTCGCGGCTGAACCGGATCCGGACCAGAACACGCAAGGCCCTGGGCGGGGCCGATCCCATGAGTGCTGACGAGGAGACCAGTGATGGATGAGATCACCATGTTCGCCGCGATCAAGCCGGCGCCGCCGGCCGGGGAGGCCGGGCCGATCCGCCAGCGGGTCCGGGCCCGGCTGGAGGGGGCCCTCGACGCGCCGGACCGGAGGCCCCGCCGGCCCGGCCGGCGAGCCGCCGGACCGGGCCGGTTCCGCAGGCCGGCGCTGCTGGCCGGCGCGGCGGCCGGCCTGGCCGTCTGTGCCGCGATCGTGGTGCCCGCCGTCCTCCCGGCGGGCGGCACCGGGTCGGTCGTCACCGCGGCCTGGGCGGTGCAGCGCCACGCCGACGGCACGGTCACCGTCACGCTCAGGGACGTGTTCGACCTCAGCGGGCTGCAGCATGCGCTGGCCGACGACGGGGTACAGGCCCGGGTGATCACCGTCGCGACCGATCCGGCCAACTACACCGGCCCGCTGATGGCGGCCCATCCGGCCAGCCGGACCACGGTGAGCGGGTGCTTCTACCCGGCCACGGGCAGTTCCTTCGCGCCCGCCCCGGTGCAGCAGGCCGTGGTGACGCAGGTCGCCGCCCCGGTCGGCACCGACATAACCGCGCTGTACGACATTCATCCGGCGGCCATGCCCCCGGGCTCGGTCCTGCTGATCCAGGGAGTGATCGTGGGCGGGCAGGGGCCGCAGGCCGAGGTGGACCGGGCCGCGGCCGACGTGACCGAGCTGGCGTCCTTCCCCGCCCCCGCCGTCCTGGCCAGCGACAGCTTGCCGCCCGCCTGCACCTGGCGGGTCATCGCCACGTTCCCGCTCCCGGTGCTGCCCGGGAGCGTCAGGAAGTAAGCGCGCGGACCTGCTCGATGAGGCGGACCCGGGCCTCGTGGGTGGGCGCCAGCGGGGTGATGTTGAGGGTGGTCACCCCGGCGTCGCGGTAGGCGGCCAGGCGCTCAGCCACGTGGGCCTGCGGGCCGATCAGGGTCGTCCGCTCCACCAGTTCGGCGGGCACCAGGGCCTCGGCCTCGGCCCTGCGGCCGTCCAGGTAGGCGTCCTGGATCGCCTTGGCCTCGGCCTCGTAGCCGAGGCGGCAGGCCAGGTCGTTGTAGAAGTTTCGGCCGCGGGCGCCCATCCCCCCGATGTACAGGGCCAGCTCGGGCCGGCTGTGATCGCGCAGGCCGGCCACGTCGTCGCCGATGGCCAGCGGGGCATGCGCGATCACGTCCAGCGGGCCGAGCGCCGGGTCGCGCTTGGCCTGGCCCTGGGCCACCGCGTCGCCCCAGACCGCGCCGGCCTTCTCCGGCACGTAGAAGATCGGCATCCAGGCTTCGGCCAGCTCGGCGGCAACCGTCACGTTCTTCGGGCCGATGGCGGCCAGGGCGATCGGGATGCGTTCGCGGACAGGATGGTTGATCAGCTTGAGCGGCTTGCCCAGCCCGGTGCCCCCGGCCAGCGGCAGGTGATAGTACCGGCCCTGGTAGGCCAGCCGGTCGCGGCGCCAGACCATCCGGCAGATCTCGATGATCTCGCGGGCCCGGCCGATCGGCGCGTCGTACGGCACGCCGTGCCAGCCCTCGATCACCTGCGGGCCGGACGCGCCGAGCCCCAGGGTGAACCGGCCGCCCGAGACGAAGTCGAGCCCGGCTGCCGTCATGCCCAGCAGCGCGGGCGTGCGCGAGTACAGCGGGAAGATCCCCGACGCGATCTGCATCCGCTCGGTCTTGGCCGCGATATAGCCCAGCTGGCTCACCGCGTCGAAGCTGTACGCCTCGGGCACGAACACGATATCGACCCCGGCCCGCTCGAAGTCCGCGAGCTCCGTCACGGTCTGGGAGAATCCGCCCGCATAGCTCAGAAACATGCCTATCCGCATGCCAGGAGGGTACCGGGTCAGGCGGTGAGGTAGGCGACAACGATGTCCCGATCATGGCGGCGACTGAACGCAGGAACCGGGGAAACGTCTGGTGCGCTGCCGGGCCGGGGCGGAGAACGGGGCTGTGAGCACGAGCCGGCGTCCGTTCAGTCGAAAAAGAGAGTCTGGGTCCAGGCGCTGAGGTCGGTCATGACGGCGGCCAGGCTGTCGTCGGCCAGGCCGGCCCGCCGGTATTCGCGATCGGGCTGGGCCGGGGCGGCCGCGACGTCGGTGACCACGGCGGCCGGCTGGTGGACGGTGCCGTGCAGGTTACGGCCCGGGGGCGGGTTCGGCGAGCTGGGCCAGGACGTCCTGGCTGATCTCCTCCGGGCGGCGCCCGTCGGTGGCCACGGTCAGCATGGCCAGGTCGTCGTACACCCCCAGGCGGCGCCGGTAGAGCGTCTCGAGGTCGGGCCGGCGCAGCAGCGGCCGGTATTCGTCACCCGCGACCCGGAGCATTGCTTCGTCGTAGCCGACCCGCAAGTAGACGACCTGCGCGGACTTGAGCCTGACCGCCGTCTCCGGGTGCTCGGCCGCGCCGCCGCCCAGGGCGAGGACGGCCTCGGGACCGTCGATCAGGTCCGCGACGACCCGGTGCTCCAGCTCCCGGAACGCGGGCTCGCCGTCCTCGGCGAAGATCTGCCGGACCGAGCGCCCCGACCGCTGCTCGATGACCAGGTCGCTGTCGACGAACGGAAGCCCGAGGCGCTCGGAGAGCAGGTGCCCGACGGTGGTCTTCCCGGCACCCATGAAACCGACGAGGACGATCATGGCTATTTCCCCTGCTCGGCTTGCTTGGCCTGCTCGGCGACCAGCTCGGCGATGGCCTGCAGGGCCAGCTGGTAGGAGACCAGGCCGAACCCGGCCACCGTCCCGTCCGCGACCGCGGCCACCACCGAGGTGTGCCGGAACGACTCGCGCGCCGCCGGGTTGGAGATGTGCACCTCGACCAGCGGGGCGGTCCGCATGGCCAGGGCGTCCCTCAGCGCGTAGGAGTAGTGCGTGAACGCGGCGGGGTTGATCACCACCGGCATCCGGGCGTCGGCGGCCTCGTGGACCCAGCTGATCATCTCCCGCTCGTCGTCGGTCTGCCGGACGTCGACGTCCAGGCCGAGGGCGCGGCCGGTGGAGCGGCACAGGTCGGCCAGTTCGCCGAACGACGTGTCGCCGTACACCTCCGGCTCCCGGATGCCGAGGCGGCCGAGGTTCGGGCCGTTGAGCACGAGCACGTGCGTGATCACGTGGATACCGCCTTCCGGTAAGCGTCCATGAGGAGTTCCTCGGGCGGGTTGTCGAGGATGCCGGGCCGGGCCAGGCCGTCGAGCACCACCAGCCGCAGCCGCGCGCCGCGGGCCTTCTTGTCCAGGCTCATGGCCTCGCGCAGGTGCGGCCACGCGCCCGGCCGGTAACTGACCGGGAGGCCGACGCTGGCCAGGACTTCCCGGTGCAGCGCGGTGGTGTGGTCGTCGAGCCGGCCGGCCAGGCGGCCCAGCTCAGCGGCGTACACCATGCCGATGGCCACCGCGTCGCCGTGCCGGAACCGGTACTCCTCCACCCGCTCGATGGCGTGGCCGAGGGTGTGCCCGTAGTTCAGGATTTCCCGCGGGCCCTTCTCGGTCAGGTCGTCCGACACCACGCCGGCCTTGACCCGGATCGCGCGCTCGATCAGCTCGCGGGCGTGCTGGCCGTGCGGCATGGTGGCGCCGGCCGGGTCCTGCTGGACCAGGTCGATAATGGCCGGGTCGGCGATGAAGCCGGCCTTGATCACCTCGGCCAGGCCGGCCACGTAGTCGGCCCGGGGCAGCGTCTCGAGCGTGGCCAGGTCGGCGAGCACGCCGGCCGGCGAGTGGAACGCGCCGACCAGGTTCTTGCCCGCCGGGATGTCGATCGCGGTCTTGCCGCCTACCGCGGCGTCCGCGATGCCCAGCAGCGTGGTCGGGACCAGGACCACCTGGACCCCGCGCAGCCACGTGGCGGCCACGAACCCGGCCAGGTCGGTGGTGGCTCCGCCGCCGAGGCCGACAATGCAGTCCGAGCGCGTGAGCCTGTGCCGGGCTAGGCTCGACCACAGCCGCGCGGCGACGTCTACGGTCTTGCCGGCTTCGCCGTCGGGCACGGGCTCGGTCTTGGCGGTGAAGCCTGCCGCGGTGAGGGCTCCGCGGGCCGGGCGGGCGATCTCGCCCAGGCCTTCGGGGTGGATGAGGACGACGGTCCTGGCTTCCGCGGGGACCAGGCCGGGCAGTTCGCCGAGCACCCCGACGCCGACGACGACCTGGTAGGGCCGTCCGCCGTCCGAGGGCCGGACGTCGATCCTGGTCGCGGTCATCGCTGCCGCTCGTTCAGCTGGACGGCGATCTCCTGGGCGAGTTCGTCAGGGTCCAGGTCGTCGGTCTTGACCGTGATCGTGGCCAGCCGCTCGTAGAGCGGACGGCGCTCCGCCAGCATGGCGCGCAGCCGGCCGCGCGGGTTTCCCGGAATGACGATGTGGGGCCGGTCCAGGCCCAGGCGGCGCGCGACGGCGGCGAAGTCGGCGGCCAGGTAGACCACGGGCAGGCCCTCGAGCCGGTGTGGGAGATCTGGGTCCAGGACCGACCCGCTGCCGAGGGCGAGCACGCCATCGTGCTCACGCAGCGCGCGGGCGGCGGCTTCGCGTTCGAGCTGGCGGAAGGCGGGCTCGCCCTGCTCGATGAAGATGTCGCTGACCGGCTGGCCCGAGGCGGCCGCGATGTCCGCGTCGGTGTCGCGGAAGCGGGTGCCGAGGTGTTCGGCCAGGAGCGGGCCCACGGCGGACTTGCCCGCGGCCGGCGGGCCGATCAGCACCGCCACGGGCGCCATCAGGAGATCACCAGGGCCTTCAGGTAGCTCTCCGCGTTGCGGCGCATCTCCTCGGCCGAGTCGCCGCCGAACTTCTCGATCGCCGCCTCGGCCAGCACGAGCGCCACCATCGCCTCGGCCACCACGCCGGCCGCCGGGACCGCGGTCGCGTCGCTGCGCTGGTTGATCGCCTTGGCCGGCTCGCCGGTGCTGGTGTCGATGGTGTCCAGGGCGCGTGGCACGGTGGAGATGGGCTTCATGGCCGCCCTCAGCCGGATCGGTTCGCCGGTGCTCATGCCGCCCTCGATGCCGCCCGCCCGGTTGGTGCGCCGGCGGATCCCGTCGGGCCCGGTTTCGATCTCGTCATGGGCCGCCGACCCGCGCCGGGTGGCGGTGGTAAAGCCGTCCCCGACCTCGACGCCCTTGATGGCCTGGATGGACATCAGCGCGCCAGCCAGCCGGGCGTCGAGCCGCCGGTCCCAGTGCGTGAAGCTGCCCAGGCCGGGCGGCAGCCCGAAGGCCAGCACCTCGACGACGCCGCCCAGGGTGTCGCCATCACTGCGGGCCGCGTCGATCTCGGCCACCATGGCCTGGCTGGTGGCGGGGTCGGCGCAGCGCACCGGGTCGGCGTCGATGGCGGTCCTGTCCTGCGATCCCGGCATGGTGCCGTCGGGGGCCGTTATCTGGCCGATGCCAACCACGTGGCTGAGGATCTCGACGCCGAGCACCTGGCCGAGCACGCGCCGGGCCACCTCGCCCAGGGCGACCCGGGCGGCCGTCTCCCGCGCGCTGGCCCGCTCCAGGACGGGCCGGGCGTCGGTGTGGCCGAACTTCTGCATGCCGGCCAGGTCGGCGTGCCCCGGCCGCGGCCTGGTCAGCGGCGCGTTCCTGGCCATTCCGGCCAGGCTGGCCGGGTCCACGGGATCGGCGGACATGACCGCCTCCCACTTGGGCCATTCGGTGTTGCCGATCCTGATCGCGATCGGGCCGCCGAGCGTGCGGCCGTGCCGGACCCCGGCGGTGAGCTCGACGTCATCCTGCTCGAAGGTCATCCGGGCGCCCCGGCCGTAGCCGGCCCGGCGCCGGGCCAGCGCGGCGGCGAGGTCCCCGGTCGTGACCTGTACCCCCGCGGGCACGCCTTCACAGATCGCGACGAGCGCGCGCCCGTGCGATTCGCCCGCGGTCAGCCAGCGAAACATGCACCTGATCCTAAGGGGTGCTCACCCCGCGATGACGACCTCGATGCCGCGGCGGAGCCTGGCTCCCAGCCGGGTGGCGATGGCGGCCGCGGCCCGGTGCACCGCCGGTTCCCGCTCGCTCGTGCTGGCCAGGCGCAGCGTGACGGCCAGATCCGTGCGGTCGGCACGGCCCGGGGCCAGGCTGAACCCGGCGATGGCGGGCTCGGCGGCGACCGCCGCCTGGACTTCGGCCCGCACGTCGGGGTCGTCGCACGGCGGCGGGGGCGGCTGCCCGGCGGCCAGCGCCGCCAGCCGGGCGCCCTCGACGGCGAGCGGCACCGGCCCGGCCACGTCGATGACGACGGCACAGCCGTCGGCGACCGCGGCGCGCCACACCCGGTCCGCTCCGGCGGGCACCGGGCGGGCATCCGGCCGCCACCGGGCCAGCGCGTCCAGGCCGGTGAAGGCGAGCACCGCGGGTCTTCCGTCCTGGCCGATCAGCGTGGGCAGCACCATCTCGCTGTCCTTGTCGCCCGGCGGCGGGTTCGCGCCCCCGCCGGCCAGGACGGCGACCACCGGGACGAGCAGCCGGGTGGCGGCCAGCGCCTCGAGCGCGGCCCGCTCACTGCCCTGCCCGGCCGCGTACGCGGCCAGCGCGACGGTCACCCCGGGGTCGGCCGCGCCGCGGTCGCCGCGGAACTGCTGCCCGCCAGGGTTCAGGTGACCCGACACGTGACCGACCCTACGGCATGTACCGCCTGGCCGGTGAGGTGGCCTAGGTGCTACTGAGAGTAATAATCCTCTGAATGAGGCGCTTTCCCGCTAATTACCGTCATTCCCTAGGCACAATCAGTTGTGCGGGGAGATCGGCGGAAAAGGAAGGGAAGTTGGTGACCCAGCCCGAGCGGGTGCCCGCGATCGCACCGGGCACGCCGATGTGGAAGGCCGTCCCGCCGCGCCTGGTGGGGCCTTACCTGAACGGGCAGCGATCCGTGCTGGCCGGCTACGTTTACCGCGCCCAGGATGTCCGGTTCCACAACCCCGCAGAGGCCTACCTCGCGCTCAGTCTCGGCTGGGCGGATTCCGAATTTACGCCCAGCATGAGCGAGTTGTACCTGCTGTGCTGGCTGGCCCGGGCGGCCGACGGCTACCAGGCGACCACGGGCCCGGGCGCGGGTGAGTTCTACCTCGAGCCGATCCCGGTACCGGTCGGGGCGGGCATGTGCCGGCTGGGCGCCGACGGAGACGAACTGGTGGCCCGGTACGACGGCCTGGCCTGGCATCCGGCGGAGCCCTGAGCCATGCGACTCCGGCTGATGGCAACGTATCTCGGTGTCCCCTACCAGGCAGGACTGGGACCCGACGGCACGGAGGTGACGCTGTTCTCTCCCGGGCCGCCGCCAGAGGAACTCGGGTTCACGGCCGCGGGCGGGCACTGGCGCAAGCAGGTCAGCGTTACCGACCTGGACGGGCTGTGGCAATCGCGGCCGGTGGGGGACTACCGGGGTGAGCCGTGCCTGGTCCTCGATGACCTCGGCGACCGGCTGCACATCGCCTACCTGGGCCGGGACGCCGCGCGCGCCGCGCAACTGGGCTACTGGGAGATCGACCGGGAGGTCTTCGAGGTCGTCGTGGCCCGGAACGATGTCACCGGCCTGACCGAGGAACGAGTGGAGTTCCCGCCCAGCGCGGCCATGTTCTCACCGCCGCGAGAGCAGGCGCCACCCGAGCCCCAGGAGGACGCCGAGCCCGGTGACTACGCCGAGCCTGCGGGATATGCGGGGGGGAATGGATATCAGGGACCGGCGGAAAATGACCGGCTTGAGGCATATCCCGGCCCCGCGGTAAATAGCGGCCCGGCCGGAAATGGCCAGCTGGCAGGATATGGCGGTACGGATCACGCATCCCGCATGCCGGACCGGATGGCCGCCTGGCACGGATCGCCTGAGCCCTGGCCCGGATCGCAGCACCCGGTGCAGGACAGGGCCGCGGATACCAGCGCAGACCGGACCGAGCGCGAGCCCTGGTCAGATCCGTGGACCGAGCGCGAACCGGGACCCGAGCCAGAGACGGCCCCGGTCCCGGGCCGGCGTACGGGACGCAAGGACCGCATCTCGCCCGAGTCGGTCTTCGCCGAACTGCTGTCCCTGGCGGCCATCCCGCAGGCCGCGTACGCGGTCGACGAGGAGGTACCCGGCGCGATGTGCCTGGTCGAGGCGGACGGCGGCTTCGAGGTGTTCAGCCGCACCGACGACGCGCGGCTGGAGGTGCACTTCTTCCAGGACGAGGAAGCGGCCTACTTCTACCTGTTCGGCGTGCTGGCCGCCGAGGCGGTCCGCAGTGGTCGCCTCGGGCCCAACGGCCCGGCCCAGGCCAACGGGCACCGCAACGGATCGGGCCCGGTAACCCCGGCCGGCTCTCGGCCCGGCCCGGAAAACGTTTCGAAGTACTTACGAGGGAGAAAGTTACCCAACTCGGCAGCTCATCCGGCTAGGGTTTATTTAGCCGGCGGGGCTGACGGTCCCCCGCTCCCCAAGCAGCCCCGTCGGCCCCCCGAAGCGCAAGTTGACAAATTGAACTTGCGTATCACGAATCGGTTTCTTTTTCTTTAGTGCACATACCGTTATTAGCTGCACATGAGGTCAGGGTGGCCACCCGGGTACTGTGGCGTCCGTGACCGGGGCACGGGGCAGGCCAGCCGGGATGGCGCACGAGCAGGCGCGCCCGCCGCTGGTAACCACGGGGGTCGCCAGCCTGGCCGTCCGGGACGTGCTGCGCGGCCCGCGCCGGCCCGGCAAGGTCCTGGCGGCCCTGCCGCAGGCGATCTACCTGGAATTCGCCGATATGGTTCCCGAGCCGCGCGTCATCGCGATCTCGCCGCCGGACGCTCTCCGGCTACCGAACGCGATCGTCACCGGCCCCTGGGAGGAACGTGCCTCGGCGGACTGCTGGGCGGGTGAGGGCCAGGTCCTGGCCTGCGGGCTGGACATCCGGATCATGCGCTGGTGGGACCCCTCCCCCGTGTTCGGGCCGCTGTCGCGGGCCAGGCTGGATCACGGCTGCAGCGTCCTGGCCCGGCTGTGCACGGGCGCCGAGCACACGCCGGGCCTGGCCGGTCACGACGGGCCGGTCCGGCTGGCTGCCTGCTGTGCCAGCGGCGACCTGGCGGGCGCGGTCGAGGCGGTCGAGCACCTGGTCGGGCTCGGCCCGGGCCTGGTCCCGAGCGGCGACAGCATGGTCAGCGGTGTGCTGCTCGCGCTCAGGCTGCTCGGCGGGGCCATCTCCGGGGGAACACGGGCGGTATGGCTGGCGAACTGGCTCAGCGCCTCCGCGACCTGCCACGCAGCGCAGCGGACCACGACGCTGGGCGCCTCGCTGCTGCACTGCGCGGCCAGCGGTCAGGCCGCGGCGGAGGTCTCCGCCGTCCTGCTGGGGATGGCGGGGCAGGAGCCGCTGGAGCCCGCGGCCGCCAAGCTGCTCGCGGCGGGCCAAGGCGCCGATCTGGCCGCGGGTCTGGTGGCGGGTTGCCGCGCGGCGCTGCTGCTGTCCGTAAGCTGACCCTGTGACCGTTCCGCTGACCGGGCAGCAGTACCACATCGAGGCCGGGCCGTACCGGGCCACCGTGACCGAGCTGGGCGCGGGGCTACGCGAACTGCTGTTCCGCGACGAGCCGGTGCTCGCCGGCCACGAGCCCGACCAGCTGCCCCCGGCCGCCGCGGGCCAGTTGCTCGCACCCTGGCCGAACCGGATCGACGGCGGGCGATACGCCTTCGGTGACGCCGAGTTTCAGCTGGCCCTCACCGAGCCGGCCCGCGGCAACGCGATCCATGGCCTGACCCGCTGGACCGGGTGGATGCTCGTCAGCCACGACGCGGGTGCGGTCCTGCTCCGCAGCGCCGCCCACGGCTATCAGGGATATCCGTTCGGCCTGGAAATCGAGGCTGGATACCGCCTGCACCCGGACAGCGGACTGCAGGTCGCCATCACCGCGCGCAACCGCGGGAGCCGCGCGGCCCCCTACGGCACCGGCTCGCACCCGTACCTGACCGTCCGGACCGACTCGGTCGACGACTGCGAGCTGTCCCTGCCCGCGGCGTCCTGGCTGCCCGTCGACGACCGGGGCATCCCGTCCGGGCCCCCGGCCCCGGTCCAGGGCACGCCCTATGACTTCCGCCAGCCGCGCGCGATCGGCACCACCCGGCTCGATCACGCGCTGACCGGGCTGAACCGGGACGGCGACGGCCGGGCCTGGGCCCACCTGGCCGCCGGCGACGGCTCGGGAGCCCGGGTCGGCCTGTGGGCCGGGGAGGGCTACCGCTGGCTGCAGGTGTTCACCGGCGACCCGCTGGGTCCGGACCGGCGCCGCAAGGCGCTGGCCGTCGAGCCCATGACCTGCCCGCCCAACGCGTTCGTGACCGGGCACGACCTGCTGATCCTGGAGCCCGGCCAGGCGGTCACGCACACCTGGGGCATCCAGGCCTGGTTAGCGGGCCGCCCGTAGCTGGTCGCGCTGACCGGTCAGGACGGCCTCGACGAAAGCGGTGTTGGGGTGACGGCGGCGGTGCAGATCGCGGACCACGGCACCGACGTCGAAGGGCACGGTGCGGTGCTCGGCGGTCAGGTCACCACGACCGCGATCCTGCAGGAGCAGCCAGCCGGCCCGGCCCGGCGGCCGCGGCATCCCGGTGCTGCCGGGGTTGAGGGCGCGGATGCCGCCGGCCACCCGGTCGACCTGATAGTGGGTGTGGCCGCCCGCCACCACGTCGGCGCCGCACCCGGCCAGCAGGCTGAGCAACCGCTCGCCGGGGAGGTCGGGGTCGATGCCGGGCCCGTCGTCGGCGCTGGGTGAGGCGTGCACGCCCAGCACCGTGGTCCCCCCGGGGAACTGCAGGCGCAGCTGCGCGGGCAGGGTGGCCAGGTGGTCAAGCGTCCCGGCCTGGTCCAGCACGCCGCGGGTCCAGCCGATGCCCGCTGCCATCGCCGCGTAGCGTTCCACCAGGTCGAGCCGCCCCACGGCGTCGGCCGCGGTGGCATGAGGCGCAGGCTGCTCGCCGGTCAGGACGTAACGGTCGGTGTTCCCGCGCAGCAAGCTGACCCCGGGCAGGCCGTGCAGCCGGTCGAGCACTTCTGCGGGGCGGGGGCCGAACAGGACCAGGTCGCCCAGCACCCACCACCGGTCCACGTGGTAGCGGGCCGCGTCGTCGAGGACCGCGCGCAGGGCCGGCTCGTTCCCGTGGATGTCGGCGATGACGCCCAGCTTCATGCGCGCTCCGTCGCCGCGGCGATCCGGGCCAGGTCCGCGGGCGTATCGATGTCATCGGGCCGGCCCGTGTCGCCGCACTCGACCAGGGTGACGAGGTCGCGGCGGGCCCGCAGGAACGTCCGGGCGCCCTGGTCGCCGGTGGCCGTCGCCATTACCTCGGCCCAGTGCTCACGAGCCAGCAGCACGGGGTTGCGCGGCTGCCCGTCATAGGCGGCCACCGCCACGCTGGCACCGTCGCGGTAAGCGGCGATCAGGCGGGCGACGGCCTGTGCGCCGACCAGCGGCTGGTCGGCCAGGGCCACGACCACCGCGCCGACGCCCGCGTCCTGGCTGGCGCCGGTGAGGGCCTGCAGGGCGGCCCGGAGCGAGGAGCCCATGCCGGTACGCCACTCTGGATTGTATACAGTATTTATCCCGTCGAGCTCTACCTCGGCGGCGCCGGTGACGACCAGGACCGGGTCGGCGCCGCCGGCCCGCAGGAGGTTCACGCCGCGCTCGGCGAGCGTCTGGCCGTTCAGCTCCACCAGCGCCTTGGGCCGCCCGAGCCTGGACCCCTCCCCCGCGGCGAGCAGGACGCCCGCGACCGTGGTGCGCACGGGGTCTAAGCGTACGCGTCTGCCCTGATAGCATCCATCCTCATCGGGGGTGATGAGGGTTATGACCGAACGGGGTCGTGGACAGCTTTACCGGCGATCCGGGCATCCCGCCCTCGGGTCAGGCCACGTCATTGCGGCCGGCCTGGGCCGCAAGCGGTGACGTTGGCGCGGAATCGGTAACGTTCCCGGAACGGTGCGGGCCTAGGGTGGCGGGCATGGCGGAGGGACGGGAGTCAGACGGGCCGGGGCTGACCGGGACGGACGACGCGATGCGGCGGCTCCGGCTGGCCTCGCCGGTCACCGCGACCGTGTTGGCCCTCCTGGCGCTGATCCTCTTGGCCACGGCGCTGGTGCTGAGCGGCCTTGTCCATCAGCTGTCGATCTTGGGCTCGGGGCCGATCGTCCCCATCGTCGTGGTCTATGCGGCGGTGGGCTTCATCGTGGCCCGGCGCCAGCCGGGCAATCCGATCGGCTGGCTCCTGATCGGCTTCATCCTGCTGTTCCTGCTCAGCAGCATCCTCGGGTGGTACGCCGTCCTGTACTACCGGCTCGGTCACCACGGCCTGCCGCTCGCCCAAGTCGCCGTGCTGCTGCAGCCCTCGTGGGCCCCCGCGTTGCTGATGTTCCCCATGGTGATCCTGCTGTTCCCGGACGGCAGGCTGGCGTCGCGGCGCTGGCGGTGGGTGCTGTGGGTCTACGTGCTGGCTGGAGCCTTGGCTTCGGTGGCGCTGTTCTCTCCGGCGGTCAGAGCAGTGGCCAGCCAGGACGTCCACCTCGACTCCTTCGGGGACGTGATCAGCTCCGGAAAGTCACACGGCGGCGGGGCGCTCGGCGTGGCGGAGGTGCTGGGGCTGGTCTTCATCTTCGCAATCTGGCTGTCGTTCGTCGCCCACCAGGTGCTCAGCTGGCGGCGCGCCACGGGCGAGCGGCGCCAGCAGCTGAAGTGGCTGGCCAGCGGCGCCGCGGTCACCATGGCCGTAATCGCCATCTCGTTCGGAATCCCTTCGGCGAGCGTGGGGGGAGAGGTCCTCGGGGTCGGGCTGGCCGCGCTGCCGGCGGGCATCGGGGTCGGCATCTTGAAGTACCGCCTGTACGACATCGACCGGATCATCAGCCGGACCCTGGCCTACGCGATCGTGACCGGGCTGCTGGTCGGGGTGTACGCCGGGCTGGTGCTGCTGGCCACTCACCTGCTGCGGTTCCACAGTACGGTGGCGGTGGCGGCTTCCACCCTGGCCGCGGCGGCGCTGTTCAACCCGCTGCGGCGACGGGTGCAGCATGCGGTAGACCGCCGGTTCAACCGGGCGCGCTACGACGCCGACGAGTCCGTGGCCGCGTTCGCCGCCCGCCTGAAGGAGGCCGTGGACCTGGACTCGGTGCGAGGTGACCTGACCGGAGTCGTCCAGCAGACGCTGGAACCCGCGCACCTGTCGATATGGGTCAGCGGACGCGGCTGAAGGGGCTCAGACGGAGAGCTGGTGGTGGATGCGGCCGTCGGTGGCGGTCAGCGGCTGGCCGCTGCCGCCCCAGCGCAGCTGGATCAGCTCCGCGGCGATCGAGACCGCTGTCTCCTCCGGCGTCCTGGCCCCGAGGTCCAGGCCGATGGGCGAGCGGAGCCGGGCGAGCTCGGCCTCGGTCAGCCCGACGTCGCGGAGCCGCTCGAGCCGGTCCTCGTGAGTGCGCCGGCTGCCCATCGCCCCGATGTATCCGGCCGGGGTGCGCAGCGCGACCTCGAGCAGCGGCACGTCGAACTTCGGGTCGTGGGTGAGCACGCAGATGACGGTCCGGCTGTCGATGCTGGTCCCGGCCAGGAAGCGGTGCGGCCACTCGACGATCACCTCGTCGGCGTCGGGGAAGCGGGACTTGGTGGCGAAGACCTGCCGGGCGTCGCACACGGTGACGTGATAGCCGAGGAACTTCCCGACCCGCGCGACGGCCGCCGCGAAGTCGATCGCGCCGAAGACCAGCATCCGCGGCGGCGGAGCGAACGAGTTCACGAACACGCTGAGCTCGTCGCCGCGCCGCTCGCCGTGCGCGCCGTACCGGCGGATCCCGGTCAGGCCCTGGGCCAGCATGCCCCGGACGTCGTCGTCTACCGCCGCGTCCAGCCTGGGACCCGAGCCCAGCGTGCCGGATGCGCCGGTATGCCAGCCCTCCTCGGCCGGGTCCGAGCCGTCCTGGCCCCAGATCACCCGGCGCGCGCCAACCTGGCCCGGGCCGCCGATCACCGTGGCGACCGCGACCGGCTCCCCCCGCTCCACGGCCGCGGCGATCTCGCCCAGCTCGGGGAACTCGGCCTGGCTGACCCGCTCGACGAAGATGTCGAGGATGCCGCCGCAGGTCAGGCCCACGGCGAAGGCGTCGTCGTCGCTCACGCCATAGGTCTGCAGGACCGGGTCGCCCGTCTGTGAGACGTCCATGGACAACTCGTAGACCGCGCCTTCGACGCATCCGCCGGATACGCTGCCGACGACCTCGCCGTCGGGCGAGACAGCCAGCGCCGCGCCCGGGTCGCGGGGGGCGCTGCGGAACGTGCGCACCACGGTAGCCAGGCCGAACGTCTCGCCGGCCTCCCACCACTTGGTGACCTTGTTCAGGATGTCACGCACTGCGCCACCTCGGCCCTGCCGTCTCCTCGAGCACTTGATCTGGGAACCTGTTGTCCCACAGAGACTATTCCCGGGACTATTCCCGGCGGCCCCGGACGCTGGCCGCGGCGGCGCGGATCAGGTCGGGAAGGCCGGGATCCGCGGGTGGTTTGTCGGGTCCCAGGTCGTCGGCTGACAGCCAGCCCCAGGTGTCGGTGGTGGCCCGCTCCCACTCATCCAGGCCGTCCAGGGTCACGTCGGCGGACTCGACCGGCACGGCGTAGAACGTCTGGCCCTGGATGATGTCGTACCCGTTCCAGGAGAACTCGACGGTGTTCTGGGCGATCGGCTCGCCGAGAGCTTCCGGGTCGACCGCGATGCCGGTCTCCTCCCGCAGCTCGCGGACGCCCGCGTCGCGCAGCGACTCGCCGTGCTCGGCGCCGCCGCCGATGGTGAACCAGAACGGCGCCTCCGGGTGACGCGGGTCCCAGCCATGCAGCAGCAGCACGCGGCCTTCAGAGTTGACCGGCAGCACCCGGGCGGTCTGCCTGCGCCAGGGAGGCACGCTACTCCACGATCTTGGAGATGGGGATCTCCAGGATGTCCTGCGCGCCCGCCGCCTTCAGGGCCGGGATCAAGGTGTTGACGCCGCGCTTGGGGACGACGGTCTCCACCGCGTTCATGTCTCCCCGGGCCAGCGTGGTGATCGTCGGCGAGGACAGCGCGGGCAGCATCTCGGTGACCGCGGCGAGCCGGTCGGCGGCGACGTTGAGCTTCAGCAGGACGTTGCCGCGGGCCTGGATGGCCCCCCGCAGCAGCAGGGCGATATCCTCCATGGCCGCCCGCTTGCCCGGGTCCGCGAACGCCGGGCCGGACGCGATCAGCTCGGTATAGCTGGTGAGCAGCGTCTCCAGGATGCGCAGGCCGTTCTTGCGCAGGGACGAGCCGGTCTCGGTGAGGTCCACGATCGCGTCCACGATGTCCGGGACCTTGGCCTCGGTCGCGCCGTACGACGGGATCACGATGGCCTTGACCCCGTGCGCGTCGAGGAACCGCCGGGTCAGGGACGGGAACTCGGTCGAGATCCGGACGCCCTCGGGCAGGTCGGCGGCGGACCGCCAGGGCGCGGAATCCGGCACCGCGAGCACCACCCGGACCGGCTGGGAGGTGGCCTTGGAGTACTGCAGTTCGCCGAGCGAGGCCACGTCGGCCTCGGTCTCGGTGATCCAGTCGCGGCCGGTGATGCCGAGGTCGAACAGCCCGCGCTCCAGGTACGACGGGATCTCCTGGGGACGCAGGAACCGGACCTTGTCGATCCGCGGGTCGTCGATCGACGCGTGGTAATCCCGGTCCGACGACCGCCGCACGGTCAGGTCGGCCGCGTCGAACAGATCGAGGGTGGCACGCTCAAGCGAGCCTTTCGGCAGTACCAGTGAGAGCATGGGGTCCTCAACCCTTCACGGGGACGGGCTCCTGGTGAGTGTGGCGGATGGCACGGAGCAGGAGTGCGACCTCGAGCGCCGCCGTCACGGCCTCCCACCCCTTGTCCTCGTGGCTATCGGGCAAGCCGCACCGGTCACGAGCCGACTCTACCGTGTCGCAGGTCAGTACGCCGTTGCCCACCGGGGTACGGGCGTCCAGAGCCACCCGGGTCAGGCCCGCGGTCACCGAGTCGCAGACGTACTCGAAATGCGGGGTGCCGCCGCGGATGACCGCGCCCAGGCAGGCCACCGCGTCGTGGTGCCGGGCCAGTTCGGCGGCCACCACCGGGAGCTCGACCGCACCCGGGACACGGACCACGAGCGGGTCGGGGATGCCGCAGGCGGCGGCGGCCGCGACGCCCCGGCTGACCAGCGAGTCGGTGATCTCCTGGTGCCACCGGGTGGCCACGATGGCCAGGCTGAGCCCCGAGGCGTCCAGCGCCGCCGCATCGGGGCGGCCCGCGCCGCTCATGCGGACTCCGCGCGGGTAACCTCAGCGGGCGCACGCACCACGGCCCGTTCTGCATCATTAAGATTTTGAATTTGGTGGCCGAGCTTGTCGCGTTTGGTGGTCAGGTACCTGAGGTTGTACGGGGTGACGGTCGCCGTGAGCGGGATCCGGGCCGTGACGTCCACGCCGCAGCCGGTCAGGCCGCTGACCTTGGCCGGGTTGTTGGTGAGCAGGCGCACTGAGCGAACGCCCAGGTCGGCCACCATCTGCGCGCCCGCCGAGTACTCGCGGGCGTCGGCGGGCAGGCCCAGTTCCAGGTTGGCGTCCACGGTGTCCGCGCCGGCGTCCTGCAGCTCGTAGGCCCGCAGCTTGCTCAGCAGCCCGACGCCGCGGCCCTCGTGCCCGCGCAGGTAGAGCACCACCCCGCGGCCTTCGGCTGCGATGGCGGCCATGGCCGTCTCGAGCTGCGCGCCGCAGTCGCAGCGCAGCGAGCCGAATACATCCCCGGTCAGGCACTCGGAGTGCAGCCGGGTGAGCACGTCGGTGCCGTCGGTGACGTCGCCGAGCACGAGCGCCACGTACTCGGTGCCGTCGATCTCGTGCCGGTACCCGTAGGCCTGCCACAGGCCGAAGGCGTTCGGCAGCCTGGTCTGGGCCTCGCGGGTCAGCTGGCGTTCGGTGCGGCGGCGGTACTCGACGAGCTGCTCGATGGAGATCAGGGCCAGGTCATGCGCGTTCGCGAACTCGCGGAGCTCGGGCAGGCGGGCCATGCTGCCGTCGTCGTTCACCACCTCGGCCAGCACGCCGGCCGGCGGCAGGCCGGCCAGCCGGGCCAGGTCGACCGCGGCCTCGGTGTGCCCCGGCCTGCGCAGCACGCCGCCCTCGGCGTAGCGGAGCGGGAAGATGTGTCCCGGGCGGACCAGGTCCTGCGCCGTGGTCGCCGGGTCGACCAGCCGGGCGATGGTGGTGGCCCGGTCGGCGGCCGAGATACCCGTGGTCACGCCCGCGCGGGCGTCCACGCTGAGCGTGAAGGCGGTGCGCATGCGCTCGGTGTTCTGGGAGGTCATCAGGGGCAGGTGCAGCCGGTCGAGTTCGGCGCCGGGCAGCGGGACGCAGATCACGCCGCTGGTGTAGCGGATCATGAACGCGAGCAGTTCGGGGGTGGCCAGGCTGGCGGCGAGGATGATGTCGCCTTCGTTCTCCCGGTCGGCGTCGTCCACCACGACCACGGGACGGCCTGCCGCGATGTCCTTGATCGCGCGGTCGACGTCGTCGAATACCTGGTTCACTGGTGTGCCTCCCCGTTCATGAGCCGCTCCACGTACTTCGCGATCACGTCGACCTCGAGGTTCACGACCTCGCCCGGCTGCCTGGTGCCCATGGTGGTGCGCTTGAGCGTCTCGGGGATGAGGCAGACCTCGAACCACGTGTCGTCCCCCGGGGGGCCGAGCGCGGAGACCGTGAGGCTGATCCCGTCGACCGCGATCGAGCCCTTGTGCACCACGTAGCGCGAGATACTGGCGGGAAGGCTGATCCGGACCTGGTCCCAGTGCCCGGCGGGCGACCGGGAGATGACCGTGCCGGTGCCGTCCACGTGGCCCTGCATCAGATGGCCGCCCAGGCGGTCGGCCAGGCGGACCGATTGCTCCAGGTTGACCGGCGCTCCCTTGGTGAGGGCGCCCAGGCCGGAGCGGTCCAGGGTCTCGCCCATGACGTCCGCGGTGAAGGTGACGTCACCGATGCCGGTGACGGTCAGGCACACGCCGTTGACCGCGATCGAGTCACCCGGGGATACGCCGTCGGTGGAACCCCGGATGGTCAGCCGCGCCGCGTCGCCGCGCCGCTCGATGCCGGCGACCTCGCCGAGTTCAGCCACGATCCCGGTGAACATCCGCGCTTGCCTCCTCGAAGCCCTCTGTGTCGCTCGGCTCCGGGGGTGGCGCGGGTGCGCGCGTCGCGCGGCCGGCTTCCGCCGGCCGCCTGCGTGCTGCCTCCCATCCGGACTTTAACCGTCGGTCCCGGAATTTCACCGGGTCAACCGACCGCTGGCAGCGGACGGGTCGCGGACTTTCACCGCCGGTTCGGAGTTTCACCGACCCCGGAGCACGCACTGCTCGTATAGCCAGTGTGCCACACGGGTTATTCCGTGGTGACGGGCCAGGGAGGTGGGCTGCGTCACAGGGCAAGCGGCCGGAACTGGTAGCCGGCGCGGTGCTCGGTGACCAGGCACTGACCGTGCACCGGGCCGAGCTTGCGCCGGAGCCGGCTGACGTGGACGTCGACCGTGCGGCTGTCACCCCGGACGTTCCGGCGGTCTGGTGCGTCCGGCCAGACGTGCTGCACGAGGTCCGCGCGGGTGAACACCGTGGCCGGGTGCGCGCCGAGGAAGGCCAGCAGTTCGAACTCCTGGAAGGTCAGCGTGACCTCGGCACCGTCGATCCAGACCCGGCGCTGCACGTGGTCGATGAGCAGGCCGGTGGCGGGCTGGCCGGTGGCGGGCTCCGCGGCCAGGCGCGGGTGGTCCGGGACGGGCCCGGACTCTGGCGTGCTGGCGGTGCTGATCGCGTAGCCGACGATGGCCAGCGAGGTCTGGGTGCCCGGGATCGGCACCACCGCGAGCAGCGTCGCGTCCCGGCCCGGTGCGTGCTCGTCCCACGGAAAGCCAGACTCGGGGATGGCCTGGGCCGGCTGCTGCCCGGCCTCCCCCGTGGCCGAACGGCCGAGCAGTCGCGTTCCGATCGCCAGGTGACCGTAGGACACCCGCCCATAGTCCATTTAAATGGTCGCTTTTGTCAAGAAAAGGGCGGCGACCGGGACCGGACGAGTGGGGCATGGGGCCCCCTGGTCCCGTCTACCGGGCTCGGGTGCCACGTCACCGCGCCGCCCGGGCGGGCCGTGGTCCCGTGGTGCCCGCTAGTGCGCTGGTGTCCCAGTTGCGCGGAGGATCCGGCTTCCGCGGAGGATCTGGGCAGCTATTGGTGCCATTTTCCTCCGCGTAAGCCATTTTCTCCGCGATAACTTCCGCATGCTGGAATTCATGTGCGAACGATGCGGGTGCGGGGACGGGACCCCTGGTGCGCGTCGTTGCTGGGTGGGTGGTGCCGGGCACGACATACCATCGACGGGTGGCGGTTAGGGCGGTCATCTTCGACTGGGGCGGGACGCTGACGCCGTGGCACTCGGTCGACCACGAGGATCTGTGGCTGTCGGTGTGCGCGCAGCACTACCCGGCGGCCGAGGCGGCGGCCGCGGCCGAGGCGGCGCGCAGCGCCGAGATGGAACTGTGGCGGCTGGCCGAGCGCGCGCAGCAGAGCTCGACCCTGGATGCCGTGTTCGCCCGGGCCGGGGTGGCCGCCTCAGCGGGCTTCCTGGCCAGTTACTACCAGGCATGGGATCCGCACACGCTCACCGATCCGGACGCGCCCGCGCTGCTGCGCGAACTGCGACGGCGCGGCATCAAGATCGGCGTGCTGTCCAACACCATGTGGCCGCGGGCCGCCCACGAGCGGATCTTCGTCAGGGACAAGATCTTCGACCTGATCGACGGGGCGGTCTACAGCAGCGAGATCCCGTGGACCAAGCCGCACCCGGAGGCCTTCCGGGCCGCGATGCGAGCCGTCGGCCTGGCCGATCCGGCCGAGGGCGTGTTCGTCGGCGACCGGCCGTACGACGACGTGCACGGCGCGAAGAGCGCCGGCCTGCGCGCCGTCCTGGTGCCGAACTCCGACGTGCCCGCGTTCGCCGGCGCTCAGCCCGACGCGGTGATCGCGCGGCTGGCCGACCTCCTCGGTCACGTCGACCGCTGGTCGGCGTGAGAGAAACTTTCTCAGGAAAAACGTTGGCGGGTTCCCGCCCCGCGACTCATAGCCATGGGGAGCATGTGGGGGCTGACCGGACGCCGGGAACCCGCTACTGAGGGGGGGCGGGTTTCCGGCTCCGGGCAGTTACAGCGGCGACGCCCTGAAACAAAGGGCATTGGATGTGGTTAATAGGCACAGTTGCGGTGTTACATAGCAATATGCGCGACAGCGAGGTGGTCGCGGCCATCGTGGCGGGCAACCCCGAAGGGCTGGCCGAGGCTTACGACAGGTACGCGTCACCGCTGTACACCTACTGCCGCTCCCTGCTGCGCGAGCCGGCTGATGCCGCCGACGCCGTGCAGGACACCTTCGTCATAGCGGCGTCCAGTTTGGCGGGACTGCGTGATCGGAACCGGCTTCGGCCGTGGCTATACGCCGTGGCTCGCAACGAATGCCACCGACGCTTGCGCGCCCGCGCGGTCCAGGTCACGACGCCGATGGACGAGATGCCCGACGTGACCGACACCTCGGCTGACGTCAGCGGCGAGGCCGAGCGGGACGATCTGCGCAGGCTCCTCCGCTCGGCGGTGCGGGGCCTGAACGCGGGCGAGCAGGACCTGATCGAGCTGCAACTGCGGCAGGGGCTCGACGTCGCCGAGATCGCGGCCATGCTCGGCGTATCGCGCAACCACGCCCATGCGCTGCTCTCCCGGGCCCGCGATCAGCTGGAGATCTCCCTGGGCGCGCTGCTGGTGGCCCGCTCGGGGCGGCAGGACTGCGCCGCCCTGGACACGATGCTGCAGGACTGGGACGGCCAGCTCACCGTCCTCATGCGCAAGCGGATCAACCGGCACATCGAGAACTGCCCGACGTGCGCCGAGCGCAAGAAGCGCGAGCTGGCCCCGGCCCTCCTGCTCGGGCTGGCCCCGCTGGCCGCGCTGCCGACGGCGGCCATGCCGCCCGGGCTGCGCGAGCAGGTACTCAGGCTGGCCAGCAGCGACACCCCGGACGCGGCCGCCCACCGGGCCAGCGTGGCGCAGCGCACCGCGCCGTTCGGGCATCACGGGTTCCCCAAGCCGCTGGACCCGCCGAAGTCGCCGCTGTGGCAGACCCGGTCCGGGCAGGCCGCCGCGGTGGCTGGCGTGGCGGCCGTGATAGCAGTGGTCACGCTGGTCGCCGTGGCGCTGGCCGCCTCGGGCCCGGGCCACCACGGTGGTGCCGCGGCGGCCCTCGGCCGGGGATCGGGCGGCCCGGGAACGAGCAACGCGGCCGTCGGCAGCACACCCGGCGGGACACCGGGCGGGCCCAGCAACCATCCGCAGCCCACCGTGTCCGCGAACCCGGCGGCGCAGGTGTCCCCCACGCCCGGGGCCGGCGGCGGGCCGGGCGGAAGCGGCGGAAGCGGAAGCGGAAGCGGCGGAAGCGGAAGCGGAAGCGGCGGAAGCGGAAGCGGCGCGGGCGGCGGCGCGGGCGGCAGCAGTGCGCCGCCGACCGGGAGGACATCCACCAGCCCCGGCTCACCGGGCCGGAGCGCGCGCCCGTCGCCCCCGACCTCGGCGCCGCCGTCCAGCGCCAAGCCCAGCTCGCCTGCCCCGTCCACCAGCAGCCCCACCACAGCCACCAGTTCCCCGCCGAGCCGCGGCCTCCTGACCGTGACGCCGACCACGATCGTGCTCGGCCTGAACGGCGGCACGCTGACCCTGAAGGCTTCGTTCGGCGCCGTCACCTGGTCCATCGCCGAGTCGTCCGGCCTGATCGGCGAGGTGACGGTGTCGCCGGCGGCGGGCACGCTGGCCTCCGGCCAGAGCACCACGGTCGCGCTGAGCGTCAGCGGTCCGCTGGGCGGGCTGAGGGCGGCGGCTCTGACCTGGGGTGGCGGCGGCGCATGCGCGGACTGCACGCTCACCGTGAACCCGGGGGACATAACGGTCACGGTCGTCCTGGACATCAGCGTCAACTCCAGCCCGCCGCCGTCCAGCCCGCCGCCGTCCAGCCCGCCGCCGGACGAA
>Ga0335074_10001430_pt1 | contig 32348 bp, 29 predicted proteins | sample Lox_Sample_23_FD_206715 | JGI IMG/M metagenome (GOLD analysis project Ga0335074, IMG submission 206715) | Soil microbial communities from Loxahatchee National Wildlife Refuge, Florida, United States - Lox_Sample_2.3 | ecosystem: Environmental > Terrestrial > Soil > Wetlands | place: USA... | reverse complement strand
TCGGACGGGCTGAAGTCTTTGAAAATGCGGTGACGCCGCATGGAAAACTCTCGTTTAAAAACGATCTTCAATGAAAATCTTCGACGCTGGCGGAAACACTCCTTCGTACCCGGAAATTGCGACTGCAACGATGACTGGGCCGGAGGACACAGGAACGAGCTTGCGTTACTCCTTCTCCAGAGCCATCGGTTCGAAAGGGTAAATCCATGCCCCGGTCTGAGATGACACGAGAGGAGTTGGTGGCGCTATTCGCGATGAAGGCGACCGCGCCACCTCCGGAGGCGAACAAATTACTCATGAGGCATCTCCAATGCAAGGAATCGATACGTCTCGCCGGCGCCGTCCGGCGGGCCATGGACCGGTTCGCCGGCGCAGACAGCGTGCCGCTCTCGACTCCATCGGAACTCCTTCCGCCCCTGGGATAACACCCCTCGCGCCTGCCTTCGGCCAGACTCTTCCCACCCTCGGCGCTGTTCCAACGGAATACAACCACGAAGTCAACGCGGAGCTGCTTTACGATCTGGGCGCCGCTCTGGTGAAGGAGGGCTTGGGCTCACCGGAAACGTGGCAACAATGCGGAGAAAACGCAGTTCCCTTCGCCCAACGCAGCATCATAGACGCGATTGGGTCAGAGCGCGGCGAACTGTTGCAGCGCAACGTTGAGTTCCATCTCCAGGTGAGCGATGTACTTGAACGAGATGGTGACGGGTCGACACTCTGCAATGGGCAGCTGGCGATAACAATCGAATGCTGCGGTGCCGGCTATCTGAAGATCGGACCTGCGCTCGACGTCCTCGAAAAGGAAGCGGAAGGGCTGGGAGCGGCATTCTATTGGACCCTCATCCATGCCCTGTATCGCGTAATGCGGATCTACGATCACGATGATGCACTCAGGTACGAAGAGATGTTGATCGAGTCTGCAAACGAGGACGACGAAGAGAATCGCAGCCAGTATGAATTCCCAGAGGTGGAGAAAGCTCTCCCGCAGTGCATCCAGAAAACACTCAAAGAGAAGTGGCGAATTGAAGGTCGCCGCCTGCTCCGCGATCATTGCAATGGCCCTTTCCGGGCCTGGATCGATCGTCTAAGGAAAATCCAACGACTTTCCCGTGTGCGCGTTGAACAGGCGCGACAGTCCCTCGAAGACCGCTATTATGATGGTCCTCCGCTCCCATCGTTGCTCGTTGCCTTCAAGGAAAGAGACGCCATCACTGCCTGCTTCGACGAGGAAGGCCAGCATATGCTTGAAGGCTCGTCGGAGCCGACAGTTTGTGTCGTCTTTTCTCCGAAAAACCCAGACGAAGTGAAGCACGCCATGCGTGTGATCGACCGGTTCGTTGCATTCAACACCGAGCTCTTTGAATTGGTTGAGGAGCTGCAGGAGAAGGAACATGCAGGTTCAGATAGCCATCGGGGAGAACCATCGCTTCGAGTTGCGTGAGGCGTTGTTGGTCTACTACGGAAACCAGACGACCTTCATCACAAAACACGAGGTTTTGAAGCAGCAGAATACAGCACCCGCTCTGGGGCCGGCGCAACCGCTCACCGTAGCATTTGTCGAGTCGCTCGTTCGCTCGCTTGGGGGCGAAGCTGCTGCCGAGGTGTTCCCAGAGAACATCCTCGCCAAGAACGATCGCATGATCGCCTGGTGGACGCCGGCACAGTGCCGTCAGATGTTCTATCAGCACTCCGAGGGAAAGGCGGCCGCTTTGAACGGGCGCATTTTCCCTCAGCCTCCTTTGGTTTGGCGTGTCACTGACGGGCAATTGAAAATCCGCGCTCTGACGCAGAATAAGCGTCCCGTGGCAACAACAAAGCTCGCGGTCGCGCCCTACTGGAATCTCTCGGACTGCGGCACAGTCTGCACAGGGTCGATGCGGCGGCCCGAGAACGCATCCGTCGCGGCCATATCCGACTGGGAGCGAGGCTTCTATGAGAGTGCTTTTACGCATGCCAATGTTGGCCGCCTTACACGCCACCAGGGCGGCTTCGAGGGACTTTGGAGCGGCCTGACAGGAAAGCGGAGACTATTTCCTCTGGAGACTCTGATCGTCCTGCCCCAGACCCTCGCGCAATTCGTGCGCGACGAAAGGAACTGAGATGCGCATCGAGCACTCGCTGCCACCGGGCTTCCTTGGCCGTGGACCCGTCCGTGTATTGGTCGTGGGTGCAGGCGGAACCGGAAGCGCCATCCTGATGGGCCTGCCGTATCTCGATCAGGCGATGCGGGTGTGGGGGCATCCCTACGGGCTCCAGGTATCGATCATGGATGCCGACACGGTGTCTGAGACGAACTGCGTCCGTCAGCCATTCTCGGCCTCGGACATTGGTCAGAACAAAGCAACGGTGCTCGTCAATCGCATCAACATGTTTTGGGGTACGAATTGGTCAGCGGAATCGTCCTTCTTTAACGAGCGCACATTGCGGGGGTCGCATGACGACGCTCCAGATTTGCTGATCGGTTGCGTCGACACCCGCGCTGCACGGCAGGCCATCGACCAGGCAGTGACGCGGCCCATGCACCGCACGACCTACTGGCTTGATATCGGCAACAATGCGGCCAGCGGCCAATACGTCCTTGGACAGCCGCTAAACTCACGCAATAAACGCGCTGCCCCCAGGCTGCGCACTGTCAGTGAGTTGTATCCCGAGATTGTCGATTCTGCGGCGGGCGAAGACCCTTTGCCGAGTTGCTCTGCTATCGAAGCTCTCGAGCGGCAAGAGCCCTTCATCAACCAAACTCTTGCCTCGAGCGCTCTCGCTATGCTGGCGCGGCTCTTCCGCTATGGAAGGCTGAACCATCACGGAGCCTTCTTCAACGCCGAAACCGGCCGTATGAGTGCTCTGCCTATCGATCCCCAAATGTGGATGAAGGTCCGCAGACGCAATCGTCAGCTCCGAGCCGGAGCTTAAACAACGCTCATCCACCCTTTCCCACTCAATCCAATGACACCCATCGGAGATCCCCATGTTTCAGCAACTCGTTCCACTCCTCCGCCAGAGGTCTGTCCTCTTGACGGTCACTTCTCTTGAAGAAGATCAGATCCGCGTCAATGTCCTGCCAAAGAAGCTGGCGGACGGCGAAAACGCTGCCCTCACCACCCCGATGAGCTTCACCGGAACCGCCGCCGAACTCGATGCACAACTGCCGGATGCAATCGTCAGCTTTGTCGCCAGTCATCTGGAATTGAAGAGCACGCTCGACCGCGCCAAAGAGGAAATGGCTGCGGCGGCGAAGGCAGCCCAGGATGAGGCGAGAAATAAGTCGAAGACGGCGAAGAAGTCTACTCAGTCCGCAGAACCTGTAAAGAAAGAGGAGCAGAAAGCAGCAGAGTCGCCAACGGCGCCTGGCCTGTTCGATATGCCCGCTCCAGTCGACGCGAGGGCGACATCGGCTGAGTCGGACGAAGAGGCCGAGATTCTTGCCGAAATCAAACAGGATGAGGAAGCGGAGGAAGGTGACGAGGCCCTTCTCGCTTCGTAGGTCTCCTTAGCAAATGGCTAGGGTTCAGCCACTTTGGCCACTGCGGATCATTTGAATCTCTGCCGCGGTCCGATTCGTAAATACCGGCTGACTCGTTACTAATCCGGCCCCAATGAGTGCATTGGCGATGGTCCGTCGATCGACTGGATCACTGGAATGAAACGGCTTGCAACTGGCACCGTACAAGAAGCAGTTCGACGAATGAGAAGTTATGCACCCTCAGCGCCGCTCCCGCCTGAGACAGCCTCAGGCGGAAAGCGTACATTTGTGCCCTTGGCAACCTTCGGCTGTACGTTAATCTCCATGAAGTCCAGGTCATCGTAACCGGGCATGCTGCCTGGTTTCATGCTTGCCGTCCTCGCCTCGAATTCGGCAAGGAGCTTGTCGAGGGCTGCTTTCTTGTCAGGGGGCACCTGGGAGCGGTTGGGAGAGTTGGGTCGCCAATACGGAAGATATATATCCCAGAGCTGGCTTGTCAGATAAGTCGGATCATCTGGCGGGTGCGGCGCAAACATTATCAGTCCCTTCGCGCGTTCGCTCGCGGGAAACGTCTGATAGAGAGCTGCGAGTCGGGCAAGATCTGCTTTGAGGTCATCGCCGTGCACAAAGGTCTGCGCGGCCGTCATGAACAGCGGCGCAACATTGACGTGGAAATTGTCCTTCGACGTGAAGACAGCGCAAAACGGCAGGTAGTAGAGATAGGCAAGATCGACGTGATGGCTCGCCTTCACGTTCTTCAGCAACTGCGTCGGATAGACGATGCTGAAGAAGATATTGATAGACAGCATGTGGATGAAATAGGGATAGGTCGCGCGCAGCGGCTTGCGGCGCCCATCGATCCACGTCTTCATCACATACTGGACTAATTCCGGTACGCCCAACAGTTCGATACCAAAGCGCAAAATGAATTCCGGGTCGAGGTTGTCGATGATGGTATCTGTCAGCGCACGGGCATCGGCAAGCGAAGTGGGCTTTCTCCATGGTCCGATGGCGTCGCGCACCTGGTCGGACATAACCTTGAGGTCCAGCCGCGATAATGCTGCGCGCCAGTCCTTCGCGTATTCGCGCTCTACCTCAAGAAACTCGCGACGCGACCAGCGGCGTACTGCCATAGCCTCAGGGCCGGGATCGATGATGACACCCTGCTTGTCACCGAGCTGAACTTCTCTTCCCGCAGGGGTGAGGGGGCGCAACAACATCAGGCTCAGGTCGAGCTTTCCGGACAGTTCAGCTTTGAGAATGTCGAGATGGAAGACATTCGCGCTTACCTGCATGTCCGGCGTCTTGTCGGCGAGCGCACCGACGAGCTGCTCCGGCGTCGATTTCATTAGACGGCGGTCGCGTTCAAGGTCAGCGAGACATTCGACCATGAACACAGGTGGAAGGTTTGAGCGATAGAGATTGTCGAGGATTGCCGCCTCATCAAGCGTAAGTGCCTGGATCGACGATTTGTCGAATAGAAGCTGCGGTCCTTGCGGCATGCATTAACGGTACGCCTCACGTAAAGCGCATATTTTGAGGGTTTAATGAGGGCCTGCCTTAATAAGTTGACGTTGACTATTTCTCGGCTAAGGGTGGTACCGAAAAACGCCGATCTGTCCCGGAAAGATGGAAAAGGCCTATCCTCTTGGGGGTTCACAGCCTGGCTGTTCGCTGGACTCTGCCGCAGTTCAAATCTCCGCTTCCACTTCATCTCAACCTCGCCTGACTAATCACTCCAAAAAGGAAAACCATGAAACCCTCTGAACTCTTGGAAGCGCTCCATGCGCTCATTACCGAACGTGTGCCGTTACATATCTGGGGTGCATGCGGCGTGGGTAAGTCGCAGATCGTTGCCCAAGTCGCAGCCGACCTCGGCTGGCAGTTTCTCGACATTCGCGCCGTTCAGCTCGATCCTGTCGATCTGCGCGGGTTGCCGCGCATCTCCGCAGATCAGGCTGAATGGGTGCCGCCGAAATTTCTGCCTTCATCGGGCAAAGGCATCCTCTTTCTCGACGAGCTGACTGCCGCACCGCAGATGACGCAGGCGGGCTGCTATCAGCTGGTACTCGACCGCAAGCTCGGCGAATACCAACTCCCGGAAGGTTGGGTGGTAATGGCCGCAGGCAATCCGGCATCCGAGCGTGGTGTGCACTTTTCGATGCCCCGGCCGCTGCGCAATCGCTTCGTACACTTAAACCTCGAGCCCGACTTCGAAGACTGGTGCCAGTGGGCAGTTCGTACCGGGCTGCGTCCGGAGATCATCGCTTTCCTCCGCTTCAAGCCAGCACTGCTGCACGATGCCAATGCTACGTCGGACGTGAATGCATGGCCGACCCCTCGTTCCTGGGAGATGGCCTCGAATGTGTTGAGCGGCTTTGCGCGCCGGCAGAAGAGTTGCTTCTTCACCGGAACTACAGAGATCGAAGCACAGTTGCTGGAGGGTACGGTTGGACCGGCGGCCACTACGGAGCTTGTTGCATTCCTGCGGCTGTTTCGTGATCTGCCGTCCATCAATGAAATCCTCTTGAACCCGGTTTCGGCGCCGCTCCCCAGTGAGCCTTCCGCACAGATCGCAATTGCGACTGCATTAGGAAGGATCCTCAGTGATCACTCGATCGCCAAGGGCATGCAGTATCTCGATCGCATGCCCACCGAGATGCGCGTGTTGGCGATACGCGACGCGGCCGCCCGAAATCGTGGCATTACCCACACGCCGGAGTTCGTTCGCTTCGGTGTCGATCATGCGGAGGTCCTCGAATGATTACCGAACGCGCCATGCTGGCCGCAGTCCACATCAGCATCTGGACTGCGGTGAAACACGACCGGAAAGTCAGCCGCGACGTTGCCCATCAACACGGCGCGCACGAAGGCGCAGGTCGCTACAACAAGCAACTGCTCCGTGGCGCAGAGAAGCTTGACGCGCTGCGGACACTCGCGGGACAGATTCGACAACACTTCTACAAGATCACGCTGCCGTGGTCGGATGAAGGCTATCGGCTGCTACCCGCACATTTCTACTTTGAACTCACCACACAAATGCGAGAGTTTGAACGCGCGTTGTCCCAGAGCGTGGAGGAGTTCCTGGAGGTCTACCCGTCCTACATCGAACAGGTCCGTCCGGAGTTGAACGGCCTCTTTCGCGAGGAGGATTATCCATCGGCCGAAAAGCTCCGGGCAAAGTTTGGAGTCAAGCTCGAAGTGCTGCCCATTCCCAGTGGTGACGATTTTCGGGTCACGATGTCAGCCGAGGAGCAGGCACGTGTAGCAAAAGAGATCGATGCCAACGTTCGTCAGTCGCTAGCTCGGGGCACGGCCGATCTCTGGGAGCGTCTTAAGGACGTTGTGGCTCACATGGTTGACCGGCTTAATGAGCCCGAGTCTCGCTTCCACGCTTCCTTGGTTACTAATGTTCATGACCTGGTTAAGCTTCTGCCGCAACTCAATGTCGGAGAGGATCAGGATCTCAACCGATTCGCAGCCGAAATTGAGAAGCGTCTGTGCAACTACAACGCCCGGGAACTCAAGCAGAACGAGATTCTGCGCGTGGCGACTGCGCACGACGCAACTGCATTGCTGTACGAGATGGACGCCGTACTGCGTGAGCGAGAAGGGGCATCTGTTGCGAGCGATGCCGGAGCGATTGCCAACTCGATCGTTTCCCACATGTCGGCTTACATGGGGGCAGCGGCAGAGTGATTGCCTGTGCGAGCAAATCATCGCTACTTAATAATTCGTCCGTTGACGAGTCGCCATCCACAAGACCCATCGGATGCCCCATCAGATCATTGTGGATGAGTGACTCGGCGACTATGCGTCGTTTGGAGCTGGCCTATCACTGGCCTATCTCGTCGATCTCGTGTTTGAGGCCATGTCCTCAAGCGTCGCGAGAGGCAGAGAGAGGAACAGTCCGATTCTGCGATCAAGCACTGTAAAGACATCACGAAATGCGCGTGCGATTTCCTATGGAGTTCGTCGTCGCTAGAATTGAAAGGAGATGGAAGCGGAGTTCATCAGAAGAGAGAGCATCTTCCTGCTGTTGTTGCTTTTCATCGCTGTCTTTGCTGGCGCTGCGCGCCGGCTTCGGGTGCCTTATCCCATTCTGTTAACAATCATCGGTGGGGTTCTCGGCACACTGCCGATCTTCCCCAACATCGCGCTCGAACCGAATCTCGTCTTCTTTGTCTTTCTGCCGCCACTACTCTTTGCCGCAGGCTGGCAGCTTTCCTGGCGGGAGTTCCAGGAAAACTTCAGCAGAATCCTCAGGCTCGCGGTCGGTCTCGTGGTTTTTACGATTCTCGTATTGATCGCTGGACGTCACTGGCTCTTGCCAGGCTTTGACTGGAAATCGGCACTTCTGCTTGGTGCGATCATCGGGGCCACGGACGCCATCGCTGCCACCGCTATTGCTCGACGGCTCGGGCTCCCACGCCGGATTGTGGACATTCTTGAGGCGGAGAGCCTGGTCAACGACGGAACAGGTCTGCTTGCGTTCCAGTTCAGCCTCGGAATCCTCTTGAGCGGTCACAATCCGACCGTAATCGAGGGAGTTGGAAAGCTCGTTTACCTCTCAGGTGGAGGCGTGCTGATCGGTTTTTTGATCGGCTCCTTTGTCTCGAAGCTCGAACGTTGGATCGATGACGGTCCTATCGAGATCGTCGTGAGCTTCCTGATTTGCTACGCCGCCTACATTGTCGCGCAGCGTCTTCATACGTCCGGCGTCCTGGCAGTGATCGCATGCAGCATGCTGATGAGCCGCGAGAGCCATCGTTATATGTCGCCACAAGTAAGGCTCCAGTTCGTGGGCTTTTGGGATGTTGTGGCCTTCGTATTGAACGGGGTCGTTTTCATCCTTATCGGTCTGCAGCTTCCCTTCGTGCGCTCGGAGCTGTCTGGTATAGGCTTCCGGCGACTCTTGCAGGCTGGTGTGGTCTTTAGCATCTCAATTGTCTTGCTTCGGCTGGTTTGGATCTTCGGAGAGACCTACGCTGTGTATTGGTATCGGCGACTCCGGCGAGACACGAACAACGCTGCACCGCGCCCCAAGGAGTTGCTGGTTCTAAGCTGGGGAGGCATGCGTGGCGTCCTCTCTCTGGCTGCAGCGTTCTCCGTTCCGTACTCGCTTGCCAACGGCGCAAACTTCGTACAGCGCAGCATGATCGTGTACCTGACGTTCTGTCTCATCGTGACCTCTCTCGTGCTTCAGGGTTTGACCATGCCGGCCTTAGTCCGGCTGATGTCGATTGACAGTACCAACGACGAAGAGCGAGAGGAGAGACAAGCACGGCGCAGGCTTCTCCAAGACAGCCTCCGCTATCTGAATCGGCGGCGCGTACAGGAGCGTTTCGACGCGGTCGTCGTGACAGAGATGGTGTCAATGTATGAGCGTCGTCTTCAAGCATTGCCGATTGAAGAACTCGATGGCGATGAAGCAGGTAGTCGGATGCAACGCGATGCCCTACTGTTAGAGATCCTGCAAGTCGAGCGCGAGTCATTGATCCGACTCCGAAATGAAGCGGCCATCAGTGATGATGTTGCGCGGACCATCCAAAGGGATCTCGATCTGCTGGAAAGTCACGTCCATACAGGATCGGCGGCAAGCGTCCTCGCAGAACATCTCTAAATCGAAGGGCATGACGAACGGTTTGCCCCGAATCGAACACTGGGGCCTGAGACAGACTTCAACTATTGATACAGGTCAAAGGTCGTTTCCAGAAAGAGTGGGAGCCTTCGAAAATGCATCGTGATTTCACAGAAGCAGGCCGCCCAACTACACTTTCCCCGTGACTAGAGAACGTTGGGCTCAGATAGGAATCACTACTCAATTCCTTATCATCGTCAGAACACTAGGTGAGGTCTTCCGGCTTAGGCACTTCCATGGCGCGAACTTCTCGGCCGCAGCCGCGATGCCGTATGTTGGTGGCGCTTTAATAGCTGCTTGCTCCTGCTGGGCAGGCGTAACCTCCTACTTCCTCCGACGCTATACGTTATCCGCTTGGATCGCTCTAATGACGGCGGTCATTCTACTGGCTTATAAAATTATCGTGATTGGTTGATGAATGGATTCGTCACGACAGCGACTCACAAGAAGAGCTCGACAAGCCTGACATTGAGCCGAGGCGACGATTCTCGATTCCGTTCCATTCTCTATCGTCTCCGGGCGAGGCTACCCACGAGACCTGCAACAGGCGGAATTTAGGAAAAGACCTGCCGCCTGGATTCGGCATAGGGGGCGCAGCGTGTCGGGTCCATTTTTCGGCAGCAGGACTGACGACGGATCCCCGTGCTCCATGGACAACTTCGGGGCGATGCTCTTTCCGAACCGTTGGGTGGTTGCGAAGGCAGCTCGATTTGGTACTCGGCAATCATGCACTCATCGGCCACCGTACTCCCGCTAGAGATGTCGATCGCCAGAAGACCGAGAACGGTTGTAGTTGTATCGGTATTTCTGTTTCTTGCAGCGGCGGTTGCTCTGGTGATCGCGGCATCGCTGCTTTTCCCAAATCCACTCTGGAACCGGACGTGGGACTTAAACAGGCCAGCCTGATTAGCATTTAAGAAGCTGGGGAAATTGCCGGGGGTGTTGCTGTTGGCCCTGGGAATGATCACAAGCCTGGGAGGGGTTGGTTTGCTAAGGCGTAAGAAATGGGCTTGGTGGATCGCCTTGGCCGCATTCGCAATCAATGGCCTGGGAGACGTGGTCATCTTACTTCTGACCCGAGACGTGATGAGGGGGCGCCGGGATTTTGATCGCAGGCGTCTTTTTATTTTGTCTGACTCGACCTCGCGTAAACGATATTTCGAAGAAGATGCGCGAGATCGGGATTTCATTAGATAGCAGCCGAGATCGAGACGCTAAGTGAACCATCGAGGCGTACTGCGAACTGTGATCTTGTTTTAATATCTGGATATTCCTCAGGTCACATGGATCTCTAGTACTTAAGATGAAGCCGATTCCCGATAGCGGTGTCCGGCGAATGTATCGTATTCGCGTAGCATTGTTCCTCGTCGTCGTTGTGCTTCTGATCTTCCTGTTGAGTTACCTTTACCAAGGCATTCAGACTCTTTACACGCTGGACCATGTAGAAAGTGTTCGAGATCAATGGCAGCGTCCAACTGACGTGATCCAGGCACTGAATCTCCACGAAGGTAGCGTTGTGGTGGATCTAGGCTCCGGCGTTGGCTACTTCACGCTCAAACTCTCTCCTCTGGTCGGCAAGAATGGCGGCGTCGTGGCGGAAGACATCCGCCAGGAGTCATTGGTCTTCCTTAGGATTCGAGCATTTCTTCGAGGCGAGCACAACGTCAAGATTATCCGCGGAGAAGTTGATGACCCTCGACTCCCCAAAGATTTTGCAGACGCGGTTTTGATATCGAACACCTATCACGAACTGACGGAACCAAAGTTGATCCTCCATCATGTCGCCGATTCGTTGAAGCCAGGCGCGCGGCTGGTCATCGTCGATCGAGGTCCGCGTTCCACTAGCGAAGAGTCCCGCGACATTCAGGCGGAACATCACGAACTGCGTCCGAACTTGGTTGAAGCAGAGGTTCGCGACGCGGGTTTTAAGATCATCCTTCGACAGGATCGATTCATTGACCACGCTGCGGACGATCAATTGTGGTGGCTGATTGTCGCCGAAAAATAGATTATGAAACGAACGAATTCATATGGTGAAGCGGTTTGAGACCACTAACCGCAGCGGTGGCCTTTCTGTTTTATGAATACTTTAGAAAGTTTTTACGTCCTCCTTACGCCCGCGAAACTTGAATCAAATGAGCGGTACTTCCAGCATGTTTTCTCACCTGCTTGCGCTGCTCTTCCTTGTCGCGCTCGGTGCGTGCGGTATCGTCTTTCTCATCTGGGTCCTCTATCACCTCCAACTGGACTCCGGCAGGCGTCGGCACAGGTAGCAAAAGCATTCCACAGCATTCTCCTTGCGGCCCATCACCTCTCGATAGCCCCTGCCACCCGCTCTAATCAGACCTACTGCCTTCCATAGTCCTTTGCCGGGGGGCGCTTTTCCGCGAGGGGCCTTGCACGTTTTTTAGAAGTCCGGTTTTGGAAGGGCAGTCCACCAAGTGCTGACCATGAGCTCCAAATCCATTTCCCAAAGCGCGATAGAGTACGGAGAAGATTCGTTTCACGCGCTGTGATCTCGGAAGCGCGTGCGTTGTTGATTTGAGCCGTTTGGGCGGTGCTGCAAGGGGATAATAAAAGCATGCTCATCGTCTTCAGCCTCAGTGCCCGCTGTGTGCCCGTCCTTCGCATTCGGTGTTCGCGTGGAGGGCATCGGGTACCGGTATACAGGTTGTCCAGGCAAGGTAAGCCGCGACATTGCCCTTTAACACGGCGCGCACGAGGGCGCTGGTGGCTACAACAAATAACTACTGCGCGGTGCAGAGAAGTTTGACGCGCTGCGGACACTTGCCGGACAAATTCGACAGCACTTCTACAAGATCACCCTGCCGTGGTCCGATGAAGGCTATCGTCTGCTTCCCGCACCCTTTTACTTCGAGCTCACTACACAGATGCGAGAGTCTGAACGCGCTTTTCCCAGAGTGTTGAGGAGTTCCTGGAGGTCTACCCGTCCTACATCGAGCAGGTCCCGTCCAGAGCTGAACGGTCTTTTTTCGAGCGGAAGACTATCCATCAGCCGAAAGCTCCGGGCGAAGTTCGGGGTGAAACTCGAGGTGCTGCCGATTCCCCAGTGGCGAGGACTTCCGGGTAACGCTCTCAGAGGAAGAATAGGCGCGGGTCGCGCGATAAATCGACGAGAGTGTACGCGAGTCACTCAACCGTGGAACTAAGGACCTGTGGGTGCGACTGACAGACGTACTCACGCACATCGTCGACAAACTAAACGACCCGGAGTCACGATTCCATGCTTCGTTGGTCACCAACGTCTTCGACCTTGTCGATCTGCTTCCACGTCTCAATGTGAACTAGGACGAGGAGCTGAATCGGTTTGCAGCGGAGATCAAGGATCGCCTGTGCGACTTCAGCGCGCACGAACTGAAGAAGAACGAGATTCTCCGCTCAGCAACCGCATCGGACGCCGCTCAGATCTTGTCGCAGATGGACGCAGTCCTACGCGGCCGGGAGCAAGACTCGGACGAGCCGAACACGAAGTCTACGTTGCAGAACGCGCCAAGTGTCGGTGAAATCTTCTCGCACATGTCGGCCTATATGGAGGTTGCAACGCCATGACGAAGTACCTTACCCCGGCGGTCCGGATCCAGAAGGCCCGGACCGCGCTCCTTCTCGATCATCCTTTCTTCGGTTCGTTACTCTTTCGTCTGGGTGGGCGGGCCACGGCTTCGATTCAGACCATGGCTACGGATGGCGTTTCTCTGTTCTACAATCCGAAATTTGTCGAGACGCTGAACGCGGCAGAGCTTGCCGCTGTTCTGGCGCATGAGGTGATGCACCCGGCACTCCAGCATCACACGCGTCGCGGAGACCGTGACCTGAAGCGTTGGAATATGGCATGCGACTACGCAATCAACCCTCTACTCGTGGAGGCTGGGCTCACCCTGCCAAAGGATGTTCTCGTCGACCATCGCTTTCGCGGCATGAGCGCGGAACGCATCTACAACCTGATCGAGGAGCAACAGGATCAGGGCGGCGGAAAGGGTAAACAAGACAACCAGGAGGGTGCTGCGTTCAACGGAGATGGCGGAGAGGAGGCCAACAATCAGAGTGCAGATGGCGAGCCTGCTGCTCCGGCAACACCGGGCGGCTTTGGCCAGGTGCTTGACGCTCCTGAGCCCGAAGGAGACGACGGTGAGACTGTGGCTGAACAGGCGCGGGAATGGAAGATAGCCGTCGAGCAGGCAGAGAGCGTCGCAAAACTTGCCGGTAAACTCCCGGCCGGTGTGAGTCGTAGCCTCGACGAATCCGAAGCCGCAGGCGTGGACTGGCGCGAGTTGCTGCGTCGCGCCTGGTCAGAAACCATTCCGTCTGACTACAGCTGGGTGCCGCCCAACCGGCGACACATCTGGGCTGGGCTCTATCTGCCGGGTGTCAGGTGTGAAGGCGCGGGGGAAATCGCCATTGCAGTCGATTGCTCAGGATCGATCAATGCGCGTCAACTGGGTCTCTTCGAGGCGGAAGCCCGCTCCATCATCGAAGGTCAACGACCGAGCCGCGTTCACGTGCTTTACTTCGATACCGAGGTCCATAAGACCGAGGTCTATGAAGCAGGGCAGCCGATCGCGCTTAGCCCAGTCGGTGGAGGAGGAACTAACTTCACTCCCTGCTTCAACTGGTTGGACGAGCGCGGAATCGTGCCACAGACTCTGGTGTTCCTTACAGATCTATGCGGAGCGTTCCCCGCAGAGGCTCCTTGTTACCCGGTGTTGTGGGCCTCCACGGAGCCGCGCCGAGCGCCTTTCGGGCAAGTCATTCCAATGGAAGCGGCCTAGCACCCGCTTCCGTTGCTTTTTACTTCATTGGAACGGTGGTAGGTCAGTTTCCGAGTAGCCGGTTTTTCGGCCATTTGCCGGAACATCGAGTTGACTGCATGACTCAATGAGCGCATTGCCCTGAAGGCGATAGTTGAGTGGCGCCAGCCTGCGGCACGCTCGCTGGGCTTAGCTCCATCAATCTTTGAGCGTGGCGCTTTCCTTCCTGGCTTCCATGAGTACTGGCACGTCTGAATCGGCATCTTTCCAGAGCGAGACGAAGTCCGAACAAGCGGCCTGCGCTTTCGCGTGGTCATCAGCGATCCGGTAGGCACGGCCTAGTTGAAGCCGGGCAAGCGCACCTACATGGACCGGCAAGGCGACATCTACGGCACAACATCCGCCGGCGGAGATCCAACCTGCAACTGCGGCATTGTCTTCAAGATCACACTGGGGCACGCCTGGAGCGACTTCTGAAGATTCAAACGCAGGATCCAGTCGCTTGAGTCCAACCAGGCCGGACCGTGTCAGATCCGGCCCTGGTCGGACGCAATTGGACCATCTGGTCCCACACGATCTCCGGCGGACCTGTGCGAAGCTCTGTCATGTGAATGGCGAAGAATGGGAACAGATTCAGTTCCTACTTGGTCATGTCTCCGTCCTGACGACGGAACGATATCTGCGCTGCAAGCAAAATCTTGAGGAGCCTGTGAATGATCGCTTCGGCTGCTTGTACCCAAGGGCGTCCGTCAATTTACGCTAGCCTTGGTGTTGTCAATTCACAAGAAGACTCCGACTAGTCTTTGAAATTCTCTATTCTCACGATCAAAGCCGCCTGGATTCAGAACAAGAAGTTGCTCAGGGCCTACCGCGGTATTGCAGCTTATGTAACTGTCAGTTGTGACAGCACAAAACGTGATCTCGGTCACATCATTCTCCAATCGCTACTGCTAAAACACTAAGACTGTCGAAGCCACGCAGGCGGTTCACCTTGACGCCCTGGCCTTGGTAGACCGTAGATTTGTCACTCGGCTTTTGGAGACAGTACATGAAATTTAAGCTCACTGCGCCGCTCACGGCCACCTTTCTTCTCGCATCGTTTGGAGGCTTCGCGCAGCGATTAGAACAACCTATTTCGGAGCACCTCTCGCTGAGGTCCGTCGAGCCTGGTGACCTTAATCCTATTGCTTCCGCCGCCCCCCAAGAGCCCGGACAAGCCAGCAGTCCAGCCTCAGACACCGATCCGAGCACTGCCATGGACGACCAGTGGCACATAGCATTCGATCCGTATCTGTGGTTTCCCGGCGTACACGGGAAAACCGGCGCTTTTGGACGAAACGCCAGCGTGCATGCATCGGCCGGCGACTTGCTCTCTCATTTCGACATTGGACTGATGGGTACGGTAGAAGCCCGCAAGAACAGGTTCGTCATGCCGATCGACACGGTCTGGACCGTGATCAGCGATGACAAGGGATTGCCGGAAAACCAGCCTGGCATCGAGTCTATCAGCGTCAGGGGTGGGCTGTTTATATTCACCCCTAAGGCCGGTTATCGGGTCATCGATGCGTCAAAAGTCAAAGTCGACGGCCTGATTGGCTTACGCTACTGGCACCTGGGCGAGCGGTTCCATTTCAATCCGACTCTCTACAAGGAAGCCCACATATCGCAGAATTGGGTCGATGTCGTCGCCGGAGCACAAATCAAAATGCTCCTCTCACCAAAAGCGGCGATCCTCGTTCTGGGCGATGCCGGAGGTGGCCAGGCTTCCCCGGACTATGAAGCCGCCGGTTTGCTTGGTCTGAAGTTAAAGAAGAACCTCGACCTGTTTATGGGATGGCGATATCTGGACGTCCACTACCGCAACAACAACAAACTCTTTCTGTATGACATGGCCGAGAGTGGTGCGGTTCTTGGCGCCTCATTCTATTTCAAATGACCGCCGAGCGGATATTCGCCACGCACTCTGGTTTCGGAAAGCAAGTACGGAGACAACCAATGCAAGAACATCTTGGAAGAAAAGCCGCAATGCAGGAAGATCCGGGAATTGGCGTCAGACCATCGATGCTTCCAACCATCTATAAGAGGACGGCGCTCCAACTCTGGGCCACTAGCCTCTTTTTGGTACTCATCGCTATTGCCGCAGCTTCCGGTCAGCAGACGACAGGCACTCCCGGGTCCCCCGAAGCGACCACAACCATCGACGGCCGATATCTGCCGCCACCGCCGCAGCCTTTCCAGGGCGACATCGGCTTAAATGCCCTGCAGTCCAAGCCTGCATGGCCGGCCCGCGTTGCGCCTCCCAAAGGCGCACCTAATATCCTGCTTATCATGACTGATGATGTAGGCTTCGCAGCCCCCAGTACCTTCGGTGGAGTCATTCCCACGCCCACCCTGGACCGAGTCGCAGCGATGGGATTACGCTACACCAATTTTCACTCGACCGCGCTGTGTTCCCCCACTCGCGCTGCGTTGATCACGGGACGCAATCATCATTCCGTCGGCTTCGGTGTCGTATCGGAACAGTCCACCGGATTTCCCGGCTACAACAGCATCATCGGCAGGGACAGCGCGACACTCGGCCGCATTCTCCTGGAGAACGGATACCGAACCTCGTGGTTTGGCAAGGATCACAATGTACCGGTCTATCAGGCAAGCCAGGCGGGACCGTTCAGCCAGTGGCCCATCGGCATGGGGTTCGAATACTTCTACGGCTTCGTCGGAGGAGACACCAGCCAGTGGGCACCCGGAATGCTCTTTCGCAATACCACCCCAATTCATCCCTATGTTGGCAATCCGAAATGGAACCTGATCACGGCCATGGCGGATGACGCTATCCAGTGGATGAACCAGCTGAACGACATTGATCCTTCCGTGCCTTTTTTCCTCTACTACGTTCCAGGCGGGACACACGCGCCGCATCATCCTACGCCGGAGTGGATCGAAAAAGCACACAGTTTGCATTTGTTCGACAACGGGTGGAATGCTTTGCGCGATCAGATCTTCGCCAATCAGAAGAAGCTGGGTGTCATCCCGGCTGACGCGCAGCTCACGCCTTGGCCGGACGGCTTGCTGAAGAATTGGGACACGCTCAGTCCCGACGAGAAAAAGCTGTTTATCCGGCAAGCTGAGGTCTATGCCGCTTACCTGATGTACACCGATAACGAGATTGGCCGTGTTGTCTCTGAGGTAGAACGGGAAGGGAAGCTGGACAACACGCTCATCATCTACATCAGCGGCGACAATGGCGCGAGCGCCGAAGGAACTCCCAACGGCACGCCCAATGAACTGCTCTCGTTCAATGGTGTTGACGTTCCGGTCGCCGACCAGTTGAAGTATTTTTACGATATTTGGGGCACCGACAAGACTTATAACCACTTTGCAGTGCCGTGGGCATGGGCTTTCGACACTCCATACAAGTGGACGAAGCAGATCCCATCCTTCTTCGGAGGCACGCGCCAGGGCATGGCCATCGCCTGGCCGGGTCACATCAAGGACGCCGGTGGAATCCGCTGGCAATTCCACCACGTCATCGACATTGTTCCGACCATTCTTGAGGTCACCGGCATACCTGCGCCGGTAATGGTCGATGGCGTCGCGCAGAAGCCCATTGAAGGTGTCAGCATGGCTTACAGCTTCGATAAGGCCGCTGCAAATGCACCATCGCCTCACAAGACACAGTATTTCGAAATGTTTGGCGTGCAGGGCCTGTATAACGACGGCTGGATGCTGAGTGCTGTTCCGACCCGCCCACCCTGGGTCCTGGCCAGCGCAGCGATTCCAGATCCCGCCACCGCATTCAAGTTTGAACTCTACGACGTGCGTCATGACTGGACGCAGTACAAGGACGTGGCGGCACAAAATCCCGTCAAAATGCAGGAGATGAAAGCCCTGATGTTCGGCGAATTTGCCAAATATCAGGTGCTGCCGCTGGATGCTTCGGTGGCAACCCGGGTGGTTGCGCCGCGTCCGAGTCTGGCAGCCGGCCGCGATGTCTTCACTTACTCCGGCGAGCCCGTTACAGGCATTCCCGGCGGCGCAGCGCCGGGCTTGCTGAACACCTCATTCACCATGACTGCCGACGTTGAGATTCCTCAAGGTGGCGCCGAAGGAATGATCAATACAAACGGGGGGCGTTTCGGCGGCTACGGCTTCTACGTGCTAAAGGGCAAGCCGGTCTTCGTTTGGAACCTTCTCGATCTCAAACGCGTGAGATGGGAAAGCCCGGAAGCCCTCACGCCCGGCAAGCATACCATCGAGTTCCACTTCAAATACGACGGACTGGGCTTCGCCACGCTGGCCTTTAACAACGTCAGCGGCGTCGGGCGCACTGGCACCGGAACTCTGAAGGTTGACGGCAAGGTCGTCGCTACCCAGACAATGGAGCGCACAATCCCCTTCGTTTTCACAATTGATGAGACCTTCGACATCGGCGCGGATACTGGCTCGCCCATTGACGATCAGGACTATCAGATCCCGTTCACCTTCACCGGCAAAATCGACAAGCTGACCATTGCGGTCGAGCGCCCGCAACTCACGCCGGCGGATGTTCAGAAGCTCAAACAAGCAGAGATCGGCGCGGCAGACGCCAAGTAGACACGTAAACGAGAACGCGTTTAAGTCCAACTCCGTGGCCGGGTTTTGATGGCAAGTTCTTACATTGAGAAAAGAGCGAGAGAGAAGGTTGCAACTTCTCACATAGGCAAGGAGGTGAGAGTCTCGTTCTGCCCGGGCAACGCAATTCGACTCCCGAGTGCTATTGCTCGCGCAAAGAGTTAAAAATGAGAGATTTGAATTTGAAAAAAACGTCTGAAGTAGAAGAACTATCGTCTGCAACGGTCTTAAACCCGCACCGTAGACCGCGAAGAGTTATGTCAGTCATGCCATCCGTAACAACTGTGCTTATTCCAGTGGTATTGGCTATTGTGCTTTTCAGGCACGACCAAACCGTTTTGCAGGCATCTCTAATTCCCGATAGCGAAACCGCAGACCAACCAGGGTTCAGTCCTACTATTCCGAATAAGCTTCCGAAGCCAAACTCGGCACCTTCGGGGATGGTTTGGATACCCGGCGGCGAATTCTCCATGGGTGCGCAAGATTTCCCGAACATGAATGATTTCGGAATGAAGGCAATACAAGATGCCCAACCGATCCACCGGGTCTATGTGGACGGTTTCTTCATGGATGCGACTGACGTGACAAACAATGAATACGCTAAATTCGTACACGCTACAGGCTATGTAACTGTTGCTGAGAGAAAACCCAGGCCGGAGGACCTCCCCGGAGTACCTGCCGAGAATTTGGTCCCCGGTTCGGTTGTCTTTTCAGCTCCCAGCCATCCTGTACCACTCGATGACTATACCCAGTGGTGGGAATATGTTCCCGGAGCAAACTGGAAGCATCCGCTTGGCCCCAAAAGCAACATCGTCGGTAAAGGCAATGATCCGGTCGTTCACGTCGCATACGAAGATGCGCTGGCATACGCCAGATGGGCCGGCAAACGGCTTCCGACAGAGGCGGAATGGGAGTTCGCGGCTCGCGGTGGTCTGACAGGGAAACCTTTTGTCTGGGGCGACGAGTTTCTTCCAAACGGGCATTGGATGGCCAACACTCACCAGGGACATTTTCCAAACCAGGACACCGGTGCGGATGGTTATGCGGGAATATCTCCGGTCGCCCGGTTTCCTCGCAATGGCTATGGGCTTTATGACATGTCCGGCAATGTCTGGCAATGGACAAGCGATTGGTATCGCCCCGATTACTATGCGGAGTTGGCTTCAATGCGAAGAACCGCTCGCAATCCTCAGGGGCCTGACAAATCGTATGATCCCGCCGAACCAGGTGTGCCGAAGAGGGTCCAGCGTGGAGGGTCCTTTTTGTGCACAGATCAATTTTGCTCACGGTATGTGCTCGGTACCCGAGGCAAAGGCGATATCGAAACAGGCACAAACCATGTCGGATTCCGCTGTGTGATGACTATTGAGCAATGGAATGCCCTGAAGAGCCGGTCGTAGGACCGTCGTCCCTGCACAAATCCCGGAGAGGAACCTTCTCCTTTGTCTCCAGGCAGGTATTGCTTCCCGTGTGCCTGACGTCGTTGATTCTGGCGCCCCGCGCTATCGCCCAGGACATCGCCGACCAGTTCCTCCCAGAGATCAATGTCCGATACGAATTGCCCCCGGGTATGGCCGTTTGGTTTCAAGCCAAGACTACGAGAGAGAACGGCGATCCCACGCAAGCCGAGGTCGGACCAAGCTTCATATACACGCCGTCAAATATGTTCAGGTTTGGCGGGACCGCGATGCCGATGACGCTGTCTATCGGATATCGGTATGTGGGTTCTCCAGATGCGGCCACCATCAATCGGATGGTGCCGATGGTGGCGCTGGGCCTTCCCTTCGAACGGGTAAGAGTTTCGGACCGAAACCGTGCCGACCTCGACTGGCAAAGCAGAAAATTCTCCTGGCGATACCGTAACCGCCTCAATGTTGCTTATCCATGGCGACTCCGCAGGTATGAAGCGACTCCATATGTTTCCGCCGAGTCCTATTACACAAGCCAGTACGGCAAATGGAGCGATACTGCGCTCCACGTGGGGTGCAAACTACCAATCCGCAAACACTCGGCGCTGAACATTTATTACGAGCACCAGAACACCACCGGCAAGAAGCCGAATGAGCAGTACCGTCAGTTAGGGCTGATGCTGAACCTGACCTTCGGCACACCCCGCCGCGAGACGGATGAATAGGACGGAAGAGCCAGAGGCGTTTGCCGCGCATCATCAGATAACCGAACCGCAACCATAAGAGATCTCAATTGGCACATCATCGCCAATTCACTCATCGAGATATTAAGAACCACATGGCCGTGTAGTCGCCTTGTCGTACAGTGTCCCCCAAAACCAGCGATTGTCCGTTTAACTGAGTCTTCTATCCACCCGACAACATGGCCAACGGAGAAACGCCGACGCCCGATTCAGATATCGGGGGGTTTTCTTTGGAGGAAGCGATGTTTCTATGTCAACCATTAGTGGAAGCGCTCGCCGGGCGCGGCATTGAGGATATCGACGCTTTCCTCAAGGTGCCATCCTGGAACGATCTTCCCGATCCTTTTTCAATTCCGTCGATGGAAAAAGCCGCAGCTCGCGTCCTCTCGGCTGTTGGGAATTGCGAACGCATCGCCATCCATGGCGACTACGATTGCGATGGCATCCTCGGAGCCCACATCTTACGCAGTGTACTGACTGGTTTAGGTGCGGCGCCCAGAACCTATCTGCCTCACCGGGATGAGGGCTATGGTCTCAGCTCGTCGACAGTCCATCGCTTTTCATGCACCGGAACAGACTTGCTTATCACGGTTGATAACGGCATTAACGCACAGACCGCAGTGCGATTAGCGCAGCGGCTTGGGATTGACGTGGTCGTGATCGATCACCACCGCATTCAGGAACAGGCAGAAACCACAGCAATATGGTCGGATGCGTTCTGCGGAGCGGGCCTGGCCGCGATATTCGCGTGGGCGCTCGCGCTGAAGGCGGGCTGGAGCGATACGAAGGTCGAGCGTCTGTTGTCCGGGTGCAGTCAATATGCGGCGATCGCATCAATTGCCGATTGCGTCCCCCTTGTGCATGGCACACGAACTCTTGCAAGGCTGGGTCTCGCGGAGCTCTCCCGATCGAGGCACAAGGGACTGCAAGAGTTGCTCAAAACCTCTTGCACCGATCCATCCCAACCGGATTCGCGCGATGTGGCCTTTGGCGTCGCCCCGCGGATCAACGCCGCCGGCAGAATGGCCCATCCGGCTGAGGCGCTAGCGGTTTTCGAGGCAGCGCTCGACGAAGAGGCTGCACGGCAGCGCGTCGACAGACTCAATCAATTGAACGTGGAACGCCGGCACACCGTGAAGGCGCATTTTGAAGAACTCGCGGAGTCGGTCGGAACGAAGACTCCCGCTGGGTTAGTCATTTATCGCGAGACGAGCCCGAAAGGGATCGCAGGCCTCCTGGCGAGCAAATGCGTCGAGAGATATTCGGTTCCCAGCATCGTGCTCGTCCCATCGACAATTTCTGGTCAAGTAGTTGGATCAGGAAGAAGCGTCCCTGGTATCGACCTGCTCGAGACTCTGCGACCCCTTGGAGAACTGTTTCTTCGTTTTGGAGGACACGCTCAAGCGGTCGGTTTAACGATGGCTGTCAACCAGATCGAGGAATTCCGGGAGAAGTTCGCTCGGTCGGTAGAACCGTTGGTGAGACGAGACAGCCAGAGACTCGACGCCGAAGCCGAGCTCAATCTGTCATTCGTCGGGCGCCATTTCGATAAACATCTGCTTCGGCTCGAGCCGTTTGGAGAAGGAAATCCTCCTCCGAGGTTCATGATTCGCATGGCCGAAGTCTTAAGCGTCAGAAACAGATGGGTCCGGATACGGCAGGGAAGAAGCAGCATCGAGGCACTCTGCTGGGACGTTCCAGTAAAAGAACACATAAAAGGAGATTTCCTGGTTGAGTTTTACGGCAAAACCCGGATTTTGCGTGGCTTCACTCCTCGATAAAGCCGGGTTTCTCGGGCAGTTTGACAGAGCCTCTCTTTCGTGGGAAAACAGGCTTCGCGAGGAGAAGGAGGCCGACATGCAGACCCCGGTGACAGAGATCGATCAAATGATAGTGCAATTGAATGAATTCATTCTCCCCAGTTCACTCATGGAGAGCTTTGACGTGTACCGGGAAGAATCCGTTAAGAGTGCCGCTCGTAGGTTCAATGATGCCCAGCTCTCCTGGTTTTTGGACATGCTGAATCGGTTTCGCGGACCCGATGACCGCAAAGACTCCTTAGTCGATATCTTCGATCCGGGCATGTACACCTGCGACCATCCGGCATGGGAGGCTGCACCGGGAACCCGGATCGAGATGCCGGCGCTGACCTCCGAAGTCGCGAGATTCGTCGATCGCAATTCGGAATTCGCGGAGATCGCCAGAGAAGAAATCAACGAGTTCCGTGATCACGCCGAAACTTACGCTGATGAAGAGCTTCTCGGATTGGCGCACATCGCGGCAGCGGCGCTCGTCGATCAGGGAAAGTTTTTCCACGGGCGTGAGGAGGCCATTCGGTATCTCGCACTCAATGCGAGCGCAGTGCTTGAGGACCTTTGGGCTACGGACGACACTCTTTGGAAGAACGCTCCCGTGCGGCAAATCCAGTTTGAGGATATGGTCGCAAAGCGCAAGGCGGATCTGCTCAAGGCTGAATCGACTCGCCCGAACTTCGAGGAAAAGGACTTTGCTTGTTATTCTGAAGACGAGGTGCGGAGGTTTGCCTTCGACATCCGAAATCTGTTCTTAACCGATCATGCCAAGCACCTGGCTATTTGCACGCGGTGCCAGACGCGGTTGGAATCGTGGACGAAACTGGTCGAGAAGTTCGAGCAGAGCACGTTCACGCACAAAGGACGAGCAGATGCATGATTGACTCATTGCAGTGAATCTTTTCCGGGAATTTGCGTGAAGATCTGAAGAGTTGGTAATTCGCAGAATCGGAGAAACGCATGGGCCTCCCCCAATTCTGGCCACATCCGCGGCGCGCACTCTTGTTCACGATCGTTCTCATTTTGGCCGTAATGGGAATTGTCTTATTTAAGATCCGTCATCTCAAGGGTGCAGGAACAGCAGAAAGCGCTGATGCCTTGCTCGAAAATGCGGATGATCTTTCCTGGAACAACCAGTGGATTGTTGCGCAACCCCTCTATAGTCGGGCAGAGGCCATCTTTCTCCAGCGAGGGATGAAATCAAAGGCTCTCTATGCCGAAGTGAGCCAGATCCCGTCGCGTGTAGAATCCGCAAGCCTTCCAGCGACGATCCTTCAATTGACGCAGGACCTGGCCCGGCCGGAAGCACAAGATCCCGAGACCAGGCTGCGCATTCTGACGATACGCGGCATGATTGAAGTCAATTACGACGCGGCCATGGCTCGCACTACATGGAGCCAGGTTGCGGCGCTCGCGCGACAGCAACATCATCTCCTGTTAGCATCCCGCGCGATGGGCGAGCAAGGGATAGCGGCGTTCATGCTCGGAGACTTGAGTAGTGCAAAGCGGCAAGTCATCGCCGCGTGGGAAGTCTCCAAATTCCTCCATGATCCGGCCGCTCATGTGCGATATGCCAGCTTGTACGGCGCCGGGCTGATTCAATTGCACCGCTACCAGGAAGCCCTGATACCGTTGGACGAGGCCATCAACACAGCAACCAGAAACCCTGAGGTCGTCTATCCGTACATCGCTATTGGGGCGAAGGTCGACGCGCTTCGCGGTTTACATCGCTATCAGGAGGCTCTCACACTCGCAAATCAGGCCCTGGCGCACATCCCGAGTCAAGCGCAGAGGGGCCGCTACTATCAGATCCTGACTTCGCGCGGACGGGTCTATGAGGAAATGGGCGACTTGGATCGTGCCATCGCTGACTATTCCCAAGCCCTCGCATTCGCAACCCAGCTTGAATATTGGAGAGGTGTGAGCGAAGTTGGCGGCTTTCTGGCCGTTTCCTACGAACGTCGGGGAAACCTGCAACAGGCGCTGGAAACGATCAACCGGGCAATCGACGCGAATGCTCGTGTTCCGGATGAGCTCTATCTCGTGCCGCGCAATTTAGGGATCAAGGCAGAGATTGAAGAGCGGCTTGGTTCAAGGAAGGAAGCGGACGCTCTCTATCAAAAGAGTGCCACCCTCATCGACTCTTTTCTTCAACACGTTTCCACACGCAATGTGGAACGTCTGTTACTGGCAGAATTGAGCGAAGTCTACTCTGGTTATTTTTCTTCGATGTGCGAAGAACATAACTACAACCGGGCCCTTCACGTTCTCGAAGAGGCACGTGGGCGAATCGAGGCCCAGGCGCTCGAGCATCATGAGTATCCTCCTCTCCATGCCGCCACACAAGAAGAGCAGCGACTCACAAACCTGAACCTCTCACTGATCGCCACTGACGATCCTGTCGAGCGCCGCATGCTTATGCAGAGCATTTATGAAACAGAACTGAAGATGAACGATCAGTCCCTGGAGAGCATCACTGCGACGCGGCCCGTGGATTTAGTGCATCTGCAGCACAACCTCGCAGCGGACGAGGTTCTCATCGAATATGTCCTTGCGGATTCCCACTCCTACGCCCTTGCCATCACCAACGAAACTGTCCGCTCGTATCAGCTCGCGAGCCGGTCAACGCTCGAAGATGATGCGACGAAATACCGGAGCGAAATCAGCAAACAGCAAACCGACGTGGTTCTAGCTAACAAGCTCTTCGATGAGTTGCTGGGCCCACTGCCGGAGTTCCAACTCAAATCGACTGTGGTTGTCGTACCTGACGGAAACCTGCATCTGCTTCCTTTTGATGCACTCGTAGATCACGGCCAATACCTCATCACATCGCATACGATCAGCACCAGTCCATCCGCCACGGTCTTTGATATTCTTCGCCATCGCACGGAGACAACAGTTAAGCTGCCTCTCCCATACGTCGGCGTCGCCGCATGGACCAACCAGACTGTCGCACGTACTCCGATCTTCGCAGCCATATCCAGCCCGGAGCACCGCCAGTTGGAACCCCTTCCAGATAGCAAGAAGGAAGTCGAAGAGATCGCGGATGATTTGCCCAAACCCAGTACGCTGCTTCTGGGCAGCGAAGCAACGGAGACCCATTTTAAGAGCCTTCCTCTCAACGACTACGATGTCCTCCACTTGGCTCTACACGGGTATATTGACGAGGACTATCCAGACAGATCAGCGCTGGTGTTTGCTCCTCAGGCGCAACCCACCGATGACGGCTTACTGCAGGTTCGAGAGATCCGAGGCTTGCATCTCAACGCAAGTCTCGTCACGCTCTCGGCTTGCGATACCGGGGTCGGGCCTGTGAGCGAGGCCGGAGTGGCGAACCTTGTTAATGCCTTTATCGAGGCTGGAGCGGAGAGCGTGGTGTCCACGCTTTGGGAATTGGAGGACCACTCTACAGCCCACCTTATGAATGACTTCTATCAACACCTTGCTCGCCGAGAGCCCAAGGCTTCTGCGCTCCGCCAGGCGCAGCTCGACTTGATGCAGGAAGGATTCTCGCCCTACTACTGGGCCAGCTTCGAGCTGGTCGGCGACCCTAGCGGGTTAATCTGAAAACTTCCCAAAAGGACTACATGATGCCCAATCCTTCGGACCGCGCTCAGATGCTGAAAAAGATCGAGGACCTCGTCTCGGCAAAATTCTACGACCCCTCATTCAACGGAAAGGATTGGCCAGAAATTGTGGCGCGACATCGCGATGCAATTCTGAATGCTGATTCCGAAGCAGCGTTCGATGGAGCCGTCATGTATATGCTGTCTGAGGTCCGGTCCAGCGGCTTGGGATTCCTGGGACCGAAAACCAAAATCACACCGCGCAACAGCATCAATGCCAGCTTTCGTGCGATAGAGACTGCGAGTGAGGGGCGCCGCTGGGTATTTCAGGATGTGCTTCCCGGTGGTGTGGCGGAGCGCGCCGGCGTGCGACCGGGCGATGCGCTCGTTTCCGTCCGCGGAAACGAGACCGAGCCACCGGAACAGCCGGCATTCGCGATGCAGGAGCGCATACCCATTGTTATCTCGCGCGGGGGTGAACGCCGTGAGGCGCATATCGATCTCACAACGCAGAGAGCAAAATACAAAGACAATCCCTATTCCGAGCCGAAGGGTGTGACCGCGAACCTCCTAAACACCACGGTTGGAACCGTGAAAGTCAGCTTGTTCCCTGGCTTGCTCGGCATCGATTTTGCGAACGAAGTTAGCACGTTATTTCACAACACACTCAAGGGAGCAAACCGTCTGCTAATTGATCTGCGCGGCAATCCTGGTGGCGGTATAGGAGGACTGCGCCTCATGAGCTATCTGGCGCCAGATCGCCGGCCTGTCGGTTATAGCCTGGACCGAACTACAGCCGAGCAGGGCTACGATCGGGAGACTCTGCCACGCCTGAACGGCATTCCGCGCTCCAAATTTGAGATTCCTCTACTCGCACTGAAATTCCTTGGGAAGAAATCGGTTGTATTGCAGACCGAAGGCTTCGGGAGGCAGAATTTTCATGGACGAACTGCCATCCTGGTCAACGAACACACGACCGGAGCAGCAGAGATGCTAACCCAGTTTGCGCAGGAGAACGGGCTCGCAACCGTAGTAGGCACGCATACACCTGGCTGTCTGGTCTCCCGCTCTGCCTTCAAGATTGGCCACGGCTATCGCGTTGTAATCCCTGTCGCAGCTTACCTGAGCTGGAATGGGCAAAAAATTGAAGGCAATGGAATCACTCCCGATGTTCCTATCGACTGGTCCTACGAGAATGCGATCCTCGGAACGGACTCGCAATTGGAAGGCGCCCTGAAAGTCGTCAGAAACCTCTGAGGCTCACTCGATGCGCAAAGGATAGTAGTACGGGCCTCCATCCCCTTCGCGCTCAGTGGATAGAACATACATCCCAGGTTTCGCCGCTCTCAAATCGAGCGTTACAGCCAGCACCGTACGCGGGTCCGCGCCCGTCGCCAGTCCGCCTCCCCGTGCCACTGCGTCCGTGCTGTTTTCGTTCACGAATATGGCAAGTGTGTACTTCCCGGGATCACTCAATCGCGGAAGAATCAGCTGTAAATTCACGACCGCAGCTGGCAGCGATACAGGCGGCAGTCTACGCGGCTGGTCACCGCCTCGATAGGTTCCATAATCCGATAGATCGACGGTTCTTTGAACTGTCACAATCTGTTGCTGTGCCTGCGAGCCGTGGCTCATTTCGCGAAACAAGATTGCGCATGTTAGCACCAAGATGAGGCACACCGCCGCGGCTGCGGCGACTAAGACCCACGGCTTGTGACGCACCATGGCAGGTCTTCTTTGCTGGAATTCCCTCTGCTCCTTACGAATCTCCAAGAACCGACGAATACAAAAAGAGCAGGACGTGACGTGCTCAACGCGCGGATCGGCGAGCGATAAATTAGAAGCGGAACGCGCAAAGGAATCCAGAAAACTCTCGTCCACGCATGCCGCAGTTTTTGACCCGGTGGGCTGGGTACGCAAGACGGACTCAACATGATTGAGGAACCACGACTCGAGATCGGGCTGGTGTTTGGCTGGCATGCTACGTCTGGTCAGCCTCCTCGCCTCCGGGAATAGTAGTCAATAGCGCACGCAATTCTTTCTGGTAGGCACGCCGGACAGTTGTGTGATCGGATCCAAGCCTGTCGGCGATTTGACGCCAGGTGAATCCCTCGACCCGCCAGAAAGTGACTAACCTCGCCCGATCGCTGAGCCGAGCTAACACCTGGGAGACGTAGGCAGCTTGCTCCGCTTCCGGTTTCAAGGCCAAGGTCGTTGTAATGAGGTCAAGATCTGAAAGAGTTCCGCAGGGAATTTCGCGGCGTTTCCGGACCCATTGCTTCGAAAGCCGATTCAGGACACTGAGCATCCTGTACAGGAGTTGGGTCGACGTCCTCTTACCCTGGAAGCGCTCGTAATATCGCTCAATATTTTCAACTGCGGCATCCATCAGGTCATAGGCTTTGTCCTGATCGCGGAGATACCGCATCGCGCAATAGAGAGCATATGGCCAGGCTGCAGCGCAAGCCTTACGGATGGGGTGCTCGGCGCCATACTGCTTGGAGCCGACATACCAATACTCGCGTGGGTTGGAGGGGAGAGTTGAACCCATGCAGGCACCTACACAAACTTCCTCCTTGAGCCGTGTGACTCAGCATTCACAACTGCGGTGAGGCGATTGTACCCCGGGATCGTTGCATGCAAAAAAATCCCGGACCGCGCGCCCCAAACAAGGGAGCAAAATGCCTTATATAGGTGTACGGGAAATTCTTGTTCCCTGGGGTCTCGTTAATGGACGTACGCTGACGCGGCCCCTCCATGTCCGCATACAACAAAAAGTTTGAAAAATCTTTCTATACCTCTCTTCTTTTCTGCCCGGTCGTGTGTATATGGAAGACTGAGGTGCGGTATGGCTACAAAGGATGTGCCTCCCCGGAAACCCAGAAAGTATCTGTGGCCCGCGGAGGCAGTGAATATCGCGCAGAGGAAGCAACATCCGGTCCGGTTATGCGAAGAACTGATCGCACTGACTGGCTACGACAAAGCTGCATGCTGGCGATTCTTGAAAAAACACGGCGTCGAGAGACCCGGTACCGGGTCTAGACGAACATTCGATCCGGCTACCGTCGAATCGATTATTGAATATGTGTCGGAGCACAGTGTTCGAGCCGCATCCCAGCGCTTTCATTGTGAAGCCAAGACGATATACAACCTGATCCATCGCCGAGGCTACACGCACTACAGCAAAGATGTGCTCAGCTTGCGTCAGATCTGCTTACATTTTGGTGTGCGGTACAGCAAAGTCATCAGTTGGATCGGACAAGGGCTCCTCCAGGCAAAGCACGAGCAAACACGCACGGGCAAGCCAGTATATTCGATAGAGTTTACTGCCCTGCAGAAGTTCTGCAAGGAACACCGGAACCTTTTGATCACCCGTCGCTGGCCGCCTCATCGGATAAAGTTCCTGGAAGAGTACGTGTTCGCGCCGAAGCATGCGGAATTGCTGCGAACCCGCGAAAGCAAGCGGGAGAACGAAGCATTTGATCGTGGCGAATATTTAGATCCCGATGAAAATTTTCAACGCAGAGCCTGATCACATTTGTCGCGCACGCCGCATCCGGTCAAAAGAGAAAAAGCGTGTACTTCACTTTTGTAACGGATATTAGAGGATCTCAGTTCTCCCGATCGCGGGAAGCGCATATTTCGACTGAACTGGGCTTATTCACTCCGATCCGCCGGAGCCCCAGCCGCAGACGAAGACTGCAGTTACTCCCGCTTCGTAGCATTCTGACGGTTGAGGTTGTTCAGGCTGCTCAGGAGTCCGGAGTAACGCTTTCGTGACTGGTCGTTCCTGACTGCGATGCCCAGAGCTATCTATGTCTAATCGCGACGAGCAAGCTCTTTGCGGTGTGATCCCGGTGCAAATCAGGTTGCGTTGGAGCAGCGTGTAATGTTGTATGGCCACCTGTTCCCTCGTTTTCAAGTCCATCGAAGAGCTGAAACTCCGGGGCCTGCGCTTGGAAGGGCAACGTGTCTTCGTTGAGCAGCCCTTTGAGCAGTCGTTCGGCGCTGGCGTCGGTCGAAGTGGTCAAGCCCAGGGTGTTGGGCATGTAGTAAGGCAGACTCGCTGCCGTTCGTACTTGGCGAACCTGGCCGAGTTTTATCCTGAAGCCTCCTGGCAGCGCTGCGTGGTCCATTTCTATCGCAACGTGTGGACGGCAGTGCCCACCGGCAAGGTGAAGGGAGTGGCTGCCATGCTCAAGGCAGTGCATGCACAGGAAGATGCACAGGCAGCGCGAGAGAAGGCCGCACAGGTGGTAGAGAAGTTAAAGGCGATGAAGTTGGCGCGAGCCGCGGAGATCGTCGCAGCCGGCGTGGAAGAAACGCTTAGCTACTACGGGATGCCCTCGGAGCACTGGCGCTCGATCAAGACCAACAACCCGCTGGAGCGGCTGATGCGGGAAATACGACGACGAACGCGTGTGGTGGGCGCCTTCCCGGATGGCAAGTCGGCACTGATGCTGGTCGCGGCTCGCCTTCGATATGTCGCTGCCACTAGGTGGGGTACCAAGCGCTATCTGCAGATGAACCGGCTGGCCGAGGTCGTGGCCATCGCCTGATCGGTCTGGTCCCCATCGCGGACCAGAGCAAATCAACCTCAACCCAACAACCTTCCAAAGTCACAACAAGATTGAAAGTGCGAAAAATCGTAGACACTACCGGGTGCATTCCTTGCGAGCAACAGCGGCGACGAACGCCCTCTCAAATGAGGCAGACATTGCCAAGGTCCAGAAATGGCTCGGCCATGCCAACGTCTCCACCACCCGACTCTACGACCGGCGCAAGACGAGGCCCGAAGACAGCCCGACATTTCATGTCAAGTATTGAAGAGGCACCCGGAGCCGGTGCATCTTTGTGGAGGTTGGCAATCGCTCAGCATGACCGAGATTCTTACGTGCTCGATCCTAAAGCGTGTTCTACATCCCTGATCACCTCTGCATGTGATCTGCCACGCGCGTCTATCCACATGCGATCTCTCAAGATGTCAGGTAGTTGCTCCTCAAGGCGCTCTCCCGAAACTATTATCGGGATAATTTTCTTGCCCATTGCTTCAGCGGCTCCGATTTCGAACTGAACCCACTCGCTATGGAGTGCGCGAGGTGACAACAGCACTATGACGGCTGTCGATTGTTTCAACGCACTACGAACATCAGATGAAATAACGTCGCCAGCGACAATATCAGCCCGATCCAAAAAACCTGTAACATTTCCTGCTTGCAACGATTCAACGAGGCGGTGTGCTTCATCGCTGTCGGAATGCGCGTATGAGATGAAGACGTTAAACATGATCTCTTCCGTCCCTTCGGTCCGCCAGCTCTGTGAAATACCGCTCGATGTCATTCAACTGCAGAACGTTGATATCCTCAAGTATTCCTTTGCCCTGACCGCTTTTGACTAAGTCATCGACCTGCATACCGTAGAACACCGCCACAATGGGCTTGTCTTGAGCCCATGCAGCACCGATCTCGATCCAAACCCAGGACCGCTTGGCTGACCATGGAGTAAAGAGAGCAACGACCTCATCGCTGGACGCAATCTCTCGGTGAATGATCTGCTTGAAATTCGCTCCCTTAGGGATACTGGTCTCATCGAGAAACGTGTCAAGGCCGAGATCCTGGACGCATCTCGCGATTTGCGCGGCGATCCAACTATCGTCACTTCCGTGCGAAATGAAAACCTTATAGCGGTCTTGCGGCATAGAAGGAGGATTTACTCCTCGCATAGAAACAACGGTTTCGCCAATCCAAGTCAAGTCGGAGTATTAACCAGATGCAATCAGTAGGCTCAGACCTAAGGATCGATATCCAACCACTTATCGAGTTCCTCTGGGTCCCAAGCTAGCCATTGTGTGGAGCGCCCATTGTACAGCACGCCGGGAATCGTGGCCTGATTTGAGCCTTTGAGTGTCATTCCCCTGATACGCTTCCAGGTGTTCTCACCTGAGACTTTCTGTTTCATTTCGTAAAATGTATTGATTTCCCACTGCACCCATTCACTGTTGTGCGTGTTGTTGCCGATCAAAACGACAAGTTTGGATGCGCGGTCGAATTTGCTGATGATCTCGTCACGAACAGGCTTGGAGCGCGGATCGGACGGAGGATATTTGATCGGCTTCCCACTTCGGTCACGAACAGCGTCCTTTAAGGAATGGTCATGGAAATCCAATGGATGTTTTGGATTGTTCTTCAACAACTTCAATCCCGATACTTGCTGCTGATCATCATGATCAAAACTAATGAAAGCATTCGCCGGCATATTGCAGATTCTCTCTCACATCTAAGCGTTGTGGTCAGCGGATGCCTTGAGCCGCGACAGGCCTACCAGTAACAGCTCTATTG
>Ga0335074_10001429_pt1 | contig 32351 bp, 30 predicted proteins | sample Lox_Sample_23_FD_206715 | JGI IMG/M metagenome (GOLD analysis project Ga0335074, IMG submission 206715) | Soil microbial communities from Loxahatchee National Wildlife Refuge, Florida, United States - Lox_Sample_2.3 | ecosystem: Environmental > Terrestrial > Soil > Wetlands | place: USA... | reverse complement strand
GGGGCGGTTAGCTCAGCGGGAGAGCGCTTCCCTGACACGGAAGAGGTCACTGGTTCAATCCCAGTACCGCCCACCAAGGTCAGACGTATGAGGCTGCGTCCGTGGCCCTGTCTCCGGGCCGGATGACAGCAGTTCTGACAGCAACGGTCAGCCTGCCTGGCTGCCGAAAAGCTCCGTGAGCTTCCCTATTGCCTCGCGTCGGCTGTGCTCGTCGCCCGCCGTGTAGACCTCGAGGGTGACCGCGATCCGCGAGTGGCCGAGGATCTCCATCGCGTCCCGTGGTGGAACGCCCAGCCTCTTGAGCAGCGTCGCGGTGGTGTGCCGCAGGTCGTGCAGGCGGATCGGGCGCAGACCGGCGGTCCTGCAGATGCGTTCGAAGGACCGGCCCAGATTGCGCGGTTCGACTGGCTGGCCGGTGCTCGTGGTGAAGACCAGGTCGTGCTTACTCCAGTCGGTGACCTCGCCGCCGAACCGGCGCAGTCCTTCCTGATAAAGCAGGGCATCACGGGCGATGCCGAGCAACGGAAGGTGGCGGCGGCCCGCAGACGTCTTGACCGGATCGAGGTACCGCACGTGATTGGCCCGAAGCAGCTGCTGCTGGATCCGCAAGGTGCTGGCCTCGAAGTCGACGTCGCGCCAGCTGAGTCCGAGTACCTCGCCGCGCCGCAGGCCGTAGACGAGGAGCAGCACGAACACCGGGTAGAGGGGTTCGGGTCTCGCGGCCGTCAAGAACCGGCGCGCTTCGTCGGCTGACCACGGCTGATTGCGGGTAGGTGGCGCCGGCGGCAGGGTGGCCAGTCGTGCGACGTTGCGCTGGATCAGCTCTTCTCGCATGGCGCGGGTAAGCGCCGCGCCCAAGACCATCCGGATGACATGAACCTTGGCGGCCGAGTCCCCCGCCTGCAGGCGGCCGTTCAGGTAGAACTGCACTGTGGCAACCGAGAGCCGGTCCAGCCGGTGCTGGCCGAGGCCTGGCTTGAGGTAGAGGCGGATCACAACTTCGTATTTGGCGTAGGTCGTGGGCCGCACCCCTGGCCGCGCAACCTCGGTCAGCCAGTAGTCCAGGTACTCCCGCTTGGGCCCCGCGCGCACGGGCGCGCCTGGCCCGCCTTTCGCCTCTTGACCTGTTTGGCATCCTCCGACACTCTGGCGTAGCAGTCGCGGGGCTCGTCCTGCTCGGCTCCGATCGTGCAGCGCCTGGCCGCCATGTCAAGGCCGCCTGCGGCGCCGCTGCTCGGTCGGCTGCGCCGAGCCTGGACATGGCGGTCAGATGCCTGGTTATTCGCGCCTACGAGAAGGACGGAGTGTTCTAACGGGTGAGCGAGGACGAGGGCCGGCGCGGACAATGGGATGGAAGAACCTTCATCGTCTCAGCTCTGATCGGGTATTTCGCCGGCACGCCCTGGCCTTTCGGGCGCCTCTATATCGACGGCGGGGCCATCACCGTGCGCACGATCTTCAAAGAGAAGACATGCCTGAAATCGGAGATCACTGAAATATCGCTGGATAAGTACGGCCCGGCTAATCAGCTGCGGTTCGACGACGTCACCGGCAAGATGTCCGACGTTGCCGTGCTGCTGAGCATGAGGGTTAGGGGTGTAGTGGCCGAGCTCGAGCGGAGGGGCTACCGCGTGGTCGACCGTCGGTGGACAATGCTCCCGTTGCCTCAGGGCACCGTTCCCTGGCGCAACCCGGACACCAAGACAGGCAACGAACCACCTGAAAAGTAACCGCGTCGGTGCGCCGCCACGACAATTCATCGAGCTTGGACAAGGTCGGCCTGGCGGAGCCGACTCACCGACCGGTCAACCAGAAGGCCCCGTGCTGCTAGTGCTTCAAGAACTTCGCGGTCCCGCAGGGTGACGAACACCAGGGGTGCCACCGAGCTGTCCGAGCGCATCAGAACGCCGTGGTTGGCTACCGGCCACTCAATCAGCTGCGCTGTCGCTAGCTCGCTGTAGCGTGCCTCCCACGTCGGCAATAGCACCTTCCAGAGCCCGCGGCCCCGCACTCGAACTCGAACTCCCCAGTCGAACATCTCAAGCCTGGCCGTGCCCGATGTCGCATTCACGTTGTGCGTCCGCAGACCGCCCTTCCACACAGCGACAGGTAGCTCTTCAGGAGCAGCTATCGTCCGGCTCGACTTAGCGGACCGGCTCCGGAACAACGCGACCGTCCCCGCAACGACCGCGAAAGCGACAATGCCGAAGGCGATCCCGAACCCCACCTGACCTCCAGATCACGAATCCCGATGCGGGTGAGCTGAGCATACATTTGGCGATGACAGCAACCCATTGGCCAATTCGGCACCGTCTTGTCAGCCGACCCGGACAGGACGACCTTCGCTCGTCGATGGATCGGGATTTCGGTATCAGTCGATCAACACCGACATGCTGATGTGGGTCCTCGAAGCCGTGACCGGGCAGCAAATCAGCGACCTCATCTCTGGACTGCTATGGCAGCCAATGGGCGCCGACAACGACGCCGAGGTGACAATCGACAGACACGGTAACGCTTGCGCCGACGGCGGCATCTCGGCGACCCTGCGGGATACCGCGCTGTTCGGCGAATCATGGCGCACCGCCAAGGCGTGGAATGGCCAGCAGCTACTACCTCCACGATGGATTGAAGAGACCATCCACCCCAGCGCGTTGCCGGCCGTTCAGGGTCACGACTCCACCACGGGCGCAATGACGCGCACCAACAGCTACTACAGCCGGAACTGGTGGATCATCGACGCTGACCGTCTGCTGTACGCAGCACGGGGCTGCTGCGGTCAGGCACTGTATGTAGATCCGATAACCGAGATTGTCATCGTCCTGTTCTCCGCGTGGCCAGAGCACACTCCCGAAAGGGAGCATGAGGTCTTAGAGGTCGTAACCTCTCTAGCTCAAGCGCTCAGCTGAAGACAGGCGGGGACTGGACCGCCTGGGCCGCCGGACAACGACCGTTTCCGCCGTGCCGTTAGACGCCCGGCCGCCCCGCTGGGAGTACGCAAACCCTGTCCGATCCCGTCTTGACTCGCGCAGCGTCAACCGAGGCGATCTCCCGGATCCAGGAGCCTGCTGGATACAAGCAACCTGCCGGTTTGGCGGCGGCGAATGCGCGCAGACGCGGATCGAGACTTAGGTGGACACGGCATGTGGCCCGGCGGGCAGGTCCTGCCGGGACAACGTCGGCCGGTCATTGGTGCTGCCACGCAACAACAGCTGGGTGGGCAGCACCTCATGCGCCGGAACGCTCGGCCCCGAGTCGCTCAGCTGGCGTAGCAGCATCCGGACCGCGTCGCGGCCCATCTGATCGATGTGCTGGTCCACTGTCGTCAGGTCGAACACGCGTGACGCAGCGAGCCGCACCCCGTCGAATCCAGCCAGCGCCATGTCTTCCGGGACGCGCAGCTGCAGGTCAGTCAGCGCTTCGAGAACGCCGAGCGCCACCGAGTCGTTCGTCGCGATGATCGCAGTCGGACGAGCCGGAGATGATAGCCACTGATGCACGGCATGGCCACCGCCAGCAGCCGTGAAGTCGCCCTTCGCGACGAGCGGATGGGCATCGGCTATCTCTCCCATCGCTATCCGGAAGCCTTGCAGCCGCTCCGCGGCGTTGCGCGCGTATGACGGACCAGCGATGAACCCGATCCTGCGGTGACCGTGCAGCAGCAGGTGCCGGGTGAGCTCGGCAGCACCGCCCTGGTTGTCGGATACGACGTAACTGGCGTCCTTGCTGGCGGGGCGGCGGTTCGTGAAGACGACCCTGCGCGGATCCCCCATGAGCTGCAACACGACTCTCTCGTCCCTGGCTACCGATGCGTGCACAACGCCATCGAGGCCTTGGAGCAGCAGCCGCTCGATATAGCGGCGGGTTTCGGCAGTCCGGTCGCCGGTGTTGCAAATGATCACTGTGTAGTCGTCGCGCTTGGCTTCCTGCTCGACGCTCTTGGCGAGCTGCGGGTAGAAGGGGTTCGTGATATCGCTGACCAGCAGCGCGAGCAGCCGTGTGTGCCCGGAAACCAGCGCGCGCGCAATCGGCGACGGACGGTAGCCAAGGCTCTCGATTGCCGCCTGAACTCGCTCGCGCGTCTCGGTGCCCACGTCGGGGTGATCGCGCACGACGCGGGATACCGTCGAGACGGACACGCCCGCGAATCGAGCCACATCGACGATCGTGGGGCCGCGGGCAGGCGCAAATCTCTCCACAGTGTCAGTATCCGTTCTGCGGGCCCGCCTGCCTGATCGGCTAGGGAAGCGGGTCGTCATCGGCCGAACGCTCTTCCGCCGTTCACGTGCAGGATCTCGCCAGTCACGAACGATGCGGCGGGCGAGGCCAGATACTGGACCGCGGCAACGACGTCGCCCACGGTACCGAACCGCCGCATCGGGGTCTCGGCAAGCACATCAGCCCTGCCGGAGACGGGGAAGTCGCTGTTGAAGTCGGTGTCATCGATGAAGCCCGGCGCCACCGCGTTCACGGTGATCCCGAGCGGGCTCAGCTCGCGGACCAGCGCATAGGTAAGGCCATGCAGCCCGGCCTTCGAGGCCGCGTAAGCGATCGAGCCGCCATGCCCGCCCAGAAACGCGGTGACCGAAGAAATGATGATGATTCGGCCGCCTGGCTGGGCGAGATGCGGGATCGCAGCCAGGCACGCGAGGAAGGTGCCCTTCAGGTTGGTGTCGAGCACCTCGTCCCAGGCTTCCTCCGCGACGGCAAGCGGGGTGCCGACGCGGACCCAGCGCGCCAGCCCGGCGTTGTTGATCAGCACGTCCAGGCCGCCGAACTCGGCGGCTATCTGATCGATGGCAGCCTCCACGTCGGCCCGCACGCTGATGTCGGCGGCGCGCCAGGCCACGCTATCGCCTAGCCGGGCAGCGGCACGCGCGAGGCTGTCGCCATCGCGGCCGATCAGTCCGACAGCCGCGCCCTCCGCGCTGAACGCGGCGGCCAAGCCGGCGCCAATGCCTCGCGCTCCGCCGGTAATCAGTACTCTCCCCCTGCTCTGCTCCGGCACATCCAGTCCCTTCCGAGTAGGGCGTGAATCAGCAAACCGCATGGCCGAGCCGAGCCAGCGCCCTGCCCAGCCGCACGGCGATCTGGTCCAGATCGGCCTCGCTGATCACGTAGGGCGGTGTGAGCAGCAGATAGTCGCCCGCCTCGCCGTCAATCCCGCCGCTGCATGCGTAGACGATCAGTCCCTCCGCGAGGGCATAACTGGTAGCCCGAGCCGCCATCCCGGAAGTGGCCGGGAACGGCCGGCGCAAGCGACGATCGGCCACGAGCTCGACGCCGGCCAGGAAGCCCATCCCCCGCACGTCGCCGACTATCGGAAGCTCATCCAGCGAGCTGTGCAGCGCGGCGAAGAACTTCGCCTCGAGGTCGGCCACGCGCTCCACCAGCGCATCACGGCGGAGGATCCCGATGACGGCAACGCCGGCCGCCGCCGCGATGGGATGACCGGCGTAGGTGAAGTTATGCTCGAACCGGCCAGAGCCCTGCACGAATGGCTTGAGCAGGCGATCGGAAGCGGCAAAGCCGCCCAGCGGGGCATAGCCGGCCGCCACGCCCTTGGCGAAGACCAGGATGTCGGGCACTGTCTCGAAGCGCTGCATGCCGAACCAGCTGCCAAGCCGCCCGAATCCGGTGAACACCTCATCGGCGATCAGCAGGACCTCGTAGCGGTCGCAGATCTCGCGGATCGAAGCGAAGTAGTCCGGCGGGGGCACAAGCGCGCCTGCTGCCGCGCTCACGACCGGTTCGGCGATAAAGGCGGCCACGGTCCGCGGCCCAGACTCCAGGATGCAGCGCTCCAGCTCATTCGCGCAGTCCATGGTGCAGGTCGGGCTGCCCTGACAATGGGGGCAACCGCGATAGGTGTTGGGCGTCTCCACATGCGGGAACGGCAAGAGCAGCGGCGCGTGCCGCTTGCGGCGCGCGGCATGCCACCCGACTGACAGCGTTGCCAGGGTGTTGCCGTGAAAGCTTGGTCTGCGTCCTATCACTTTCCAGCGCTCGGGCTGGCCGCGTTCCAGCCAGTACTGGCGGGCGAACTTGATCGCGCTCTCCACCGCTTCCGAGCCGCCCGAAGCTAGGAAGACCCGGTTGAGGTCGCCCGGCGTCACCTGGGCCACCAGGTCGGCGAGCTGCCGGGCAGACGGCGCTTCGAACCTCAGAGCGTGCAGGTATTGCAGCTGCTCCGCCTGCGCGCGGATGGCGTCCACGACCTCCGGTACGTCGTAGCCCAGGCAGGTCACGCCCACACCGGATGCCGCGTCCAGATAGCGTCGGCCTGCGTCATCAATGAGATGCACGCCCTCGCCACGGACGAACACCGGAACGCGATCGCGCAGGTCTGGCAGGAGCAAATGCTCCGCGGGAGGCGGGACGGCGGATGTCTCCGCAGCAGCAGGTCGGGTCCGCATGTCTTACCTCCGCACTACTGGTCACTGCCCGGCGCCGGCCGTCACCGGCCGGGCGGTCGTGCTGACGTCGGAGGCGGTGCCGACTAGGTCCCTGACCCGGGCGAACGCGCTGGCGTAACCAGCCGTCAGCCGTTCGAGCTGGCCGTCGTCCAGAGCCGTGCTGAGGTTGAGCATGCCGCGCGGCGCCGCGTAGATGCCTTCCAGGAGCAGCGCCAGGTGCAATGCCGACACCAGGATCGGGGGGACGTCAACAGCCGCGGGGTCATCCGGCAGCTCGCTAAGCATGTGCACCTGCAAGATCGAGCCCGCCCGGCTGACGGCGCACGGGACGTCAGCGCGGGCCGCGGCCGACTCGATCTCGCTGGCGACCTGCTGCGCCCCCGCGGTCAGCCTGGCGATCGACGTCTCGTCCAGCGCACTGAGGCTCACCGCCCCAGCGGTCATCGTAATCACGTTCCCGTTGAACGTGCCGGATGCGGGCAGGCTGCCCGGCCGGCCGGCAATGGTGAGGTCCAGCAGTGTTGCCCGGCCGCCGACCGCGCCGACCGGGAAGCCGCCACCGATGATCTTGCCGAGCAGTACCAGGTCAGGATCGAGGCCAAGTGCGCCGTGCACGCCGTGCACGGCATTACGCAGCGACTGCACCTCGTCAAGGACGAACAAGCAGCCCGTGGCGCTTGCCCGATCTTCGATGGCGCGGAGGAACTCCGGGGTGCCGGTTATCACTCCGCCGCTGCCGAGGAAAGGCTCGGCGAAGACCGCGGCGACCGAGGAGTCGATGGCCGCGACGGCACGTTCGGCATCGTTGTAAGGAACCTCGATGGTGCACGGGCCGCTGTCGATCAGCTCTGGCACGCTGCCGTGATAACCGCCGCCAAACTTGACGATCCGCTGCCTCCCGGTCGCCGCCCTGGCTATGCGCAGCGCCAGCAGCGCCGCCTCAGTGCCGGAATTGGTGAAGCGGACCCGTTCGATGGCCGGGTAGCGCTCGGTGAGCATGGCGGCCAGCCGCAGCTGCGCAGGATGGGGCGCCGGGAACACCGTCCCCCCGGGCAGCGTTGCGGCGACCGCACTCAGCACGGGCGCGAACGCGTGCCCGTGCACCAGCGAGGTGTAGTTATTGAGCACGTCGATGTACTCGTTGCCGTCCAGGTCGTGCACCAGCGCCCCGCTGCCGTCGGTCAGCACGACCGGATGCGGCTCGTAATGCGCGACCGAACGGGTCTGGCCGCCGGGCAGATGCTGGCCCAGCTCGGAGTACAGCTGAGCCGATGCGCCGGTCTGCGCGGTGTACTCCCGCACCAGGTCGCGCCATATCCTGCCGTTCAAGGCCTGCCCTCCCCTAGCCCGTCACCGTCTCGAACCGGTCCATGATCACCGGCCAGCGTTCCGCAAGCCTGGACCTGAGCCGGTCCTCGTCAATGGTCGTCAGCTGACCGTCCTCGACGACGACCTGCCCGTCCACGACGACCGAGTGCACGTCCCGGCCGGTGATGCCGCGCGCCGCCGTGAATATCGGGTCGTAAATCGGCTGAATATCCCACGCCCCGGCGTCGACGATGAGGATGTCGGCGCGCTTGCCCTCGGCAAGGCTGCCGAGCTGATCGCCGTAGCCGAGGGCGCCCGCCCCGCCATGAGTGGCCATTTTCAGCAAATCTTCCAGCGGGACCACAGCACGGACATGCCATGGGGTGCCGAAGTGGCTCTGCAGTGCCACCCATGAGATCCGGATCGCCTCGAACAGGTCCAGGCTGCCGCTCGCGGCGCCGTCGGTGCCGAGCCCGACCCGGATACCGCGGGCGAGCATGTCCGGCACCTTGGGCGGCCCGATGATGAAGTTGCCGAGCGGGCAGTGCGCGACGCTGACATCCCGCTCGGCCAGCAGGTCAAGCTCACGCGTGGACAGCAGGATCGAATGGGCTGCGTGGACCCGGCTGCTCAAGAAGCCGAGCGTTTCCAGCCGTTCGGTCGGGCGCTCGCCCCACTGCTCGGCGGCGTAGTCGACCTCGTAGGTCCCCTCGGCCAGGTGGATGTGCACGCGGGCGCCGAGGTCGCTGGCCATGTCGCGAAACGACTCCCACAGTTCCTGACTGCAGACGAGAAGCTGGCGCAGCGCAAGCGAGGCGCCAACGCGGCGGTCGGTCGCCGACACCCCGAACTCCTTGATCAGCGCACGGCTGCGGTCGATGGCATCGCGCGTGCTGAACTTCATTGACGCCGGCAGGCCGTCACCGTAGTCGATCGTCGACAGAGCGACAAGCCCGCGGATGCCGGTCTCTATCGCGGCCCTGGCCATCTGCTCAGGATGCGGACCGCCCGCCTCGGCGAAGCAGGTCGTCCCGGCCCGCAGCGCGTTCGCGTACGCGACCTGAGCGGACAGGTACACGTCCTCCTCGGTGAGCACGGACTCGAACGGGATCAGGTAGTTCCGCCAGATGGGCAGCCGGAGCTGCCGCCGCCTGCCAAGCTCGATGATCTTCCCGCGCAAAAGTTGCTGTGCCGCGTGCAAGTGCGCGTCGACGAGTCCGGGCAGCGCGATCCGGCCGGACGCGTCGATCGTCCGGCCGGCAGCAAACCGGTCTCGCGCTCCGGCGGCTGGGCCGATCCAGCTGATCAGGCCGTGGCTCACGGCGATGGCGCCGTCGCGCAGCACCGGCCGCGAACTGTCCATCGTGACAATGTCGGGGCCTACGATCAGCAGGTCGGCCGGCGCGGGCCGGGCGGCCCGATCTGGCTGGTCTGGGACGCTGTTCACAGCTCACCTCCGGTCACGCTGATCGCCGTCGGCCGTCGTGGCCAGGTACCAGTTGTGCTCCCGCAGCGCCGGCTCGTGGCTGGGCAGCATCCGCCAGCCTGCGAGCCGGGCCCGCTTCAGAAACAAGGACGTGGCGGCCGTGTCCGGGCAAACCGGGCCTATCGTTTCCAGGTTGCGCCACAGCGACACGATGTCGCCGCAGACGCATACCTGTTCCTGCGGGGTCTGCACGAGGACGGACTGGTGCCCGGGTGTATGGCCGCCGTTGGGCAGTACCCGGAGGCCGGGCAGCAACTCGGCGTCGCCGTGCAGGAGTTGCAGCCGGTCGCCGAGCGCTGCCGCGATGTCGGCTACGCCGACATAGAACGGTCCGCCGGCGGGACTGGTCGCCCAGCTGAGCTCGGCTTGCTGCACGGCGACCGAGGCGCGCGGGAAGGCCAGGTCGTTCTGCATGTGGTCATGGTGCAGGTGCGTGTGGACGATCAGGTCGATGTCGTGAGCGGTGACGCCCCAGGCCCGGAGTCCGGCGGCCAGCATCGCTGTTGTGTCGCCGTTGATCTGCAGGCCGGCCGCGGCGCTCAGATCTCGGTTGGGCCCGGTGTCGATCAGGACCGTGCGGTTACCGTCGGTGGCGATGTAGCAGAAGCACGGCGGGTCGATCGTCGCCTCGGCGGGAGCGTCGGGCAGGTATGCGGTGAGCGGCACTCCGGGAATGACGCCGACCTCGAAGATGCCCAGCTTCCAGCTCATCTCGCGTCCTCGGGTCTCACGTGCTGGCCGTTAGCAGCATGCCGCCGTCGACGAATAGCATCGCACCGGTGACGTAGGAGGCGTCGGCTGAGCACAGGAACGCTGCGGCGCCCGCTATGTCGGCCGGCTCGCCGGCGCGTCCGAGCGGTATCGTCGGCACGACCCGGTCGAGGTACTCCTGCGCGGTGCCGCCGCCAAGCCTGGTGTTGATCACGAGACCGGGCCCGATGGCATTGACCGTGATCTTGTGCTCGGCGAACTCCAGGGCCAGGCTCCGGGTCAGCATCCAGACACCGCCCTTGCTGGCGTCGTAATGGCTCAGTCCGCGGCCCGGGGCCTGCGAGTGCACCGAGGCGATGTTGACGATACGGCCTCCTCCCGTGCCGGCCATCTGCCGCGCTGCCGCCTGGTCGCACAGGAACGTCCCGGTCAGGTTGGTGCCGATGACGCGCAGCCAGTCCGCTGCCGTGAGATCCATGGCCGGAGCGACCGTCAGGACTCCCGCCGACGCCACCATCGCGCGCAGCGGGCCGAACTGCGCGCAGACACGCTCGAACGCGGCCGCCACGTCATCGGGCGAGCGGACGTCGATGCGGGCGGCGGTGGCCACGCCGCCAGCCTGGCGGATCTGCGCCGCGACGCTGCTAGCCGTCTCCTCGTCGATGTCCAGGCAGCCGACCGTGAAGCCGTCCGCGGCGAGCCGCAGCGCGACAGCCCTGCCGATCCCGGTCGCCGCGCCGGTCACGACGGCCAGCGGCCGGATCTCCGGGTCAGGCATGGGCTGCTCCATCCGACGCGTAGGTAGCTTGCAGGGGCCATGCGGCAGCGATTCCGTCGCGAGGCGGCGGCAACCCGGAGGCCGCCCAGATCCGCTGGGCTGCCGCCTCTGCTTGGGTGATGATCTGACTGGTGCTGGCGGTCCGCAGCAGCCGGTCGGCGACAACCAGGCGCCCGCCGATAAAGACGTGCGTCACGTCCCGGCCAGAGGCGTTGTAGACCAACGTGGTCACCGGGTCGTGCAGTGGCGCGAGGTGCGGCTGGCGCAAGTCGACCATGATGAGATCGGCCTGCTTACCGACCTCCAGCGAGCCGACCTGCGCGGACATGCCGAGCACCGATGCGCTGCCCATCGTGGCTCGCCAGATCGCCTCGCGCGCGCTGAGCAGGTCGATCTCGCCGGTCAGCAATCGCGGAGCGCTGATGCCAAAGCGCATCATGTCCCAGGGATCCATGGTGACCCAGTCGGTGCCCCAGCCCACCCGCACGCCGGACTCATACAACGCCCGGATAGGCGCGAACCGGCCGCGTTTGGCGACGATCGCCGGGCAGTGCGCAACCGGGGTGTCGGTCTGGGCCAGCAACTCGATGCCCCGCTCGGTCGCGTACACGACGTGCGCGACTACCACGTCTGGGCCGAGGAAGCCCTGATCGTGCAGGAACTCGATCGACCCGGTGCCATGGGCCGCCGCCATGTAGTCGCGTTCTTCCGGGCTCTGCGCCACGTGGATGTGCCGGCCCGCGCCGCGAGCTGCTGCTTCCGCGGCGATGCGCGCCAGCAACGCGGGCGAGCACGTGTCGGCGGCGTGCGCCCCGAACCTGACCTGCAGCCGACCGTCGCCAGCTCCGTGCCAGTCCGCGTACAGATCGATGTTCTGCTGCAGTCGGTCCTCGCCCTCCGCCGGGACGCTGATGCGGTGGCCGGTGCCGATGCTGGTCAGATCAGTGTCGAAGACCTTGCTGGCAAGCTGCGCTCGTATGCCCATCTCTGCGGCGGCGCGCGCGGTCGCCTCCGGGTGGTGGTAGAGCTCATGGATGACCGTGCAGCCCGCCAGCAGCACTTCGGCAATGCCCAGCCGGCTCAGCAGGTAGGCGGACTCGGCATCCAGGTAGCGCTCCATCGGCAGCACGAGCCCGTAGAACCCGTCGGGTCGATCCTCGGTCAGGCCGCGGAACAGGCACCCGGCGACGTGTGTGTGGACGTTGACCAGTCCGGGCAGCACCGCATGCCCCGGCATTTCCATTACTGCGGGAGTACGATCCGGGCGCTTGGCTTGCTCCCAGGCGCCGGCCCGGCCGACGGCCACGATCTGGCCGCCATCGATCACCACCTCCCCGTCACGGATGATCCGGAAGGCTGGGTCGACGGGGATGACCCAGCCTGCCCGGATGACAAGCGGTGCTGCTTCCCTCACGTCAGGCCGGCTCGGCCTGCGCTGCCGCCGGGACCAGGGAGCGGCGCGACAGCAGGTAGTAGGCCAGGCCGCCCACGATCATCCCGGTCGGGATGCTCCAGTCCATGCCGCCCAGCGGTCCGGTCGTCAGCGGGCTGGCGAACAAGGTCGCGTTGGTGAACAGCACGGATGCGCCGGCGCCGAGGACGAGCGCGACCAGTGCGCGCCAGTTGACTCCGTCGCGGTACCAGTAGGCCCCGCCATGCGTGCTCAGCAGATCGTCGCTGGCGTACCGGTAACGGCGCATGTACATGTCGACCAGGTAGATCGCCGTCCACGGCGCTATCCACCAGATCATCAGGGCCAGGAAGTTCTCCAGGCTGTCCACGAAGTTGCTGATCCACAGTGCGTAGCAGACGAACGCCGCCGCGACGACCGCGTCGATCAGCACGGTCTTGTATCGCTGAATCCTTACGCCAATGGCCTGCAGGTTCAGGCCGGAGCTGTAGGTGTTGATGATGTTCGCCCAGATCATCGAGACGATGGCGATGAGCAGGAACAGGAAGTGGAACCAGTGCGGGACGACCGCGGCCAGCGAGCCCACCGGGTCAAACGCGTTGAGTCTGGTGCCGATGATCGCGCCCGCGGCGTTCAGGATCGTCGCCGGGATGAACGCGCCGAGCGCGGTGTACAGGGCGATCTTGCCCCGGCTTGCGGTGCGCGGCAGGTAGCGCGAGTAGTCGGCCGGCATGTTGGTGAACGCCAGGCCGTTCGCGGCCGCCACGATCATCACCGCGAGCACGAACGTCGTGGCCTTGCTGCTCCCGGCCAGGTGGGTCCAGCCGTAATGCCAGTTGACATGCTGGAAGCCGTACGCCAGCACCACGCACATGGCCACGCCGATGATGTAGGTCATCACCTTGTTGACGACTGCGATCGTGGCGTGGCCGAAGATGGCCCAGCCGACCATGAGCACTATGAAGATCAGCAGTGACAGGATTTTGTAGCCGTTGCCGGTCAGCCCGTAGGTGGCGAAGATGCCGATCAGCGCCAGCGTGCCCACGACAGCGTTGACGCCCTCCCAGCACATGATCGTGAACCAGCTGAAGAACGTCGGCACGGAATTGCCCCGCACCCCGAACGCTGAGCGGCTGATCACGATCGTCGAGGTTCCGGCCGCCGGGCCGTTCATGGCCACCAGACCTACGAAGAAGTAGGACAGGTTCCCGATGATCACAGCGGCAACCGCCGCCCACAGGCTCAGCCCGAGGCTGATGACTACCGCTCCGATCACCAGGTCGACTATGCCCATGAGAGATGCCGCCCAGATCCAGAACAGCTCGATCGGTCGGCCGTGCCGCTCGCTCGCAGGGACGATGTCAATGCCCCGCTGCTCGATCGCGAATGGCTTGTCAGTCTGCTCTGGTGTGGCCGTTTGCGTCATCTGCGCACCACCTTTGTCTGATTTGATGCCCGCAGTGGCCGGCGAGCGGCGCCGAACGGTGATCCTTTGCCGCCTGCGGCGGTACCGGCGTTCCGTTGGCGATCCGCTGACCGCCGCAGCAGTGCCTCGACGTCCTGCGCAACCGTTGCGGCGGACAGCCGGTACTTCTCCAGTAGCTGCTCGTTCGGCCCGCTCTCGCCGTAGCAGTCGAGCATGCCGAGCCTGGCGACCGGCACGGGATGCCGTTCGCTGAGAACTTCGGTGACTGCTCCGCCGAGCCCGCCGAGCACGCTTTGCTCCTCGATGGTGATGACAAATCCGGTAGCCTGTGCGGCCGCCACGATGGCGTCCTCGTCGATCGGCTTCACGGTGGGCACGTGCAGCACCAGCGCGCTGATGCCGTGGCCGGCCAGCAGCTGCGCGGCGTCGTAGACGCGGGTGGTTTGCACGCCGGTCGAGATCAGCGTCACGTCGCTGCCCTCCTGAACGTGGACAGCGGCACCGATCCGGAACTGATAGTCGGACCCGAACAGCGCGCCCGACGGCTCCCTGGTGATCTGCATGTAGGCGGGCCCGCTGGTCGCGGCGATGACACGGATCGCCTGGCGCGCCTCGTTCTGATCGGCCGGCGCGAGCACGATCATGTGCGGCAGCGTCCGCATGATCGCAAGGTCGTCGAGCATCTGATGGGTCTTGCCGGTCATCCCCGTCAGCAGCCCGGCGTAGCCGCCAATGATCTTCACGTCGAGCTCAGGCTGAGCGATCAGCACCCGGATGGAATCCAGCGCCCGTGCAACTGCGAAGCATGCGAAAGTGCTGACGTATGGCCGGAAGCCGATGGTCGCCAGGCCAGCCGCCATGCCGAGCATGTTCTGCTCGGCGATGCCCGTCTGCAGGTACCGGTCCGGGTGCGCCGCTTCGAAGATCGCGCCGCCGGTCGAGCTGCCGACGTCGCCGTCGAGCAACAGCAGCCGCGGGTCGCTGTCGGCGAGCCCGGCTAAGGTTTCGCCGAAGACCTGGCGCAGCGCGGGGCCGATCGGGAGGCTCACCTCAGCGACCTCCCTCGGACGCAGCGCGATCAGCCTCGGCCGGATCGGCCAGCTCCCGCATCGCCTGCATTAGCTCCTCGCTGGTGGGGACCCGGCTGTGCCACGAGTACTGGTTCTCCATGAAGGACACGCCCTTGCCCTTCACCGTCCGGGCGAGCACGACGGTCGGCTGACCCGTGCGCTGACGCGCGGCATCAAGGGTCTGCGCGACGTCGGCGAGCGCGTGCCCGTCGACCTTGAGTACCCGCCAGCCGAACGCTGCCCAGCGATCGTCCAGCCGGCGGCCCTCGTACGGCGGCCGCCTGGCGCCCGTGCTCCGGTCCAGCCAGCCGAACTGCTGCAGCTGGTTCTGATCGACGATGACGACCAGGTTGTCCAGCCCGTAGCGCTCGGCCACATGTGCGCTTTCCCAGATCACGCCCTCATTGCACTCGCCGTCGCCGACCATCACGTACGTCGTGAAGTCGCGCTCGTCCAGCCGCGCGCCAAGCGCGATGCCGACGCCTGCGGACAGACCGAGTCCGAGCGAACCGGTGGACATGTCAAGGCCCGGCAGCACGGTCATGTCCGGGTGCCCCTGCAGCCGGGAGTCGATCGCGTCGAACGTCATCAGCTCCGCGACTGGGAAATAGCCGCGCAGCGCGAGCACCGCGTACAGGCCGATCGAACTATGTCCCTTGGACAAGATGAACCGGTCACGGTCCGGCCATTCAGGCTGGTTGGGCCTGATCCGAAGGACGCGGAAGTACAGCACGGTCAGGATGTCTACCGCTGACAACGGTCCGCCGACGTGACCGCCGCCAGCGTGCGCCACCGCCCGGATAATCTCGCGCCGGGCCGCCCGCGCCGCCGCCTCGAGACCGCTGCTGCCTTGCTCAGTGCCGATCACTGCGCACCTCGTACGAACCCGGCACGACCGGGGGCGAGAAGGCGCAGACCAGCTCGAGCGGCTCCGGCCCGCTGGAAACCGTCGCGTGGTGCAAGCCGGCCGGGATGTAGACCGAGGCGCCTGGCTCAAGGTCTACGGTGCCCTGCGGCGTGACCAGCTGCCCGCGGCCAGAGGTCACGTAAATGACTTCTTCCTGGGACTCGTGCACGTGACCGGCTGGCGCAGAGCCAGCGGGAAACACCGCCAGGCCGACGGTCAGGTTATGTGCCCCGGAGTTCTGCGGGCCGACGCACAGGTACCAGTCCCGGCCAGGCAGGTCGTAACGTACGGCCTCGTCTCGGCGGACGCGCTTCAGCATGGCCACTCCCCGCACAGCTACGGACCGCCGCAGCGCACCAGGACCCGGACGAGCGCAGGAGGCCAATAACCAGCTTCAGAAACCGTTTCCGGTAACGTTCTCAAAGCTACGCTGCGCGCCATTCCCGGTCAAGACATCAGCGCCGCGGTGGGCGGCATGGCCGGCGTGCTGACCAGCCTGGTGTTTGCCGCGGTGCCATCAAGACCATGTACTCGCCGGCTCGCGCAGCCTCGCGTTCCGCGCGGCCCGCACCTGGGTGTTGTTCACGAGCTCGGTGCCGGCAGGCCGTGCAGAGCACTGTCGGCCTTACCGGGGCGCCTGGCCAGCACCGGCGGGCCGGGCCGGGTCATCGCTGGTTCTGACCAGCTTGGCGTCGATGAGCGCGACGCCTGCCGGAAAGACGATCAGCGGGTTGATGTCGAGCGCGATGACGTCATCTTGAGCTATCAGCTGAGATAGCTGGCTGATAGCCGTGGCGGCCGCGTCGATCCCGGCCGCTGACCCGTCCGGTGACTCAGCCTGCAGGCCGGTGATGTGCGCCGAACCCAGCAGGTCCCTGGCCGCGTCGGCACTCAGCGGCGCGAGTGCGATCGCAGGCGCCGCGGTCGTTTCTGCTTGCGCGCCACCAGGACCGCACAAGATCACCGGCCCGAACTGCTCATCTCGCAGACCGCCGACGAACACCTCGGTGCCCTCAGGTGCCATCGGCTGGACCAGCATGCCGTCGGTCCTGATGCCATAATCTGAGGCTCGCTTGCTGAGTGCCCTCCAGGCAGAGCGAACAGCTTCTTCGCTGGCTAGCTCCAGCCTGACCCCGCCCACAACGGACCTGTGCGGTAGCGCCGGCCCGTCGAGCTTCAGCACGACTGGGTAGCCAAGCTGGCTGGCGGTGCTGACCGCCTCGTCCTCGGATCTGGCCAGTCGGCTGGGCCATACCGGTACGCCGCGTGCCTGCAGGCGCCTAAACGTCTGGTCGCCGCTCAGCGCGCACTGCCACTGGTCGGAGGGTCGGCCGGTCCCAGGCGGTTGCGCACCGTCGGACGGCATCCCGAACTGCGTGCGGAGGAGCTGAGACAGCGCTGACACAGCGGGGCGCAGTCCAGCCAGACAGGGAATGTCGTGGCTGCTGGCGTAGTCCCGGACGCTGGAGTCGAGCTCGCCGGCGGTCGGCGAGATAACCACCAGCGGCTTGCCTGCCGCGGCTGCGCCCTGGTGCGCTGACAGCACGCACTGATCGAACAGCGAGCTGGCGTGGTCAGCCTGTACCCAGCCGTTCTTCGCGTCTTGGCTGGCGACCACGATGTCCACGTTCGGATCCCGGCAGAAGATGCCGACCGCCCTTGCGTGCGCCTCGGGCTGGCCGTCGACAACGCCAGCGCCGGTGGTATCCATCGGGTTCGACACGGTGATGTACGGCGGCAGCACCTCGGCGAGTTGGGTCCCGGTGGCCGGCGCGAGGCTTGCCAGCGGGAGGCCGAACTCCTCGGCAGCATCGGCGGCGAGCAGCCGCTCGCCGCCGGAGATAGTTAGGACGCCGACCCGCGGCCCTGGCAGCCTGGTCAGCCGCGAGCATAGCTCGATCAGCGCCAGGAATTCCTCCGGGTCGTCTGCGATCAGGACGCCGTGCTGCCGCCAGAGCCCGAGCTGGACTGCCGATGAGCCGGCCAGCGCGCCGGTATGCGTCCGGGCCGCCGCGCCACCGGCCCTGGACCGGCCCGCTTTGAGCACGATGACCTGCTGGCCTGCCTGCACGGCCTGGTCCATCGCGGCGAGCAACTTCCGGCCGTCCCGGAAGCCCTCTACATAGCAGGCAATGACCCGCACCGGGGGCCGTCCCGTCAGAAACGCGATGTGATCCGCGACGTCGAGGTCTACCTGGTTGCCGGTCGTGATGACGTGGCTGAATGCGATGGCGCGTTCCGCCGCGGCGCCCGTGACGGTTGCAGCGAACGCTCCACTCTGAGATATCAGCGCGGTCCGCCCGCATACCGGCGGCTCCATCAGCGGTCCGCTGTATCCGGCAGTGCGGTCGGCCAAGTTGACGTAGCCAAGACAGTTCGGTCCGAGTACTGCCATCTGCCCGATCGCCTGAACCAGATCGCGGTGAAGCTGCTGGCCGCGCGGCCCGGCCTCGCCGAATCCGGCGGCCAGCAGCACCGCAGCCCGACAGCCAAGGCCTTGCGCCTCGCGCACCGCTGACACGGTCAGCTCCCGGTTCACCGCCGCGACCATCAGGTCCGGCACCCGCGGCAAGTCCGACAGCGACGGGTGCGCGGGGATCCCGGCCACCTCTGCGTGCCGCGGGTTGACCGGGTAGATCGCGCCGCCGAAGCCCACGGCCCGCAGGTTCGCGACCACCCGCTGGCCTACGCCGGGCTTGTCAGACGCGCCGACGATCGCTACTGACGATGGCTGCAGCAGCGCGCCGACTCGCTCAGCCGGACCTGTCATGCCATCACCATTCCGCCGTCGATCCGGAGCACCTGCCCGGTGACGAACGCTGCCTCGTCGGACAGCAGGTAGCGGACCATGGCTGCTACCTCCTGTGGCGTGCCGTAGCGTCCCACCGGGATGCCCGCACGTGCTCGTTCCTTCATGTCAGGGCTATCGGATGCGGTCATCGGCGTCTCGACGAGCCCCGGCGCTATCGCGTTCACGGTGATACCGTCCGCCGCGGTCTCCCGGGCGAGGCAGTGGGTCAGTCCGACCACCGCGGCCTTGGCCGTGCAGTAGTGCGCGTACCCGACCGAACCGTTGAACGCGCAGTACGAGGAGACGTTCACGACGCGGCCGAACCCGATGCTGCGCATCTGCGGCAGGGCAGCCTGGATGCACCGCACGGCGCAGGTGACGTGCACCTCGAACATCCGGGTGAAGTCATCGGTGGCCAACTGGTCGATCGTGATCGGAGGGCTGCCGATGCCGGCGTTGTTGACCACCGCGGCTAGCACGCCCCAGGTGCTGGTGTCCTGCGCAATGTGGCTGGCAAGACCTGGCTCAGTCAGGTCGCCGCAGTAGGCACGGACTTGTCCGCCGGATCCGCTGATCTCCGTGGCGACCGCCATGAGCGGGTCAGCCAGGATGTCGCAGATCGCGACCGCCCAGCCTGCCTGGCTCAGCGTCAGCGCGTGTGCCCGGCCCATGCCCCTGGCCGCTCCGGTAACCAGGGCGACTCTGGTAGCGCTCACGCGCGGCTCGCATTGTCGGCCGTTGACCGCTGGTCCCAGGGCACCGCTACCCGCTCGACCAGCCCGGCCAGCCCGAAGACACACAGAACGAGGGCCGAGGACACCACCATCGACGCCCAGAGTTGCGGCGCGTTGAAGTCGTAGGTGGAATTGATGACCACGTAGCCAAGCCCTGAGCTGGCGCCGATCCACTCGGCGATAATGGCGCCGATCACGCAGAGGCTTGCCGTCAGCCGGAAGCCGATGAAGATGTACGGCAGGGCGGTGCGCCAGCGGAGCTTGACGAAGATGTCCAGCCGGGACGCCGCCACGCTCTGGAACAGCTCGATCAGCGGCCGGTCCACGGCCTCGAACCCGCGAGTCGCGTTCACCAGCATGGGAAAGAACGAGATCAGCGCGGTCATCGCGATCTTGGAAGAGGCTCCCTCACCCAGTGCGATCACGAAGATTGGCGCGAGCGCGACCAGCGGCAGGCTCTGCACCACGATCGCAAGCGGGTACAGGCTCTGCCGCGCCACCCGCGCGTGCACGAACCAGATGGCCAGCCCGAGCGCTATCGCATTGCCGATCACGAACCCGGCTGCAGCCTGCTCTAGTGTCGGCACGGTGTTGCTGGCCAGCATGGACCGGTAGGTCCATAGCGCCTTCCCGATGGCGGCGGGCGACGGGATCAGGTACGACGGGACGTGGAAGAGGTAGCACGCGGCCTGCCACAGCCCCAGGATCACGATGATCACTGCAGTCGGCAGCGCGATGCGGATGCCGCGCTGGCGCGCCGACATCTTGCGCGCGCCTTTTCTGAGGGAGCGCAGGTTACCCGACAAGGATGTCACGCAGCTCACCCCTCAGCTTCAGGAACTCTGGTGCCGACCGTAGGTGCAGGTCGCGTGGCCTCGGCAGGTCTATGTCGACGACCCGCACGATCCTGCCCGGACGCGGGCTGAGCACGACGACCTTGTCGGAGAGGAACACCGCCTCCTCGATGTTGTGCGTTACGAAGACAACAAGGCCCTTGCTCTCGGTCCAGATGCGCAGCAACTCGACGTTCAGCGTCTCCCGCTGAAACTCATCCAGCGCGGCGAATGGCTCGTCCATCAGCAAGATCGGCGGATGGAGCGCGAGGGCGCGGGCGATGGCCACGCGCTGGCGCATGCCGCCCGACAGCTCAGCCGGGCGCAGTTTCTCGTAGCCGGCCAGGCCGACTAGCTCGATCAGCCGGCGAGCGCGGCTGGCTCGCTCTGCCCGCGGCAGCCGGGCCACCTCACCGAGCAGCTCGACGTTCTGCTGTACCGAACGCCAGGGCAGGAGCACCGGATCCTGGAACACCAGGCCGAATGCGCGCTCCCGCTGCGCCTTCGCCGGAGGCTCCCCCTGGACAGTTACCCGGCCCGAGGTAGGCGGCAGGATCCCGGCTATCACCCGGAGCAAGGTGGACTTGCCGCAGCCCGATGGCCCGATCACGCTCACGAACTCGCCTGGCTCGATCGCTAGCGTGACATCCTTTACCGCTTGCAGTGACTGTGCGCTGGTCTGGTAGGCGACGCTGACGCCTTCGCAGGAGATCCCGTCGGCCATCTACTGCCGCTTGCCTTGTGCCGCTGCCACCTCGCGCCCTTCCGGTCGGCTAGCTCAGTGCACGTGCCCGGTTGAGTATGTCCAGGGTCATGACGTCGTCGACGGTGACCGGCTTGCTGAGCATGCTGGCGTTCTTCATGAAGTTGATGGTGCCCTGCCACACGCTCGGCTGCATCGCCAGCAGGCCATCTTGCTGGGTCGCGGTGGACTGCACCATGGGAACCTCGACGAGGATCTGCGCCTTCTGTTGCGCCTGGCCCTCGTCTAGGTGGAAGTCGCGGATGCACATGTCGACCACTTCGGTGGTGTGGCCGATCGCGTACTGCCAGCCCATCTGCAGTGCCTTGAGGAAGCGGGCGAGCACGTCAGGGTTGGTACTGATGGTCCGCTGGTCCGCGATGATCGAGTCACCGTAGCCGGGCAGCCCGATGTCGGAGAAGGACAGGCAGTTTGTCTTTATCCCCTGCAGGCCAAGCGCGACCGGCTCGTTGAAGGCATAGGCCGTATAAGCCTGCACCTTGTTCTCAGCAAAGACCGTCGGATCGTTCCCGACGGTCACGAGGGAGACGTCGCTCGGAGACAGGCCGTTGTACTTCAGGATGGCCTCGACCTGCTGGCGGGCGTCGTTCTGCAGCCCGATGCTCTTACCCTTGAGCTGCTTCACCGACGTCACGTCAGGCCTGACCATCAGGCAGCCAGGGTTCTTCTGGTACACCGCCCCGATCGCCTTGTACGGCGCGCCGCTGGCCACGCCGAGTACCTCGTCGGTGGCCTCCGACACAGTGCCGAGCAGTGCAGCGCCGCTGGCCACGATGGTCCGCGGGTCCAGGGTAGGCCCAGCAGGCAGCGGGGTGACGGCAAGGCCGTACTTGGCGAAGAAGCCCTTCTTCATGGCCGTGTACACGCCGGCGAACTCGACATCGATCAGCCAGCTCTGCTGGAACTTGACCGCCGTCAGGCCGGACTTCGTCTTCGCTAGCGACGATCCTCCGCAGCCCTCAAGCAGGCCGACCAGGCCGAATGCGGTTAATGCGCCTGCAGCGCGCGTCCCGAACTGCCTGCGCGTGATTCCCGGTGACATCCGCACCGCAACGCGATCGAGGGATTGAGTCACGGCATTACCCCCATCGGCATCGTGCTTGCGTGGCTACGAAGCACGCAAGCTGGGTAGTCCGTACTAGGCTGTTACAGTACGTGTTATGACGTCCAGCGTCAACGAGATCCTCGCAAGTCTGCATCTGCGGCGAGAGACACCCATACCGCCGTTCCTGCAGATCAAGAGCCAGTTCGAGTACCTGATCGTCACCGGGCAGCTGGAGCCAGGCCGCAAGCTGCCATCCATCCGGGAGGTGGCGAAATCCCTCGGCGTCGGACCGGCCACAGTCGTACGTGCCTACAGGGAACTGGAAAGCGCGAGCCTCACCGCGTCCAACAAAGGCGTCGGGTTCTTTGTGGTCGGAGGCGGGTCGGCTGGCGCGCAGCCGCACGCCCGGGTCCGGCAGCAGGCCCGCGACCTGCTTGCCAGCGCCACCGCCGACGGCATCGGCATCGACCAAGTGCTGCAGATCTTCCTCGCCGAGATCGCCGAACAGCGGCCGGCCCGTGACCGGCCACAGCTGGTCATGCTGAGCAAACGCGACGGCCGTGTGGACGAGCTGGCCATGCACCTGCGGCACGCGCTGGCCGACGCAGGGGTGGAGGTCATTGGCCTGGCGCTGGAGGAGGTCGCCGCCGACCTTGACGGCTACCTGCCCCGGCTGGCCAAGGCTGGCTGTGTGGCCTGCCTGCTGTTCGACCTGAAGCAGGCCAAGTCACTGCTCAGCCGGGCCGGCATCGAGGTCGTCCCGCTGCTGGCGACGCTGCGTGACGACACGCGCGAGCGGATCATCCACCTGCCAGCCGGCACCAAGGTGGCCGTCGTCTCTGCGGGCGCGGCGTTCCTGGACGGGATGATCACCGCCATCAGCAGCCTGAACCCGAACCTGATCGTGATCGGCAGCTGCGAGGCGGCAGCGACGCGGGAGCTGCGCCAGCTGGCCAGGAAGGCAAGCTGCGTGGTCTACGGCACGCTCGCGCGCGACCCCGTGCACGAAGCGCTGCCGAGGTCGACCACAGCCATCGAGCTGGTCTACATCCCGGACGATACCTCGATCGCCGCCCTCAGAAAGCTGCTGCTCACAGAGGGCCGTAGGTGACCCGGCCGCTGTCGCTGCGCGCGCTGCTCGAGCCCGAGTCTGTCGCCGTGGTCGGCGCCAGCGACGACCCGGCGAGCTTCGGCGGCCGGATCTGGACGTACCTGACTCGCTCCTACCGTGGCCGGGCCATCGCGGTGAACGCCAGGCCTTCGGCTGTCCGCGGCGCCGAGTGCCTGCCTGCCCTGACCGAGGTCCGGCCGGCGCCGCAGGCAGTCGTGCTGGCCACGCCAGCCCACACGGTGCTCGGACTCATGGAACAAGCGGGCCAGATCGGCAGCCAGGCTGTGGTGGTGTTGGCCCGCGACCTGCTAGGCAGCGAGCCGGAGATCCGAGACACCGCCGACCAGTTCGGCCTGACCGTGCTCGGCCCGAACTGCCTGGGCCTGATACACGCCAATGCCGGGGTCGTCTTGTCCAGCTCAATCAGCCTCGATCGCCCCTACCGGGGCGGCCCGATCGCTTTCGTCGGGCAAAGCGGCGCCATCATGGGCGTGGCCCACGCCAGGGCCGCCGACCTCGGGATCGGTCTTGGGCTAGCCGTGTCCACCGGCAGCCAGGCACAAGTCAGGGTCGAGAACGTGCTGTCGGAGATAGCCCAGCGCGACGACATCCGGGCGGTCGCCATTTACCTGGAGGACGTCGACGTGGCGCTGCTGACGTCGGCCGCTCGCCAACTGGCGGAGCGCGGAATCCCGGTGGTGGCGCTGAAGGGTGGCATGACGCCGGGTGGCAGCGAGCGCGCGGCCGTGCACTCAGGTGCACTGGCGGGAAGCGGGCGCGCCTTCAGCCGGCTAGCTGCGGAACTCGGCCTCATCCTGGTCGAGGACGTACACGAGTTGCTGGTCACCGCTGCGGCGACGCTGATCCCTGGCCGTCGCTGGCATGTGGCGACACTATCGGGGGCGTTGGCTGCGGTCGCCGCCGACCAGGCGTCGTCGATCGGCGTGGAACTCGCCCCGCCGCTCGAGGCTGCCGCGGGGAACCCGGTGGACCTGGAGGCCGCGCCCACCAGCCCGGCGCAGAACGCCAAGCGTATTGCGCGGCTCGCGGCAGATCCGAGCGCGGATGGTGTGCTCGCGGTGCTCAGCGACTCGCCTGGCCTGGCGGAGCTTGCCGGCGAGCTGCAGCCAGTCGCAGGCGACGGGCTCGGCAGGATAGTTGTCGCGACCGAGTGCAGCAGCCAGCTCGACGACGTCTGGGCTAGCTGGCGCGAAGCGGGGTCAGCGGTATTTCCAGGGCTGGTCCCGACGCTGCGCGCAATAGCCGCGTCCCGGCCGCCGGGTCTCGCTGCGGCGCGGCCCGGTCGCGCTCTGTCCGACCTGATCAGCCCGGTGGAGGCGGTCAGGCTGCTGCGAGATGCCGGGCTGCCGATGCTGGCTTTGCAGGAAGTGGACACTCCCGATGCCGCATGCGCTGCCGCCGAGCAACTTGGCTACCCGGTCGTGCTTAAGACATCGCGCGCCGCGCACCGCGGCCCGGCCGCGGTGAAGGCGGGCCTGGACAGCCCGCAACGGGTCAGGTCGGCCTTCGCCGACCTGAACCACCTCCGCCCGCTACTTGTGCAAGCCCAAGCCGACCCTGGCCTGGAGTTCTACTTAGGAATCGCCAAGGATCAAACCTTCGGCTGGCAGCTCATGCTGGGCGCTGGCGGCCACGATGTCGAGGAACTCGATGACGTGGCTATCACACCGCTGCCCCTGGACGGGCGCAACGCGGCGGACCTGCTCGGCCGGACCCGGGTCGGCCGGTGGCTGCGCGGCCAGCCAGCCCGCCGGCTGGTCCGGCTGGACGCCCTGCTGGACATCGTCGAGCTAGCGGCTCGGCTGCCAGACCTGCTGGGCCGTCGTGTCACGGCCGTCGACCTCAACCCGGTGATCGTGCACCGGCACGGCATCAGTGTCGTAGACGCCAAGATCAGCCTGCTCATGGAAGGAAGATCAGGTGAAGACAGTCCTGCTTGACCAGCCCGCCGACGGAGTCGCCCGCGTTACCCTCAACCGCCCCGAAGTACTCAATGCGATTAACCGTGACCTGCTGGCCGACCTCGACGCGGCGCTTCGTGAGGTCGAGGCCGATCCCGCAGTACGAGCGGTGGTGCTCACCGGGGCTGGCCGGGCCTTCTCCGCTGGCTTCGACCTCAAGGCCGAGGCGCAGGAGGAGCCGTTGTCCCCCCACGCGTGGGCCGACCGCTTCGTTGAGGACTGGCAGGTATTCCTACGTATCTGGCGCAGCTCGCGGCCGTTCGTCGCCTCAGTCCGCGGATACAACCTGGGTGGTGCGCTCGAACTGTCGCTCCTGTGCGATATCACCATCGCCTCAGCCGAGGCGAAGTTCGGCGCGCCGGAGATACGGCACGCCTCCGGGCCGGGCGCGGCCATGCTGCCCTGGCTGACCGGGATGAAGGCAGCCAAGTATGTCCTGCTCACCGGCGACTTCATCGACGCCGCTGAAGCCCAACGCATGGGCATCGTGACCAAGGTCGTGGCCGAGGCTGACCTCGACACCGAGGCGGTCGCCATCGCCGAGCGGCTTGGCCGCATCCCGCCCGATGCCATGAAGCTCAACAAAGCAGCGATCAACCGCATTTACGAGCGCCTGGGCATGCTGACCGCCGTACAGGACAACTACATTGTCAGCAGCCTGGTCAACGGCACCCATGCCTACCGGGAAATGGAGTCCCAGCGCCGCGACGTGCCATTCCGTGACTTCGTCCGGACGCGTGACCACCAGTTTGAGCAGCAGTAGGCGCCGACGCCGAAGGCCTCAGTAAACGGTTCGCTCCGCGCCGCCAACCGGGGACGGCGACGGCGTCGGGCAAGCCAACCTGAATACGCCCCAACCGCACGCTGAAGTCGCCCTCATCTGCCTGTTGAGCGCAAGTTGGTAGCGCCGATCAGGACGAGAGTGCCGCCGCACGCTTGGCGTGCGCGATGTTCGCGTCGCCTCGGCGCTGCGACATCCAAACGCCGCTACTAGGCGCCTTATGAGCAGTCGGGAAGCTATTGGACACGCAGTTGAAGGGTGTGTCACGGTTCCAACGTGGCACAACCCGCGCCCCCAGCGGCCTACCGGAGAAGCTTCAGCCCTCCCATCGCCGGAAAGCGAGCGAAACCTGAACGCACTCTACCTCCCCACGGTGTGCGTAGCGCCTGACCGCCGCCGCGCCGAGCGCTTAATACACGGGTGATCTTTGCGGCATACCGGCAAGGCCCGTCGCTGGCTGGGAGCCTGTCGCGATGACTGACTTCCCGTGTTGAGTGCGTTCGGCTGACCGGTCCGGCGAGGCGCGGTATCGGCTCGGCCATCCGCTGGTGGACCGGTATCTGGAGTTCGTGGCGGGTCGGGCCCGGCCTGAGACCTTGCGCGCGGTGGCGTTCGACCTGAAGGCGTTCTTCGCGGTCGTGGCAAAGGACCCGGTCGATGTGTCGGCGGCCGATGTGTTTGAGTTCCTGGCTGATCAGCGGGGCGACCGGACGCGGGCCGCTGCCGCGGCCCGCGCCCAGCCCTACGTCGGCTGCCGGGATTTTCTGAGGCGTCTTTCCTCAGGGCTCTCAGGGACCGGTGCGGTAGAACTCGGCCGCCGTGACGGTCGCGTGCACGCCGAGCTCGGCGGCGACCGCGGTGATCGCGGCAGCCCCGACAGCGAGGTCGGCCTTACCGTCGGTGGTGTAATGCGGCGCGATGAACTTCTGGTAATAGGCCCGGACCTCGTCCGTGGTGTGCCGGCCGAGGAACGACCGGAGATAGCGCACCGTGGTGTCGGGATCGTTGTGGATCACCTGCAAGGCGCGCCGGTGCGCTCGCACGACGGCCTGGACCGCGGGGTCGTCCGGCTGGATGTAGGTGGGGTCGACAACCACGCCCACGGTGGGGATCCGGAAATGGTCGCCGACCCAGGCCAGCACTTTCCAGCCGAACTCGGCGGCTACCGCCTCCGGCGCCATGGTGCTGCCGACATAGGCGGCGTCGATCTCGCCCTTTCGCAGCTGGCGCAGGTACATGCCATAGTCGCCTGGCGGCTGGACGACGAGCTGGACGTCGCGGTCCGGGTCCAGGCCGGCCTGGCGCAGCACGATGCGGGCAAAGCACCCAGGCGGGGTGTGCCCAGGGTGCACCGCGAGCTGCTTGCCGGCCAGGTCGGCCAGGGAGTTCAGGCCGGGGCCGCCGAGGAACCAAAACAGCGGGCTTTGGGTGTTGGCGGTGAGCGCGATCCAGGGGATGCCGCTGGTCAGCCGGGACAGCAGCGTGCGGCCGAGTCCGACGACGGCGCAGCGGCGGATCCGCTCGTCGTCCCACTCACAGCCGTCGCGCAGGTCGACGTGGACGCCCTCGGGTGCATAGAGGTCCTCCTGGTCGGCGATGTAGGCGACCAATTCCTCGTGCATGCCCCGCCCGACGTAGGCCAGATCAATGGTGTGCATGAGCGTTTCTCCTCAACACATGGACAGCCCGCCGTTGACCGCGGCGGTGGTGGCGGTCATGACGGCGTTGTCCTCGCGGGCGTAGAAGGCGGCCGCCTGGGCGACATCCGGCGGGACGCCAGGCAGCCCAGCGGGGTGGCGGCCACCTGCTGTCGCCCACGCTCCCCCTCCATCACATGCGAGATGCCGGTATCGGTCAGCGGGCCGACCTCGACGACGTTGACCGTGATGCCCTGGGGGCCTAGTTCCCGGGCGAGGAACCGGGCGAACTGCACCAGCGCGGCCTTGGACGCGGGGCTGCCCCGGGTTTTCGCGGAGTCTCCTCGCCAGTGTTCCCGGGCGAGCCGCGGAGACACTCGCACAAGGGCCAGGAGCGTTCAGGCTGGCGGCGACCTCACCGATCTTCGCCCGGACCCACGTGGGCGCCGGCGATCGTCGCCAAGCGCTCGGGGCGGACAGAGCCAAGCCAAAGCACCTAGGACCAGTGGACGTTCATGCGCTGGCAGCCAACCCAGTAGCCAGCCAGGCGATCCACACGCCGCCAGTACGGGCAGCGTCGCATGGCCATTCCGGCCGCGCTCTAGCAGGGCGCGCAGCGCCGCCCGCCGGCGCCGCTAGCGCGGCATCCTCCTGTAGCCCAGCAGCCCCAGCTCGACCTGCTCTGACCGCAGGGGTAGCGCCTTCGGTCTCCGGGGGGACTATCGGCCACCTCAGCGGCGCACCGCGCGGTTGCGTCGGCGGCTCCGAGCCGTGGTTCATCCCCCTATTTCCACGAGGTGCCGGCTTGCTGGACGTGTGCAGGTGCGCCCGGCGCGTGTCAGGGCCGTGCGAGGAAGACGACCTGGTCGGCCTGGATCTGGTCAGTATCCAGCAGTGCGGCGAGGGCGCCGGCGATAGCGCCGGCGAAGCTACGGTCCTGCGGGAAAGTCTTGGCTGACACGAGTATCAGCCCCGCGTGTGACTGCCCGGCTGCGCGGTACTGGCCATCCAGGGGCATGAAGTCCTTGATGTTGGCGGTGACCAGAGCCCGCCCTGCGGACGCCGCATGAGCGAGGATCTGATCGTCGGGCAGTGAAACAAGCCCCGGATCTGCGACGACAGCAACAACGTCATGGCCTTGCGCGCGCAGCTGCTGCGCGATCGCATCGTAGAACATCTCATCAAGCAGCAGCGGGCGGGCCACCGGCTACCTGCCGAGCAGCTGGTGCTCCCGGCGCCAGGCTTGCTCGGCAGCGTCCTCAGCAGCGTCAGCTGCGGAGATCTCGGCGTCGACTTCGTCGGGGTAGGACGCCCAGTACCGGACCGCGGCGCGGACCAGCCGCAGCGGGGTGCCGGTGTTGCCGGCGACCAGGCCGAGAAGGCCGTCGTCGGCAAGCTCGGGCTCGGCAGCCCGGGCGGACTTGACCGCGCGGACCACTTCCCACACGTCCGGGCCGCCGGCCAGTGCGGCGCGCCGCCCGGTCGGACCGGCCCTGAACATAATCCCCGGGTGCTCGCCCATGCGGAGCGCCTCATCGACGAGGCGGTTGGCCGCCGATGACAGCGACATGCCGGGGTTGGCGGCTGCGAACGAGGCGAGGCGCTCGGCCACCGGCCCGTCGAACCGGACGGGAGTCGCTGCGCGCTTGCTCATGACTACATCGTAGTTGGTTCGACTCATCGAGGCAAATATCAGCCATCGGCCCGGGCGAGGAAGCCCAAATCAGCAGCTGACAGCGCAAACCATTCCCGCCCTAACGCCCGTGCCTTGATCTCTGTCCGCATTTCCCTCCCGCGTCCGGCAGATGCCGGGACACAGCCGGCGTCAAGGCCGGGCCGCAGGGCTTGCCTTGACGCCGGCGAGCGCAGTGCCTTGACAGAGAGGAGCGGATAGGCGCTCCTCATCGCGAAGAAGGCGGCCGACTGCGGTAACACCCGGTGACAGCAGTGACGGCGTGGCCGCAGTGGATCCGACGCCGGAGCCTGGAACGCGCTCATCCGCGAGCCGCTCGCGCCTATCCGGAGAACCTGGTCGTGGCGACGAAGCTCGACACCGACAACACCGCCGACGGCGGCCTGGTCCCGGCGCAGCACCCCGGGCAGCTACGCCGCAGGCCGGGGCGAACCTCACCTCGCTTGGCACCGACCGCCTCGACGTGGTCTACCTGCGCCGGCTCGACTTCGCGCCCGGGATCATCGCCGAGGGCGACCAGAAGGCCGACATCGACGCCCAGCTCGCCGAACTCGCCGCGCTACGCGAGGCAGGCAAGATCCACTCGATCGCGGTCAGCAACGTCGACGCCGGCCAGCTGCGGCACGCGCTGCCGGCCGGCTTTCAGTCACGGCCCGCGGCAGCCTGCCCCGCGGCGTCATCGAGCAGTATCAGAAGGCACACAGCCACGAGCAACCGACCCAGCGCACGGCAGCGGCCGGCGGCACGTCGGCGTTGGCGGCGAGTTCGGGAGTCGCACCGGCGCCACGCTCCGGCGCGCCGACGGCAGGCAAGCGGAGGTTACGGCCCGGGCCGTGGTAAGCGACGCGGGCCGCGCCGCCAACTCGGTCCTGATCGATCAAGGGCAGCTGCCCGCTGGCGCGTCGACCGACGCTCGCTTGGCCCGCCAGTCCTGGCGAGTACGAGGGGGCGCGAGGTGGTGGCGCGCAGTGCTCTAGAGCGCTGCCCCGGCGACGAGGCGGCTTGTCGATCAAGCTGATACCGGTTGACGTCCGGTGGTGCTAGCCGGCTTAACGTCCAGCCAGCATGCTTCCGGATAGGCGATGGCCCCATCCGCACATGCCGAGCCGACATTGTGGCGCGCCCGCTCTCCTCGCCGTCTGCAATGCCCGGGCAGGTCCGTCACGCCCGTGCCCTCGGTGCTCAGCCAGCACGATCGCCTCGATCCCCCGCTGGCAGCGCCTTCGCGCCGATCCCGGACAAGATCATCCTCGACAGTTAGGTAAGGCTAACCTAAGCTAAGCTCGGCGGATCGGTCCCGCCAGTCACACGTACCCCGCCTGGCACATTCAGCAGAGAGGTGATGATGAGCGAATCGACGACTACCCTGGCGGGCCGCGCCCGACCGGCGCGCCCGCAGGCGGTTCTCACCGTGCTGCACCGGCAGTGGCTCAGCCCGCACACGGTACGGATCACCGCCGGCGGGCCAGGGTTCGATGCGCTGCGCATGAACGAGTTCACCGACAAGTACGCGAAGATCATCTTCGCTGACCCGGACCTGGGGCTCATGCCACCGTATGACCTGGCGGCCCTGCGGGAGTCGCTCCCGCCTGACCGGCAGCCGGTGACCCGCACATACACGCTGCGGCGGACCGACGTCCGGCGCCAGCAACTCGCCATCGACTTCGTGGTGCACGGAGACGACGGGATCGCCGCGCCGTGGGCGGCCCACGCACAGCCCGGCGACATCCTCACCCTGTCCGGCGCCGGCGGCGCCTACTATCCCGACCCTGCCAGCGACTGGCACCTGCTCGCCGGGGACGAGGCGGCTCTGCCCGCAATCTGCTCCGCCCTGGAGGCGCTGCCCGGCAATGCACGCGGCATCGTCTATCTGGAGACCTGCGACCCCGGCGAATACCTCGACGCCGCGCTGCCCAGCGGCATGGAGGTCAGCTGGCTGCACCGCCCCCAGCCCGGTAGTCAGCCGCAGCTGCTCGCCGACGCGCTGCTGGCCGGGCCCTGGCTCTCCGGCCGGGCCGACGTCTTCGTCCACGGGGAACGGGAGTCAATGAAAGCGGTCCGCTCGGCTCTCAAAGCCCGGCTCGGCGACGGTGACCAGCTATCCCTGTCGGGCTACTGGGCATCCGGCCGGACCGAAGATGTGTTCCAGTCCGAGAAACGCCAGCCGATCGGGCAGATCTAACATCGCCGTACCGCTGACCGTAGGTGCGGGCCACGGACGTGATGACCGGTCCGCTCGCGGCACCGGCCAACCCCGGCTGTGGCTCGTCAGCCAGCGGTTCCCAGGCGGGTCAGCATGAGCACCACCCGCAACTGCCGGCCAAATATGAACCGGTACGAGAAAAGACGCGAAGCCGTTCTCAAGCACGGTCAGGCTACTAACCCAGGCCGTGGCGATTCTGACAAAACGACCGCACCTTCAGCACTGGCAGGTCCGAGGGGCCCAGGCTGCGCGGCTGTACGATTTCTTCTGGCAGAGAGGATGCTCAGCGTGCGTGTCCCGGCAACTGCTGATGGCGCGGGAGCCAGTCGGGGAGCCAATGTGAAGCGAAACAAGGCATCAACAAGCCCCATACAGCTTTCGAATCTCCATGTCTAGCAGCCGCTGGGCGACAGTCGGCAACACCGAGCCAACGGCCGGGTTTCCCTGACACGGAAGAGGTCACTGGTTCAATCCCAGTACCGCCCGCCAGTTCAGCGCCAGATTTTCGAGTATCTGATCGATAGACCTGGTAACGGCTCGGGGGCTATCGGCCACCGGCGCAGGCGGGCACGGCTGCTCGCCATGCTTCGAGACGTTTGCCCGGCCGATCTTGACGGCCTGGCGGATTTCGGGTGGGCATGCGTGGCGGGCTTGGCGGCAGTGGCACCGGGATGGTGCCTTTCCCGAGGGTGCAGCATGTATGTGCGCACGAGCCGCAGACAGGAATGGGGCCGGGCCGGATTTCAGCGGTCAGCGTGCCAGCTGCACGGCGGACGGGACGCTGTCCAGCGGAGCCGGTGGACTTTGAGGTCGAGAACCCGATCAGGGCTCAGACCCGCGATCTTCGGCGACTAGCTCGGCGAGTACCGCACGCAGGTCGCTGATGAAGTCCGGCAGTTGCTCGGTGGCGGTGGTGTGCAGGATCTCGACGTCGATCGACCAGTAGCCGTGCACGACCCGGTTGCGCAGCCGCGCCGGCTGCTGCCACTGAACGTCAGGGAACCTGGCCTGGGTGTCGCCGGAGAGCCTGGCCGCGGCCTCGCCCAGCACCGTGAAATTCCACAGCAGGGCGTCCCGGCGCTGCCGGTCCCGTTCCAGGTCGGTTGCGCTGACTCCAGCGGCCAGCTGGCGTGCCTGCTCAGCAGCGTCGATCATCTCGCTAATCAGCAGGATGTCAGGCCGCATACACCGACCGGGCCTCCGCGAGCACAGCCGGACGCAGCAGCGGGTGCAGTGCCCGCCGGGACACCAGGTCCACCCGGCGGCCG
>Ga0335074_10001427_pt1 | contig 32360 bp, 31 predicted proteins | sample Lox_Sample_23_FD_206715 | JGI IMG/M metagenome (GOLD analysis project Ga0335074, IMG submission 206715) | Soil microbial communities from Loxahatchee National Wildlife Refuge, Florida, United States - Lox_Sample_2.3 | ecosystem: Environmental > Terrestrial > Soil > Wetlands | place: USA... | reverse complement strand
TTGTGGTGGTCGGCCCGGGGGTTGGGGGGGGGGGGCGCCCGCCCGCCCCGCCCCCGACCCGCCATGCCGTCACGATCACCCGCGCGGTGTCAATTCCGGCCAACCCGGCCACGGCGGCAATCCGTTAGCGTCTAGCGAAGATCCTGCGGGCTGCGGCAGGGAGGCTCGCGAATCAGCGAGAATATGTGAACGTGCGGCATCCTCTACGTTACGGGCGGGGACGGCTCGCAGGGGTGGCAGGTCTGGCCGTGGCGCTCGTGCTGATTCTGTTCGTCCTCGACAGCCACGCCCATGGGCGCCACGACAAACGGGCCGCCTCGGTCGCGTCGACCGGCGCTGTCCGGGTCGCCGACCGGCGTGCGAAGGCGCGGAAACTGGCCGACCCGCTCACGACCAAGGCCACGAGGAAGCTGATCGACTCGCGCCAGGGCTCGATCACCGCCGCCGTCGAGGATCTCCGAACCGGCCAGGAGTGGCTGTGGAATCCCAACGCTCGCGATCAGACGGCCAGCATCATGAAGGTCGACATCCTCGAGACGCTGCTACGGCAGGCCATTCAGGCCAACACGCCGCTGGACACCCAGACGGCCGGACTCGCTCAGACGATGATCGAGAACAGCAGCGACAGCGCCGCCACGTCGCTGTGGGATCAGGTGGGCGGGCCCTCGGCCATCGGCGCCTACAACCACAGCGCCGGGCTGACCCAGACGCAGCTGAACACCCAGGGATTCTGGGGTGAGAGCCTGACTTCGGCGGCCGACCAGATCCTGCTCCTGCGCCAGCTGGTGGAGGGCCACTCCCGGCTCGACTCCGCCTCGCAGCGCTACGAGCTGGGGCTGATGGAGAACATCGAGTCAGACCAGGACTGGGGCGTGAGCGCCGGCGTCCCCGCCGGGGTCAGCGTGGCCCTCAAGAACGGCTGGGTGCCGCTGACCAGCTACACGGACTGGGAGATCAACAGCATCGGGCGGATCAAGGGCGACGGTCGCGATTACCTGATTGCCATCCTGACCGCGCATGACCCGAGCCAGGCCTACGGAATCAGCACGATCGAGGGGCTCTCGACGCTGATCTGGAACGACCTGGCTCCGTCGTCCTAGCTTCCGGCTCGAGCCACCGGGATCGTCGCCCGCCGGCTCCCGGCCGGGGCCGCCCAGCCCGCAAGCGGGCGGCCCCGGGACCACGGCTCTCAGCCGTTCTCCGCCTCGCGCTGACGGAGCTCGATGCGGCGGATCTTGCCGGTCAAGGTCTTGGGCAGCTCGGCGACGAACTCGATCCGGCGGGGATAGGCGTAGGCGGAATGGTGGTCGCGGACGAAGGCCTTGATCTCCTCGGCCAGTTCGTCGGTGGCGTCGACCCCGCCGGCCAGGACGATGAACGCCTTGACGATCATCCCGCGCCGCTCGTCGGGTGAGGCGACGGCGGCCGCCTCGGCCACGGCCGGGTGCTCGAGGCAGGCCGACTCGACCTCGAACGGGCCGATCCGGTACCCCGCCGAGATGATCACGTCGTCGGCGCGGCCCTCGTACCAGAAGTAGCCGTCCTCGTCGGCGCGGGCGGCGTCCTTGGTGTGGAACCACTCGCCGCCGAACACCTCCTCGGAGTCCTGCGGCCGGTTCCAGTAGCCAAGGGGGTAGTGGGGGTTGGAGCGGGCCCGCAGGCAGATCTCGCCCCGCTCGCCCTGGGCCACCGGCTGCTCATCCTCGTCGAGGATTTGCACGTCCCAGCCCGGCAAAGGCCGCCCCATGGAGCCTTCGCGGACCGCCATAAAGGGGAAGTTCCCGCACAGCGGGTAGCTCTCGGACAACCCGTAGTAGTCCAGAACGGTTACCCCGTACTGCTCGCGGAACCAGCGGATCGCCTCCGGGTTCAGCGGCTCGCCGGCGCTGCAGACGATCCGGAACCGGCACGGGTAGCGGGTGCCGGCGTCAGCGATCGACATCATCGAGCGGATCGCGGTCGGGGTCCCGAACACGTTCGCCACCTCGTGCCGCGAGAGGAAGTCGAGCTGCTTGTGCGGGTCGAAACCGCCCTCGCGCTGGTAGACGCACTGGACGGCGCCGAACCGCCACGGGCCGATCAGGGGGCAGATGCCGGCGGCCCAGGCCCATTCGCCCATGCCGTGGAAGCGCTCGCCGGCCTGTACGTCGTGGCAGAGGACGAACTCGTTGTGGGCGAGGATGTAGCGATGGGCATGGAGGATGCCCTTGGCCAGACCGGTGGTCCCACTCGTGTAGTAGAGCTGGGCGGGATCCTCAGACGAGGTGTCCACGCAGTCGAACTCCGGCGAGGCGCCCGCCAGCAGCGCGTCGTCCAGGATCAGCACGTGCTCGACCAATCCCGGCTCGATGCGACCTGCGTTCTCGGCATTGGTGACCACCACCTTGGCCTGCGAGTCGGTCAGCCGGTGGCGGATGCCGGCGTCGCCGTACAGCACCGACATCGAGAGCAGGATCGCCCCCACCTTCCAGGTGCCGAAGAAGGCGGCGGCGGTCTCGGGGATGGGGGGCAGGAGCATGGCCACGCGGTCGCCCTTCACGACCCCATGTGCGCTCAGCACCCCAGCGAACCGATTTGAAAGATCCTGGAGCTCGCCCCACCGGACCTCCCGGACGTTGCCCCGGAAGTCCTCGTGGATCATCGCGAGCTTCTCGCGCGGGTGGCGGTCGCAGATGTCGGCGGCGATGTTGTAGCGATCAGGGACCTCCCACCGGTGGCGCTCGCGCGCCTCCTCGTAGGAGCCGATCTTGGTGGTGGCGCTCATCCGGCCATCATCGCGCCCGGGCCGCTACGGGCGCAACCAGGGGCCCGTCAGGGTCAGCCGACGACCTCCAGGTCCTGGTCGGCCAGTCGCAATCCGAGTCCCTCCGGGGCGTGGAGCGCGAGCATCTCATCGGTGGTGTCGAGTCGGCGGGGATCCCGTAGCGAGACGCCGATCATGACCAGGAAGGCGAGCGGGACGGATACCACGGCGGGCTGCTCGAGCAGGACCCCGGCCCCGGCCGTCGGCTCACCCAGGGCCAGACCGGTGAAGATCGCGGCGGTGGCCACGAGCATCCCCAAGGTCATCCCGGCAGCGGCACCGCGCGCGGTCAGGCGCGTCCACCAGATCCCCAGGACGAACATCGGGCAGAACGTGCTGGCGGCGATGGCGAAGGCCCAGCCGACAAGGATCGAGATGTCGACCTCCCGCGCAAACAGGGCCAGAACGCAGGGGATCACCATCCCGCCCGCGGCGGCCGAGCGGAACTGGCGCCGGCGAACGGCGACGGAGCCTGACATGCCGTGGCGCACGCGCGGCCACACGTCGTGGCTGATCGTGCCGGCCAGCGAGACGAGCAGTCCGGAGGAGGTCGAGAGGAAGGCGGCGAAGGCGCCGGCGCACGTCACCGCGGTGAGGAGGGTGCCGACCGTGCCCGGCCAGGCGAGGCGAGGCAGCGTGAGCACGACGTCGTCGGTCTGGCCGGTCAGGTACAGCTGGGGCGTGAGCACGCGCCCGAGGGCTCCATAGACCGCGGGGAACAGGTAGAACAGCGAAAGCAGGGCCAGGACCCGCACCGTGGTGTGCCGAGCGGCATGGCCGTCGGGGTTGGTGTAGAAGCGCACGAGGATGTGGGGCAACCCCATCGTGCCCAGGAACGTGGCGATCAGCAGCGAGTAGACGAACAGCGGCGCGGCCTGGCCCGGACCGCCCACCGGACGCGCCCAGGTGGTCCCTCGCTCGGGCGTGATCCCGGTCGCGTACGGCACGAGGGCGTGCGCAGGCAGACGCAGGTCAGAGCCGGCGGAGAGGTGGAGCTTCTCGCCGGCGCGCACGAGCACGGTGCGGCCGTTGAGCTCGAAGCGCTCCGCGGCCGGGAACTGGACGGTCTCGGACACCGGGAGCCGGCGCACGACCAGGCCGTGATCCCCCGCCCGGGGCAGCGAGCGCCCGAACAGCGCCGCCCGCTCCGGCAGCCCGCCCAGGTGGATCAGCAGCAGGATCGCGGGGACGGAGATGGCGAACACCTTCACCCAGAACTGGAAGGCCTGGACATAGGTGATGCCGCGCATCCCGCCGATGGCGACGTTGATGGTGACGATCGCGCCGACCACGGCCACGCCCACCCAGTAGGGCGAGCCGACGACCACGTTCAGCGCCAGGCCGGCCCCCTTGAGCTGGGGCACGAGGTAGAAGCCGCCGATCACGAGCACGATTCCGGCGGCCAGAAGCCGGAGACGGGGTGAGCGCAGACGCGCCTCGGCGAAGTCAGGGATCGTGTAGGAGCCGAACCGGCGCAGGGGCGCGGCGACGAACAGGAGCAGGGCCAGATAGCCGGCCGTGAACCCGAGCGACTGCCACAGCGCAGCCACTCCGATCTGCATCTCGAGGCCGGCGATGCCCAGGAAGCTCGCGGCGGAGAGGTATTCACCGGAGATGGCGGCGGCGTTCCACCAAGCGGTGACGGCTCGGGAGGCGACGAGCAGATCCGAGGTCGTCCGCACCAGGCGCACGCCCCACGCGCCGATCCCGAGGGTGCCGAAGGTCACGGCGCCCACGGCCAGCAGCGCGATCATCGTTCGACCACGTCGCGGAAGGCGTCGTCGAGGGCGTCGGCCCGGCGGGCGTACAGCCAGCCGATGGCGACGAACAACGGAGGGATCGGCACGACCAGGATCCAGAGCGTGAGGGGGACCGTGAACAGCCGCACCCGCTGCAAACGCGGGAGCAGGTCAAGCGCGATGGGCAGCACGCCGAACACGGCGCCGAAGGCAACCAGGGCCGCCAGCGACAGCGTCAGCTGGGCCCGGCGCAGGCGCCGGAGGTAGACCTGGCCGTGCGCCGTCGCCTCGGCCATCTCCTCGCGCGGCGAGCGCAGCCCTGGTACTCGGAGGCGGAGGTCTCGGCGCGGCCCCCCGGCACTCACATCCGCAGCCTCCGGCGCAGGTCGGCCACCTGACGGCGCGCCACCGGAACCTGGCTGCCGTCGGCGAGCACCACGGTGGCGCCACCGCCGAGCTCGGGTCGGATCTCCGTCGCCCGACGCAGGTTGGCGAGGTAGCTGCGGTGGACCCGGACGAATCCGTGGGCGCCCCAGCGCTGCTCGATGTCCGACAGCGAAGCTCGCACCAGGAATCGCCCGCTGTCGGAGTTGATCCGCACGTAATCGCCCTCGGCCTTGATCGAGAGGATCGAGGAACGGGTCAGCAGCCGCGTGGAGCCGCCCCGCTGGTGCTCGACGGGAATGATCTCGTCGGTGGTTCCGGGCGGTAGACGGCTGCCGGCTCGCGCGGCGCCCGGGGCCTCCCCGTCACCGCGCACCCGCTCGAGGGCCTGCTCGATGCGGGTGCGCGACACGGGCTTCATCAGGTAGTCGAGCGGGTGGAGGTCGTGCTCGAAGGCGCCGACGGCACCGTCCTCATAGGCCGAGACGAACACCAGCGCCGGAGGCTCCGCGAAGCGGCTGAGCACACCGGCCAGCTCGAGCCCGTCGAGTCCGGGCATGCGCACGTCGAGGAAGACGACATCGAAGTGCTCCTCCGCCAGCGCTTTGAGCGCCTCGTCACCGCTGTCGGCCAGCGCCACCTCGGATACCGAGGAGGCGCCGTCGAGGAGTCGCGCGAGGTCCTCCAGGGCCGGACGCTCGTCGTCCACGGCGAGCACGCGCAGTCCGAGGCGGTTCATGCGGCGCGTACGCCAGCGCGGAACTTGGGCAGGGTCATGGTCACGGTCGTACCGTGTCCGACCGCCGTCTCGATCTCGAGCCCGTAAGCCGAGCCAAACGTGTTCTGCAGGCGCGCCTGAACGTTGGCGATGCCCACGCCGCCGCCCTGGCCGGCCAGGACCTTGGCCGCCTTGTCGGGATCCATGCCGACTCCGTTGTCGGACACGCGCAGCTCGACGTCGCCGTCCATGTGGCGCCCAACGATCTCGATCCGACCCTGCCCCCGACGCTCGACGCCGTGGCGCACCGCGTTCTCCACCAGCGGCTGCACGGAGAGGACGGGGACGACCGCCTGGAGCACCTCGGGTGCGACTTGCAGGCGCACCTCGAGCCGGTCGCCGAAGCGGGCCCGCTCCAGGCGCAGGTACTTCTCCACGTAGTGCAGCTCGTCGGCCAGGGTCACGTACGGCCGCTGGCCGCGGAAGGCGTAGCGGGTGAACTCGGCGAACTCGGTGAGGAGCTCGCGGGCGTCCTCGGGCTTGGAGTGGATGTAGCCGGCGATGGCCGCGAGGGCGTTGTAGATGAAGTGCGGTGAGATCTGCGCGCGCAGGGCGCGCAGCTCGGCGCTGGCGAGGCGCTCAGCCTGTTCCTCGAGTCCCTTGAGCTCTAGTTGCGCGCCGACCAGACGGGCCGCCTCGGCCACCGTCCGGGTGTCGTCGGGGGTGACGCGGTGCCCGCGCGCATACAGGGCCACGAACGAGCCGACCAGCTTGTCGCCGACCACGAGCGGCGCGGCCACGGCGGCGCCGAGCGGGCACGCGGCGCCGTGATCGCAGCGGATCTGGGACTCGACGTGCAGCCGGTCCTCGCGGGGTGGCGCCGTGATCGGAATCAGGGCGTCGCCCCCGGCGTGGTGATCGTCTCCCAGCCCGTCGAAGGCGAGGACTCGTTCGCGGTCCCCGAGCGCCACGGCCGAGGCCCCGGTCAGCGTGCGCAGCGGGACGATCGCCTTGGCGGCGGTCTCCTCTGAGAGGCCGCGGCGCAGATGGGGGAGCATCAAGGTGGCGGCGTGCAGCGAGTTCTGCATCGCGCGCACTTCCCCCGAGATCACCCGGGGTGGTCGCAGCAAACGGATCGCCGCCACCAGCGAGGCGGCGATGGCCCAACCGAGGACCACGCCGATCAAGACCTCCACTCTGTGCATCAGCATATTCCGCAGATGGGCGGCCACCGCGGCCTGAATCGGGAGGCGCCGGGCGGGCGCGTGCATCCCGCCGTGGACGAAGGCCGCTTGGCGCGAGGCAGCTACCGCTCGGCGCGCCGCGACTACCGCCGCTCGATTGACCTCTAAGCGGTTCGTGCGCGCGTATTAGCGTGCACGTCGACGTCTCAAGTCACACGAGAGGAGAAGAGATGGCCACTGTCAGTGAGCCCTCGGGCGGCGTAAGCAGCCGAACGGCGGCTGCTCCGACCGGCTCCGCCATGACCGGCTGGAAGCCGGCCAACCCCGCTCCGCTGGGCCTCATGGGCTTCGGCATCACGACCTTGGTGCTGAGCACCATGAACGCCAACCTGGTCAACTTCGGGAAGAACCTGCCGGTTGTGCTCGGCCTGGCGATCGCCTACGGCGGCCTGTCCCAGCTGCTGGCCGGCATGTGGGAGTTCCGCACCGGCAACACGTTCGGCGCGGTGGCGTTCACATCGTACGGCGCATTCTGGATCTCGTTCTACTTCCTGGTCCAGACCCAGCTGCCCGCGCTGGCCAAGGGCGGCGACGTTGGCAACGCCCTCGGCCTGTACCTGTGGGCCTGGGGGATCTTCACCGGATTGATGTTCCTGTGCACGTTCGCGTCTCCACGGGCCATTCAGCTGGTGTTCCTGTTGTTGACCGTGACGTTCATATTGCTCGGCATCGGCAACTCGGGCGCCAGCAACAGCGCCATCCACTGGGGTGGCTACTTTGGCCTCGCGACTGCCGCAGCCGCGCTGTACACGGCGGTCGGCGAGATCATGGCCAGCGTCTACGGTCATGACGTGTTGCCGCTGGGTCGTCCATACGCACCGACGGCAGTACTCGAGAACCAGGCGAACGTCTGAGGACGGACACGTGATCGCGGGAACTGCCCCCACCGATGCGATCCACCGTGGTATGACGAGTCGGTGAGTTTCTACCGACAGTCGTGATTGGAGCTGACAGCGCCCGGCCACCCAGGTCGGGCGCTGCAGCGTTCAGGACTAGCCAGGAGGAAGAGATGGCAATAACAGAACACGACCTGGAGCAGGAGCTGGCCCGACTCCTGGACGTCGAGAAGTTCGATCCGCCGGCGGAGTTCCGCGAGCACGCGCTCCTGACCGATCCTTCGATCTACGAGGAAGCGGATCGTGACTGGCAGGGCTGGTGGGTCAAGCAGGCCCGCAAGCTGCACTGGTTCAAGGAGTGGGACCAGGTGCTGGACGACTCGAACCCGCCGTTCTACAAGTGGTTCGTGGGCGGTCAGCTGAACATCTCCTACAACTGCCTGGACCGCCATGTCGAGGCGGGTGCCGGCGCCCGGATCGCTTATCACTGGCACGGCGAGGAGGGCGACGAGCGCGACATCAGCTACGCCGAGTTGCACCGTGACGTCCAGCGGTTCGCCAATGCGCTGAAGAACCTCGGCGTCAAGAAGGGCGACGTGGTCGGGATCTACCTCGGGATGATCCCCGAGGTCGCCGTGGCGATGCTGGCCTGCGCCCGGATCGGAGCAGTCCACAACGTGGTGTTCGGCGGGTTCTCACCCGAATCGGTCAAGGAGCGGATGGAGTTCTCCGAGGCGGTGGCGCTGATCACGGTCGACGGCGCGGCGCGCAAGGGCAAGACGGCGCCGATCAAGCAGATGGTCGACGAGGTGATCGGCGACGTCGCAAGCATCGAGCACATCATCGTCGTCCGCGCCAAGGGCACCGAGTGCGAGATGAAGAAAGGCCGCGATGTCTGGTTCCACGACATCATGGCCGACGCCGACCCCGACTGCCCGGCCGAGCCGATGGACGCCGAGGACCCGCTGTACGTGCTCTACACCTCTGGCTCGACGGCCAAGCCCAAGGGCATTCTGCACACCACCGGCGGCTACCTGACCGGAGTCAGCGCCACCCACCGTTACATCTTCGATATCCACGAGGACGAGGATGTGTACTGGTGCTGTGCCGACGTCGGTTGGGTGACCGGGCACTCCTACATCGTCTACGGACCGCTCTGCAACGGGGCCACGTCGGTGATGTACGAGGGAGCGCCCGACTACCCCCACAAGGGGATCTGGTGGGAGCTGGTCGAGCGCTACAAGGTGACCAAGTTCTACACCGCGCCGACGGCGATCCGGGCCTGCATCAAGTGGGGCGTCGAGTACCCGCAGAAGTTCGATCTGAGCTCGCTGAAGCTGCTGGGCTCGGTCGGGGAGCCGATCAACCCGAAGGCCTGGCTGTGGTACTACAAGGTGATCGGCGGCGAGCGCTGCCCGATCGTCGACACGTGGTGGCAGACCGAGACCGGCGCGATCATGATCACGCCGCTGCCCGGAATCACGTCGACCAAGCCGGGTTCGGCGACCCATCCCTTCCCGGGCATCAAGGCCGAGGTGGTCGACGAGCGGGAGGGCAAGCCGCTCGACGAGGGCCAGGGCCTGCTCGTTCTCACCCGTCCCTGGCCGTCGATGCTGCGCACGCTGTACAAGGACGACGAGCGGTTCATCGAGACGTACTTCTCGAGGTTCGGCAAGACGACCTACCTGGTGGGCGACGCCGCCCGCAAGGACAAGGACGGCTACTACTGGGTGATCGGGCGGATCGACGACGTGGTCAACGTCTCGGGCCACCGGCTCTCCACCGCCGAGGTGGAGTCCGCGATCGTCGCCCATGACCAGGTGGCCGAAGCGGCCGTGATCGGCCAGCACGACGAGGACACCGGTCAGTCGATCACCGCCTTTGTGACGCTGCAAGGCGATCTCGAGGGCACCGACCAGATCGTCGAGGGTATCCGCGAGACGGTGGCCACCCGGATCGGGAAGTTCGCGCGACCCAAGCGCATCATCTGGACCGACGACCTCCCCAAGACGCGCTCCGGGAAGATCATGCGGCGACTGCTGCGCGACATCGCCGAGGGGCGCGCACTCGGTGACGTGACGACGTTGCGCGACCCGGCGGTGATGGCCGCGCTCGAGGAGAAGATCAAGACCGAGCAGGCCGAGGAGAGCTGAAGCGGGTCCCGGGGGCTGCCGACTTGTGGTTCGGCAGCCCCCGCCCGGCCGGCTCCGTCTGCGGCTTCGGCTTCGGGCCGGGGGCGTCTGGCTAGGTCCGGCGTTTGCGCTTGCGCTTGGGGGTGCTCGCCCGCGTGCGGCCGCCGGTGGCGCCGTCGGAGTCAGCCACCGCTGCCGGCGGCCCGACCGTTGCCGTCGCGGGCTCGGGCGCGCGCCGGCCCCGGGCCCCGCGGCCGGGCGCACCGGCAACCGCCGTACTCTGACGCGGCTGTCCCATCGGCGGCCAGGGCACCGCTGTGCCTGAGGCCCATGCCGGCGGGATGCCCTGAAACCAACGGCCGATGAAGATCATGCCCACGGAGACGAGCCAGAAGCCCTGGACGACCGGCACCGGGGATCCGATCGGGAAGAGCACGAGCACGCCGGCAAATACGCCGACGTAACCCATGAAGCGCGACAGGAGACCCACCCTCATGGCGTTGAGGGAGATCCAGATGAAGCCGCCGGTGAGCAGCAGCGAGCCGAGCTGGGCCAGCAGGGGCAGGATGACGATGAGGCCGCCTGTGGTCAGCCGGTCGGCCTCCACGTAGGTCTGGTTGCCCGTGGTCGCGAACTGGTTGGCCTTGATGGCGATAACGATCGCGTAGGCGACGGCCATGACCCCTGATAGCCCCGCCCCCACGATGGCCAGCCAGCGGATGAAATCTCTGTTCTGCGGGTTCCGTGCGCGCGCGATCGAGTGCAGCCAGTTGAGCGTCACCGCGAGGGCGCCAAGCGCGATGGCATCGACGATCGCGCCGATCAGGTCGAGTGGGAAGCGCCGGTGGGCCGTGAGTAGGTCCAGCGTCAGCTCATCGACGTTGGTGTGGGGACCGGACAGCTGGATGAGCGCCTGAACGACCAGCAGTAGACCGGCGGCAACCGCAATGACGCCGTATCGAACCCGGACCCGTGTCTCGTACTCCACCTGCTCGGTGCCGTTCATGCGCACCCCATGCTACGAGCCTTTGGGCGTGCGCGGCGGCAGCCCCCGGGGGACATGCTCGCCCTCCCAGCTGATCCGTGGAGGGAGAGCGGCTGGATCCTGGGAACCGAAGATCCGGGAGACCCGGTCGCCGACGGCGAGCATCAGGTCGAGGACGGGCGCGACCACGCTGATGGCGGTCTCTACACGTGAGCGCAGGACTGGATCGGGCTCGGTACGGGACATCCGGGAGCGAGTGTAGGGACCGTGCGGCGGACGGCTCCTAGACTGCCGGGCGTGTCGGCCGAGGTAGCTCTAGCCGGGGTCGCGAGCTCTGGGGTGGTGGCGGGGATGACCTGCCCGGCGTGCGGCGGCCCACTCGTGGCCTGGAGAACGGTGGTGAGCGCCGAGCCGACGCTGACCACCGGGCAGCGGTTCTCGCTGGCCCGCTGCTCCCACTGCGGGTCGGCACGGACTCTGGGGCCGGCGCCCGATCGAATCCACGAACAGGGGGCCTACGGCCCGCAGACCCCGCGTCTGCACGGGCTGGCCGGTCCGGTCCTGGGCGCTTTCGACCGCCAGCGGTTGGCGCTGCTGGGGCCCTTGGCGCGGCCGCCGGCCCGGCTGCTCGACGCCGGGGCGGGGCGGGGGCGCTTCGTCGCCGCGGCCCGCGCCGCCGGCTACGAGGCGTACGGGATCGAGCCGTCGTCGAGGGGCGCTTTGGCCGCCGCGGCGATCGGGGTTCCGGTGGAGCAGGTAAGCATCGAGGGCGCCACGGTGCAGGACGGATCGCTTGACTGCGTGACGCTGTGGCATGTGCTCGAGCACCTGGACGATCCGGGCGCGGCTCTGGTGCGGATCGCCGGCTGGCTGCGGCCGGGAGGCGCGCTGCTCATCGGCGTGCCCAACCTGGGGAGCCTGCAAGCCCAGCTGGGCGGCGAGCGCTGGTACCACCTCGACGTGCCGCGCCACCGCGTGCACTTCACCCCGGCCGGGCTCGAGTCGCTACTGGCGGCAAGCGGGTTTCGCCCGCTTCGCGTCCACCACCTGCTCTTGGAGCAGAACCCGTTTGGGATGTGGCAGTCACTCGTCAACCGCGGCACGCGCCAGCCGTCGTATCTCTACAACCTGTTGAAGCGCAACGCTCGGCTCGGGTCGGCGGATCTCGTGGTCTCGCTGGCGTCGCTGCCTCTGGCTCCGGCGGCCGCGGTTTTGGAACTGCTGGCCGGGATTACCCGGCGCGGCGGCACAATCGCGGTGCTGGCACAGAACGGGGAGTAGGATTTGGGTATGGAAGGAAGCGGCTTCGGCGGACTATTCGGAGATCCAGATGAGATCCAGCGGCGGCTCGGTGAATTCGCCGAGCAGATGCAGGGCGCGCAGCGCCTGGCCTGGGCCGACAACGCGATCAAGCTGGCCGTCGATCTCACCGTCGCCTCGCTGAACCGGGTCAACATCCAGGGCACAACCGAGCAGCAGGCCGAGCAGCTGCGCTCGGTCATGGCGGTCGTGTTCCCCGAGGCCGTCACCCTCGTGCGCGAGGCGCGCGAGGGCCTCGCCTAGCTCTCGGTTGGCTCGGCTCGGCGCGACTTGTGCGCGCTGGCCCGTGCGCGCTGGCCCGTGCGCGCGGCCCCGCGCGCGCGGCCCCGTGCGCGCTGGCGTGGTGCCCCGGGCGGGCACTTTGGGAGCTTTTCTGACGTATAGCGTCACTTTGGCTCCCAGAGTCCGGTCCGGAGCGTCCCCGGAGCCCCCGGTCTACTGTCTCAGCGCGCCGAGCACCAGGTCGTCGTGCTCGGCCGGTTTCACCTTGCGCAACACATCCTTGACCGCGCCGTCGGGGCCGATGACGAACGTGGTGCGCTCGTTGCCCATGTACGTCCGTCCGTACATCGACTTCTCCACCCAGACGCCGTACTTCTCGGCGACCTCGTGCTGCTCATCGGCCAGCAGCGTGAACCCGAGCCCGAACTTGTCGTGGAACTTCTTGACCTTCTTGACCGGGTCGGGCGAGACGCCGAGGACGACCGCATCAGCCTGCTCGTAGTCGGGCTGGTGGTCTCGCACCCCACAGGCCTGGGTCGTACAGCCGGGCGTGTCGGCCTTTGGGTAGAAGTAGAGAACGACGCTCTTGCCCTTCAGAGCGGACAGCGTGACCGGGTTGCCGTCCTGGTCCGGGAGCGTGAAGTCGGGGGCCTGGTCGCCGGGTTCGATCATTTCCATGATCCTAGCCTCGCCGCTCCGGCGAGCGCGGGCGCGGTGCGGGGCGGGGCGCGGGCGCGGTGCGGGGCGTGGGCGCGAGCGTGCGGGGCGGGGCGCCGGGCGCGGGCGCGGTGCGCGGGCGAGCGCGGTGCGGGGCGGGGCGCGGTGGGGGGCGGGGCGCGGGCGCGGGGGCGAGCGCGGTGGATGAAAGTCCGGTTGGAGGCGGCTTAAGGTCCACAGCACACGCACCCGCACGCAGCCGAAGCTACTTGAGGCTCTGCGGCCCGAGCCCGATCAGCTGAGGCCCACCGTGCCGCCGCCGTAGACCACCTGAAGCGATGCGGTCGGCTGAGAGCTGTTGCTCTCGTTGCAGTTGCCCTTGTGCGCCCCGCTTGGATACCGCGGCAGAACGAAGCCGACGATCACCGTCACGTGGACGGTGCCGGAGATGCCCTGGTAAGCGCCCGTGCCGTCCACGGCCGTCAGCGGTCCCGAGGCGCTGACCGACGTCGAGCAGGTCGCGGAGTTCACGACGAGTGACCCATACGCGTGGTCGATGTTGTCGTCCAGCTTCGTCTTGTTGAGCACGATCGCACCTTGGGTCAAGCTCAGTTTCTCGTAGCTTCCGTTGGAGTCGGGCTTGCCTGCTTTGTTGACTGACGCGGATGTACCGTGGTCACCGATCCCACCGGTGACGAGCACCTTTCCTCCGCGCCCGGTTCCGTTCCCGGTGGCCAGTACGTGAATCACGGCTGCAGCGACCGGAGTGCCCGTCGAGGTCTCCGCCACAGCGGCGCCGGCTGTCACCGAGCCCACCGCAGTCACGATCACCGCGAGCGGAACCCAATGGCGCGGGACACGCACATGCTTCGTCATCTTGCTCCTCTGGTTGGTTGAGCGGCGGGTCCATCGGCGAACGCCGATCTGGATCGCCTGCTCAGGCCACGCTATAGCTCTGCCCCACAGCGCGCCGGCCTTTCTCGCCCGCGGTCCCCCCTGAAGAGCACAACTACTCGCGGCCGGCTGCCACGAACTCATAGGATGACCGGAGTCCAGCTGGAGGTATCCGTGCATCGCCGACTGAAGCTTCTCGTCCTGCTGACCGCCCTGATGGCATCGTCATGTGTCCTGGCGCTGGCGAGTACACGCCACCCCACGCTCCAGCTGCGCCGGACATCGATCGGCACCATCCTGGTCGATGCCAGCGGCTACACGCTTTACGCTTTCTCCAAGGACGGTCGAAACCATGATGTCTGCGCGAGAGAAATCGCCTGCCTGGCCGTCTGGCCGGCGCTGGTCTCGTCGCATCCGACCGCCGGCGCGGGCGTGAAACGCCGACTGATCGGGACGATCCGGGTGACCGGGGTCGGCCGCCAGGTCACGTATGCCGGCCATCCCCTGTACACCTACGACGGGGATGATCAGCCCGGCGAGACGGCCTACGTCAACACTTTCCAGTCAGGTGGTTACTGGCCCGCGCTCGACGCCGCCGGTCACGAGGTCAAGTAATCGCCGGCCGGCGCCGGACCCTGACAGGGCCGGCGCCGGAGCCCAATATCCCCAGCCGCCTACTTGAAGCTCACCGTGCCGCCGCCGTAGGTGATCTGCTGCGCTGCCGTAGGGTTGGCGCCGTTGCTCTCGTTGCATGCGCCGCTGGCCTTGCGGGGAAGGATGAACCCGTAAACGAGCGTGATGTCCGCCGTACCGCTGATGCCGGTATAGAGCCCGGTTCCACCCGTAAAGGGCAGCCCTGCCGAGGCCGCGACCTGCACCGAGCAGGTCGCCGAATTGATCGCGGCCGAATTGAAGGCCTTGTTCACTGCGACATCCAGCTTCGTCTTATTGAGCGTGATCGTCCCTTGCGTCAGCGACAGCTTCACGAAGCTTCCGTTCTGGTCAGGCTTGCCGGCCTTGTTCACCGTCTGGCTGGTGCCGTGATCGCCGATCGCACCGGTGATGAGAACCTTGCCACCGCCGCCCCCGCCGGCTGAGCTTCCGATCTCGTGGAAGGTGCCACCGGCGGGCGTGCTGCTGGCTGCCAGCGCGGCGCCGGCGGCCGCTGCCGCGACGACGGCAACGGTCAAAGCCGCGACGAGTCCGCGGCGGGAGAGGTGGACGTGGTCTCTCATGCTTCTCCTTATAGGTTGGTTGCGCGCCTGCCCGTTGGGCCGGCCATGGCCGCGGCCGTCCCCATCGGCGGACGAACCAACGGCCGGGAGACTCTAAATCGCCCAGGCCGTGCTGTGGATTACTTGAGCCCCAGTCGCGAGCACTGTCCGCCGGGCGGGTAGTTTCCGAACCGTGTGCATCCGTCTCAGGCTCGCCTCGCCCGCCCTCGCCTCGCTCAGCGTGCTCACCGTGTTCGCCGGGCTGCTGGCGCCGTCGGCGGCGCACGCGCTCCGGCCCATTCCCAACACCAGCGACGGGATCCATGTCTGGGACGACCAACTGCCCGACGACATGACGCCTGCGCAGGTGTTGTTCGTAGCCCAGCACGTGGATGGGACGCAGAAGGTCTCCCTCCAGACAGCAGGGAGGCTGCGAGCGCACGATCCCGGCTTCCTGGTGCTGTACTACCGCCTCGCAATCGGCGACGGGCCAGTCCCGTTCCGGATCGGCAACCGCTGGGCGACCGACTACGGCACTGTCCGCCACCACCCCTCGTGGTTCTGGTACGAGGACGGGAAGCGCGTCCTGAACACGCAGTCGGACTGGTATCTGATGAACCCGGACAGCGGCTGGCGGAGCTACTGGGCCTCGCAAGTCCTCCACCAGGCCCGGCTGCTCGGCGACGACGGCGTGTTCGCGGACTCGCTCAGTGTTCCCCAATACCTCGGAGCGGACAACTTCTCGCCTCCCTTCCAGTACTTCGTGGGCGAAGCGGCGTGGACGCGCCGGATCGATGCCTTCATGCGCTACGAAAAGAGCCGGCTGCGCGGTCATCTGTGGTTCATCCCCAACGCCGGATCCTGGATCACGACTCGTGACCGCACCGACTACGCGATCCCGGACGGGGTGATGATCGAGGGGTTCGCCGAGCCCGGCCAGGGCAAGTTCTATGCCGAGTCCGACTAGCAGCTGCAGATGAACCGGGCGCTGAGCCTCCCGTCTCGGACACGTCGTGATCGCACAGACGTACCCAAGCGTGACCGACGTCCCAGCGCGGATGTTCGCGCTGGCCAGCTACCTGCTCACCAAGGGAATTCACAGCTTCATCAACCTCGACGTCGGGATCGAGGCACAGTGGTTCCCGGAGTACGGCATCGACCTGGGTCCGGCGGCTGGGCCGCTCCCGGCGAACATCAACGCGCTGCGTACCGAATCCGGTCTCTACCTGCGCCGCTTCGCTAACGGGCTCGTGCTCGTCAACCCGAGTGCCACGGCCCGGACCTACGCAGCCACCGCCGGCTTGCGGCTGATCGAGCCTCACGGCGGTGGCGCGCTCCCGGCCGACGCAAGCACGTCCGGCTGGGGATTGAGGACGCTCCCGATCACCGGACCGCTGACGCTGGGTCCGGACAGCGCAGCTGTCCTCGTGCCGTGAGCACAGCTCTCCGCGAGCAAACCGGCCCGCCGGTGGACTACTTGAGCAGCCGGCTCAGCCGCCTGTCCTTGAGCACTTTGCCTTCGGTCTGGCAGACCGGGCAGTAACACATGACGTAGTCCTCGTAGAACACCGCCTCCAGACGCTCCCCGCAGCGCGGGCACGGCTGGCCGTTGCGGCGGTGCACGGTCAGCGGCATCGGCAGCTTGTCCGGGATCGGCAGCTTGATCGCCTCCTCGTAATGGGCGATCGCCCCGCCCAGACGCTCGATGATCGCCTCGCGCAGCGCCGCCGCTTCGGCCTCGTCGAGGTCGGCGCCGCGCTTGAACGGGGACAGCTTTGCCGTGTGGAGGATCTCGTCCACCCACGAGCGCCCGATCCCGGCGATCACGTGCTGGTCACGGAGCAGGGCGTAGAGCGGACGGGGCTGATCCAGCAGCTGCAACAGTTCCGGCAGCGGCGGCGGGTCCGGCCACGCCTCCGGGCCGAGCTCGACCAGCGTCTCCTCACCCTCGACCTCGGCGCTGCGCAGCAGCTTGACCCAGGCCCGCTGACGGGTGCCGAACTCCCGCAGGCGCAGCTCCCTCCCGTCGCCCAGGCGCAGCAGCAGCCGGGAGGTCTTGTCGCGCAGTGAGGCTCGGGTGTCGAACAGCTGGAGCCGCCCCGCCGACATCAGGTGGATCATCACCGTCAGCTCGCCGCTGAACTCGGCCAGGAACAGCTTGCCGCGGCGGCGCACGCCGAGGATCCGCTCGCCTTCCAACGCCGACAGGGGCGGATCGAATGTCTTGAGCGCGTTGATCCCAGGGGCCAGCGCCGACTCGACCTCGGCTCCCGCACCGGCCGCGCCGATCAGTCGCGCGGTGATCTCGACTTCAGGTAACTCGGGCATTTCCTCTGAGTCCAGCTTAGAACCGGTTCCGAAATGATCGGCACGGCCTTGGAGAGCGAAGGAGGTCCTCATTTCGGGGGAGATTCCTCGCCTGGCTTCAGGAAACGTTTAGCCGCCAGAAGAGACTCGAAGCATGACCGAACTCCTCGCCATAGTTGATGACCAGCACTGCGACGACGACCTCCTCGACGAGATCTCCCACCACCATCCCAGCCGGGTGACCATCCTGCTCGAGCACAGCGGCTCGGAGGGGGCCGTCGACGACCAGACGGTCGGAGATCGACTGGCCTGGCTGCTCGCCGCGGTCGAGCGGGAGACCGGCGCCACCGTGGTCGGGCTGGCCGGCAGTCGCGAGCAGCTGGAGGGTTGGCGCTTCGACTGCGTCGTCACCGCCCGCCGGCCAGCAGCCGTCTGACCCACCTCGTCAGGAAACACCTCGTCAGGAAACCGCGGTCACAACCGAGGAGCGGCGAGTGGCCAGCGCTCCGGTCGTGACCGTGAGCGTCCTCGCTGCCCGGTCGTAGACCCAGTGGCCCGCGCCCGGCCCCGAGGCCAGCGACACCGTCCGACCGCCCATCCGAAGCGACACGCGCCGCGGACGGGCAACATCAAGTACGACGACCTGCCACGAGCGCGCCCGCAGAGCCCCCGGGAATCCGCGTCCGCGCGCCGCGGCGATCATCACACGAACCGTGCGCGCCGAGCGAATCTGTGTGATCGGCGTGAGCGTGTACTGGCCGCGCTGGTAGCCGAACCCGAGGCCCTGGTCGTCGTAGAGCGTGGTCGAACCCGAGCGGCCCGGATACACGGTCAAGATCAGGTCGGGGTTCGGTCCCGGTGGCGTGTAGGGCGCATACGCCTGCGTCGGGATGACAGCGCCCGCGCGGACGAACACGGGCATCTGCGACAGGGGCACCGACAGCGTTGCAACCGCCGGACCGACGAACTGCCGGCCGGTGAAGTAGTCGACCCATCGGCCCGGTGGGATCCAGACGGTAGCCGGTGCCGGGTCCCCGTTGGCCGTGACCGGCTCGACCACCATGTTCTCTCCGAACGTGTACTCCGACGGATGCTGGTAGGCCGCCGGCTGGCCTGGCCACTGCAGGTACAGCGCGCCCGTGATCGGTAGCCCGGTCTCATACGAGCGCCACGCGAGCGTATAGATGTAGGGGTTCAGCGCCTCCCGGAGCTGGAGGAAGCTCGTCGCCGACGCGTCGGCCGCGGCGTCGTACTCCCAGGGTAGGCGGTCGCCGTGGTTGGAGTGCAGGCGGTCCAGCGGCTGGAACGTCCCGAACTGAACCCAGCGGGCATACATCTCATCCGGGTCCTTGCGCGATTCCTGCGCCGTCGGCGTCACCGCGTAGTCGGAGTCGCCGCACGGCAGCCCCTCGGGCGGGCCGTTATAGGACCCGATGTCGTCGCTGATGTACGGCTGGCCGATGTTGCCCTCTTCGGCGCTCAGCTGCGCCTCAAAGCCCAGCATCGACCAGGTAGCGCATGTGTCGCCCGTGAACTGGATCGTGTACCGGTGCTCAGCCAGGGCCCCGTCACCGTCGTCTCCCTCAGCGCGGTCGTTATCCGGACCGTCGGCGCCGCTCTCCGCGAACGACCCACCCATTCGTGAAAAGGCCGGCCAGCGTGACCCGCGCGCGTGCTGCTCGGCGTAGTACTGCGAGTTGATCCAGGTGTCCTCCGTCAGCCCGGGGACGCTCGACTGCGGGCCGTCGCAGCACCAGTCGAGCCAGAAGAAGTTGATCCCCTCCTGCTCGAACGGCTTCTGCAGCGCGAAGTAGGCGGCCAGCTGGCGTGGGTCGTTCCAATCGAAGGTCATACACGTGCCGTCGGGATCCGCCTCCAGGATCTTGCACTCCCCGTTGTCGGGGGTGAGCGGACCAGCCTGCGCCACCGCAGCGGGGTAGCGCGGGTCGTTGGTGTCGATCGTCGGATGGATGTTCAAGGTCAGCGACAGACCCTGCCCGTGCGCCCAGTCGATGAACGCCTGCGGATCCGGGAACAGGCTCGTGTCCCACTCCCAGCCGTTCCAGCTGTACGGGAGCCCGGGCGCGCCGGCCACGATGGCTGCCGCTGCCGCCCCGACCGCGTTGTCCTCATGCTTCCAGTCGGTGTCGATCGACAGCGTGTCGATGGGCACGCGATTGGCTCGGAACTGAGCCAGCAGCGTCACGTAGTCAGAGGCCGAGTACGGGTAGTAGCGGCTGAACCAGACCCCGAAAGCGCTGCGAGGCAGGAGCGGCGCCGGCCCGGTGAGCGCCCGCAAATCCTCGAGGCCCAGAGCATAGTCGTGCCCGTAGGCCAGCACGTACCAGTCCTGGTATGGCCCCTGGTGCGCGGGGCGAACCTCGAAGCCCGTGCCGCCCCCGGTCAGCAGCGCGGTGTCGGTGTCGTCAATCACGTACCAGCCGGCCGTGGACAGGACGCCGGGATGCAGAGGCACAGGTGCATCCTCGTTGTCCAACGCGCGGGTCCATCCGCCCAGGTTCCCCGCCGTCGATCCGGCCACCGGGTGCACGGTCACCCGCCGGCCCGCGAGCCGCATCGTCAAGCGCAGATCGGCCGCAGTGAACGGCCCCGCGCCAAGCCGGTAGCGCAGCGTCACCTGCCTCGTGCGGATGACCAGCCAGCCCTTCCCGACCGAGCTCACGAACCGCGACACGGGCAGCTTGGCCCGGGTGGCGGTCATCGTCGGCGCGTTCTGGAAGCGGCGGTCCTGCGCGTACTCCATCCGGATCAGGGTCGGGGTCAGGACCTCGAAGCGCACCGGCCCGTCGCGCACGATGAACGATCGCGCCGCTTTGAACGATCGCGCCGCTTTGAACGATCGCGCCGCTTTGAACGATCGCGCCGCTGCGAACGATCGCGCCGCTGCGAACGATCGCGCCGCTGCGAACGCGGGCGCGACGGCGATCGAGCCGGCAGCCAGCCCGACCACCAGCAGGACCCTGCGCAAGCAAGCCGGCATCGGACCGCCATTCTCTCAGTGAAATCCGCGCCCCGGTCCCGGTAGGCTGCGAACCGCGCCATGAGTCCAGTTGCCGCCGCCCCGGACGACATCGTCGAGACCCGCCAGGACGGGGCGGCCAACCAGCGCGAGCCGCTGCTCGTCATGGCCCCCCTGCGCGAGTTCCTCCGCCAAGCCGGGCTCGACGCGCCCGACGACCTCGACGCCGAGCCGATCGGGGACGGGCACTCCAACGTCACCTTCGCCCTCTCCACCAACGTCGTCCTGCGCCGCCCGCCGCGCGGCCCCCTCCCCCCGAGCGCCCACGATGTGCTGCGCGAGGCGCGCCTGCTTCGCGCCCTGGAGCCGACTCCGGTGCGGACCCCGCGCGTGCTCGCCGTGAGCGATGACCCAGCCATCCTCGGCGCTCCCTTCTACGTGATGGAGAAGATCGAGGGCGATGTGATCACCGACCGCCTGCCCGAACCCCTCGACAGCCCCGAGGAACGCGAGCGCATCGCGGACGAGCTCATCGACGCGCTCGTCGAGCTGCACTCAGTCGACTACACGGCGATCGGCCTCGAGGGCTTCGGCAAGCCGACCGGCTACCTCGAGCGCCAGCTGCGCCGCTTCCTCGGCCTCTGGGAGCACAACCGCACACGGGATGTTCCCGCCGTCGAAGAGCTCGGGCGCTGGCTGGCCGACAACATGCCGCAGTCCCCGCCGGCCACGATCGTCCACGGCGACTATCGCCTCGGAAACACGATGTTCGCGCTCGGTGCGCCCGCGCGGCTGAACGCCGTCCTCGACTGGGAGATGGCCACGATCGGCGACCCTCTGGCCGACGTCGGCTACATGATGATCCACTGGCACCGCCCTGGCGATGCGGTCGGCGGCTTCAACCTCCAAGCCGTCACCGCGCTGCCGGGCTTCCCCGACCGCGCCGGCATGATCGAGCGCTACGAACGGCGCTCCGGCCGCTCCATGCAGGCGCTCGACTGGTACGTCACCCTCGCTCTCTGGAAGGGCGTCGTGTTCATGGAGGGCAACTACAAGCGGGCCATGGCCGGCACCACGGATGACCCGTATCTGATGGCATCCGGCGATGGCGTGCTGTTGCTCGCCGAGCGGGCCCTCGAAGTCACGCGCAGTGGTTTCTGAGCCAACTGGCCGCCATCGCGGGCTCCTCGTCGATTACGGCGGCGTCCTCACCACCGACCTGTTCGATTCCTTCCGCGCCTTTTGCGGGAGCCAGGGACTCGAGCCCGACGTGCTCATGCGTCAGTTCCGTGGCAACACCGAGGCACGCGAGCTCCTGATCGAGCTCGAGACCGGCCGGATGGAGGAACTCGCCTTCGAGGAGCGGCTGGGGGCCCTGCTCGGCATCTCGCCCGAGAACCTGATCGACGGGCTGTTCGCGGGGGCCGTCGCCGACGAGGCGATGATCGCCGCCGTGCGCGCCGCCAGGCGCGCCGGCATCCGGACCGGCCTGATCTCGAACTCGTGGGGCACCCGGCGCTATGACCACGCCCAGCTCAGCGAGCTGTTCGACGGCGTGGTGATCTCGGGCGATGTGGGCATGCGCAAGCCCGCTCCCGAGATGTACCGGCTCGGCGCCGAGCGTATCGGCGTCCCGCCCGAGCAATCCGTGTTCGTCGACGACCTGCCCTTCAATCTCGCGCCGGCCGCCGAGCTCGGGATGGCCACCGTGCACCACGTCGAGACGGACCGGACGATCGCTGAGCTGGAGCGGCTGTTGGGGGTGTCGCTCGCCTGATCGCGATCTGGAGATCTATGTCGCATTCCCCGGTCTGAACCTGACTCCCTGCCCAGGGTGCGCAATCAGCGCCGGAACTCCGGTGATCTCGTGGCGGACGGGATGGAGGCGCCGACGGCTGCGCCGCTTCGACCCGGCCTTTCTCCGCGCCGACGCCGTGATCTTCCACATCCCGACGACGCCCGTGGGGGTGCAGCTGGCCAAGCGTCCGGGACAGACGTGGATCGCCTGGTCGGCCGAGAGCGAGGCCAACTACCCGGCGCTCGCCGATCCCGAGTTCATGCGCCACTTCGATCTGGAGGTGTCCCACCGGCAGGGCGCCGACGTGGTGATCGCCTACTGCCAGCCCGATGATTGGCTGCCGCTTGCACCCCTGCCGCCCGCCCCGCCCGTCTACGAACCCGCACCCGCCGTGTTCATCGCCTCGAGTCGCTTCGACCTCAGCGGGCGCACGTCGTACGTTCGCAAGTTGATGCGCCACATGGCGGTCGACTCCTACGGACGCGTGCTCAACAACCGCCACCTGGCCGAGGACCAGGGCCGATCCACGAAGCTCGAGCTGCTGCGCCGCTACCGCTTCACGCTCGCCTTCGAGAATTCGATCGCGCCCGACTACGTGACCGAGAAGTTCTTCGACCCCCTGCTCGTCGGCTCGGTACCGGTGTACCTGGGGGCTCCCAACGTGGCGGACTTCGCTCCGGGCCGCGACTGCTACATCGATGTGAGCGACTACGCCGGTCCCGCCAAGCTCGCCGAGCACCTCGTCGGCCTGGCCGCGGATCCTGAGCGCTACGCGCGGCATCTCGAGTGGCGCACCCGCCCGCTCGCCCAGGACTTCGTCGGGATGGTCCAGGAACAGCGCCTCCCAGCCATCGAGAGGCTGTGCCGGATCCTGCGCGCGCGGGCATAGTCAGCGGGGAATAAACTCGCCGCCACTCTGCAACGGCGTAGCGAGGGAGAGCGTGATGCCATATAAGCCGGGAGACCTGACCAAAGGGGCGGCCAGCAAAGTCATCCGCACCACGCTCGACGTGGTGGACAAGCAGGTGGACTGGTGGGAGCTGCCCCTTCCCCTCCAGCTGGCCCAGCTCGCGCACTTCCGGGAGGATCTGCGCCGCTTCAACCTCTACGACACCGAGTTCGCCGAGGACAGCGGCTCCAACGGCAGCACTAGCGCGGCGGTCATCTCCGAGCCACCGCCTTACCGCACCTACGACGGCGCCGAGACCGACCCCGACAACCGGCGCATGGGCAAGACCGGCACCCGCTTCGGCCGCAACGTCCCGCTCGACGTCACCTACCCCCAGGAGCAGTCACTGCTGGACCCCAGTCCCCGGGAGGTCTCCGAGCAGCTCCTCAAGCGCGACTCGTTCAAACCGGCCACGACGCTCAACGTGCTGGCCGCTTGCTGGCTGCAATTCCAGAACCACGACTGGTTCAGCCACGGTGACAACTCCGAGACCGAGTTCCTCGAGGTCCCACTGTCCGAGGACGACACCTGGGACGGCGGGATCATGGAGGTCCGCCGCACCTCGCCGGATTCGACCAATTCCGGCGGCCAGCTCCCTCCCACCTACATCAACAAGGTCACGCCCTGGTGGGACGGATCGCAGCTGTACGGTTCGACCGAGGAGCGCAACCGCGAGCTGCGCAGCGGTGAGGACGGCAAGCTCGAGATGGACGGCTACCGCCTGCCCGAGGAGACCAACCCGGCGCTGCACGGCATCGATCTGACCGGCTTCAGCGACAACTACTGGGTCGGCCTGTCGGTCATGCACAACCTGTTCGCCGCCGAGCACAACGCGATCTGCGACATGCTCAAGTCACACCACCCGCGCTGGGACGACGAGCAGCTGTTCCTCACGGCCCGCACGATCAACGCGGCGCTGATCGCCAAGATCCACACGGTCGAGTGGACGCCGGGAATCCTCGCCTGCGAGGCGCTGCAGATCGGCATGAACGCCAACTGGTACGGCGTCCTGCCCAAGTGGGTCAAGAAGCAGTTCGGCCACATCGGCTCGGGCGAGCTGATCAGCGGCATCGTCGGCTCGCCGCTGGACCACCACACCGCCCCCTACTCGATCACGTCGGAATTTGTCTCCGTCTACCGGATGCACCCGCTGATCCCTGACGAGTACGCGATCCACTCCCACCAGACCGGCGAGAAGATCGCCGAGCTCGACTTCACCCCGATTCAGGGTCACAGCACGCGATCGGCACTCGACGAGCACGGGATGACCGACTGGATCTACTCGCTCGGTCTCGCGCATCCGGGCGCGATCACACTCCACAACCATCCGAACGCCCTCCGCAACCTGGTGCGGGTCAACGGCGATCACGTCGACATCGCCACGATCGACATCCTCCGCGACCGCGAGCGCGGCGTGCCCCGCTACAACGACTTCCGCGAGAAGCTGCGCAAGAAGCGGGTCAAGGACTTCAAAGACCTCACTCCGAACCAGGAGTGGAACGAGCAGATCCGTGATGTGTACGGCGGTGACATCGACAAGGTGGACACCCAGGTCGGGATGCTCGGCGAGAAGCTCCCGCCCGGGTTCGGGTTCAGCGACACCGCCTTCCGGATCTTCATCCTGATGGCCTCGCGCCGTCTGAAGTCCGACCGCTTCTTCACCAACGACTACACGCCCGAGGTGTACACGCCGGCGGGTCTCGAGTGGATCGAGAACAACCTGTTCGGCGATGTCGTCCTGCGCCACCATCCGGAGCTGGCCCCGGCGCTCGACGGCGTGAAGAACGGGTTTGCTCCCTGGAACAACATTTAAAGAAAAAAGGGGGCGGCTTGCGCCGCCCCCCGTTATTTCCGCAGTCGCTCTCCGAGCGCGCTAGGAGATGCTGTTGACCTGGGCCAGGGCTCCGTCCTGGATGCTCTTCGAGAGCGGGACGAAGTCCAGCGAGAACCCGTAGGAGTGCCCGGTGGTCAGGCAGAACGTGAGCCACTGCTTGAGCAACGGCCCGTCCCCTCCGGTCGGATTCTTCGGCACCAGCGCGTAGGTGAAGGTCGAGATCGGGTAGGCGATCTTCTCCTTCTTGGGCGGGTCGACGATCGACACGCCGTCCGGGCCGATGCTCTTCACCGTGGCCGCAGCCTCCTTGATCTGGTTGGGCTCCGGGTACTCGTAGTTGCCGGCCGCATTCTCAACCTTCGCGGTCGTGATCTCCTGAGCGATCAGGTAGGAGCCGCTGATGTATCCGATCGCGCCCGGAGTCGCGGACACGAAACCCGCGACGCCGGCGTTTCCGCTCTTGGCGACGCCGTCGGGCGGAGTGGTCATGGTCGAGCTCGGGTAGTCGTACGGGGAGCCCCGGAACGCCGCCGCGTGGTCGGCCAGGAAGTGCGAGAACGCGTACGAGTCACCCGATCCGCCGGTGCGCACCACCGGGGTGATGGCCAGATTGGGCAGATGCACGCCCTTGTTGAGCTTCGCGATCTCGGGGGAGTCCCAGTTCCTGATGCTCCCGAGCCAGATGTTGGCGATGACCGAGCCGCTCAGGTGCAGCCCGTATCCGACGTGGGGGATGTTGTAGCCGATGCCGGTGGCGCTCAGCGCCCACGGGATCACCAGGCAGCCGCCGCTGCACGCGCCGAGCTCGGTGGTGGGCAGCGGGTAATCCGAGGCCCCGAAGTCGACCTCATTGTTCTCGATCGCCGTCTGACCGGGGCCAGACCCAGGATCACCGTAATCCACCTTGTTTCCCGTCTGACTCTGGAATGCCGCCGCCCATTCATTCTCCAGCGGCGCCACCAGGCTGGAGCCCTCGCCGGTCAAAGTACCCGCCATGGCGCTGGCGGTCATACCCGTCGCGCTTACACCGAGCGCGGCGATCACCACGCAAATCAATCTTTTGAAAAGCAAGAATGGTTCCTTTCGCACGCGAGTAATACCCGCTCGTTTTTCGACCGCGGGCGTAGCATGTCGGGAGCGCGACAGTCGGGCTGTGTCTGACTTGTTACCGAGATTTCAAAAGATTGTTATCGCCCGGCTCAGCGGGGGCCGAAGCGAGGCGAGACTTCTCTAGGCTGCCGCGGCGGTGTCATACCTCGCGAGCCAACCGGGGCGGGGCTCGCGGCCCGTGCCGCGAATCCGATCCACCCGGCGTCTGAACCGAATCGACCGCGGCGCCAACCGCGTGCTGATCGGCCTGTGCATGCTGGGGGCCGCGGCCGTGATCTTCGCGATGGTGGAGATCCTCTACCAGGTCATCAGCGGCGCCAGTCCGGCCATCAACAAGCTCGGCCTCGGCTTCCTCGTGGACAAGGTCTGGAGCCCGAGCGGCGCGGTGTTCGGCGCGTGGCCGTTCATCTACGGCACTCTGATCACGGCGGTCACGAGCCTCGTCCTCGCCACGCTGATCGGCGTGTCGATCGGGATCTACCTGAGCATGCTCGCTCCCAAGCGCCTGGCCACGGTGATCGGGCCGATGGTGGAGATGTTGGCGGCAATCCCGTCCGTGCTGATCGGCTTCATCGGCATCGTCTTGATCGGGCCGTTCGTACACAGCGCACTGGAGCCACCACTCCACGCCGTGCTTGGATGGATACCCCTGTTCGGCCCCCAGCAGCCCGGCGGAAGCTCGCTGTTCACCGCCTGCCTGGTGCTGACGATCATGGTCGTGCCGATCATCGCCGCCCTCACTCGCGACATCTTCCTAACCGTGCCGCGCGAGCTGACCGAGGGCGCCGAGGCGCTCGGGGCGACGCGTTGGGAGGTGATCCGTGGGGTCGTCCTTCCCACGACAACCTCGGGCGTCATCGCGGCGTGCGTGCTCGGCTTCGGCCGGGCGCTCGGGGAGACGATCGCGGTGCTCCAGGTGGTCGGCAGCTTGGCGGCCACCCCGGTCAACCTGTTCAAACCCGGCGACACGATCGCTTCGCGCATCGCTGCCGAGTTCCTGAGTCCGGTCAGCCCGCTGCACGAATCGGCCCTGCTCTACCTGGCGCTCATCCTCCTGTTCTTCGGCGTCATGTCGAGTCTGATCTCCCGCCGCATCGCGGCCGGCTTCCAGCGGCGGATGGCATGAGCGTGCCAGACCCCTCTCACGCCCTGACGCCGTCCGGCAACCTGCGCAGGCGCATGGCGGTCAGCAACGTCATGCAAGGCCTCGCGACAGCCGCAGCGGTGCTCGCTGTCGCCGTCCTGGGCATCCTCGTGGCCTTCGTCGTCGTGCACGGCATCGGGGCGCTCAGCTGGGGGTTCTTGACCGGATCGCTGCCACCGCCGACTGGAGACGGCAGCGGGATCGGCCCGGCGATCCTCGGCACTGGCGAAATCGTGCTGTTTGCCACGCTGATCGCCGCTCCAGTCGGGGTGCTCACCGCGCTGTTCCTGACCGAATACGCCCCGCCACGGATCGGCAGCCCCATCCGGCTCGTGATCGATGTGATGGCCGGAGTTCCGACGATCGTGGTCGGGGTGTTCGTCTATGAGCTGCTCGTGATCGGCGTGGGAAGCACCGGCTACGCAGCCGCCGTGGCCCTGTCGATCGTGATGATGCCGTTGATCACGCGTGCCGCACTGGAGTCGCTGAACCGGGTGCCGGGCGTTCTTCGCGAAGCGGCAGACGCGCTCGGCGTGAGTCGCTGGAGGACGATCTTGGGCGTGGTTCTGCCCAGTGCCACGCGCGGAATCGTGACCGCTACGATCCTCGCTGCCGCGCGTGCGGCGGGTGAGACAGCCCCGCTGCTCATCGTCGACTCCGTCTTTGGCCCCAACGTCCAACTCAACGTGGCCCACGGCATACCGAACATCCCATTGACGATCTTCAGCCTCGCCGAATACGGAACCCCGATCGCCAAGCAGCAGGCCTGGGGAGCAGGCTTTGTCCTGTTGTTCCTGATCCTGGCCGCCAACATCGGTGCCCGCACGCTCGTGGGCCGGGGTCAGAGGAGGGCTTTCGTATGACGACGTTCTCCAGCGGAGCCACGCTCGACAGCGACGAGCCGGGGGGGCCCCGCCCGCGTCTGCGCATAACCTCCGAACCGGTGCCCACGGCCCGGCGCGGACCAGATCCGGCCGTCGGCCGCCAAGTCGTGTTCGAGGCCCGCAATGTGTCGGTGAACTACGGCGAGAAGCGCGCGCTCGACTCCATCAACATGCAGATCTACCGGAATCTCGCCACAGCCCTGATCGGGCCCTCTGGATGTGGCAAGAGCACGTTCCTGCGCAGCCTGAACCGGATGAACGACTCCATCTCCGGTTTCAAGCTGGGGGGACAGGTCCTCTATCACGGGCACGACCTATACGACCCCCGGGCCAATCGGGTCGAGGTCCGCCGCCGGATCGGGATGGTCTTCCAGAAGCCCAACCCATTCCCGAAGTCGATCTACGACAACGTGGCCTGGGCGCCCCGCAACCTGGGCATGAAGGACAACATGGACGACCGGGTGGAGCGGGCGCTGAAGAGCGCCGCCCTGTGGGACGAGGTCAAGAACCGCCTGAAGTCGAGCGCGCTGGGTCTGTCGGGCGGGCAGCAGCAGCGGCTGTGCATCGCCCGCGCGATCGCCATCGAGCCAGACGTGGTCCTCCTCGACGAGCCCGCCTCAGCGCTCGACCCGATCGCCACAGCCTCGATCGAGGAGCTGATCGACGACCTCAAGATGCGCTACACGATCGTAATCGTCACCCACAACATGCAGCAGGCGGCCCGGGTGGCGGATCGGACCGCCTTCTTCAGCCTCGGTCACGACGAGGTCGGGACGCTGATCGAGTACGGCGAGACGAGCCGGCTGTTCGCGTCGCCCGCTGACCCTCGTACCCGGGCCTACGTCACCGGCCAGTTCGGCTAGTGCGCCGGGCGGTGCCCCAGGCGATCGCGGGCACCGCGATCAGGGGCCGATGATCGACGACGTGTCGACCTGGCGCAGGATCGCGTGGCCGCACTGCCAGCAGAACGCGGCTCCGCTCGAGTGCGGCGCGCCGCACTCGCTGCAGGCCCCAGCGGTCGCGGTCTGCTCCATGCGCAGAATCCGCTCCACCTCAGACAGCTCGGCATCGGCATCCTGGAGCAGAGCAGCCCGCTTGACGATCACGTCGACCCTGATCCGGTCCCGGATCGCCATCTCGTAGACGAGCCCCCCGAGGTCCCACTGCAGCTCCGCAACGCGCGCGTTCAGCTGATCCCGGCGGCGCTCGAGGTCGACGAGCTGCTGGGGGCCGGCGCCGGCCGCTTCATCGTCGGCAATGTACTCGGCGGCTATCAGCTCGCCGGTTGGCACCTGCGCTCCCGGTGCCTGCCGCGCGCCGCTGCCGCCCGACAGACGGGAGGGCACGGTCAGCTTGGGGAATCTTCTGGCCACAGGTCTCGCGGTTACGGGAAGAGGTTGTTGGTCTGCTTGCCGCCCTGGCAGCCAGGACCGCTGGTGCAGGATGAGCCCTCCTGAGAGGTGGGAGACCCGAGGCTGGTCTTGGCGTGCAGCGTGCTGGAGGCCGCCTTCGTGGCCGCGGCGACAACCTTCTTGGCCAACGGCTTGCTCGCCGCCTTCGACGTGGCGCTGTGCCCCTTGCCCGTTGCGCCCTTGCTCGACTTTGAGCCCGTCGCCGTCGAGCCGGCGGTGCTGGCGGCCGACGTTCCACTACCACCGCTCGAGTTGCCCAGGTTCACCGAGATCTTCGGCTGCGAGGCCGTCTTGGCTGTCGATGCCGTGTCGTGCCCGATCAGCACCCCGACACCCAGCGCGAGCAGGAGGACGGCGACGAAGGCAACCAGCGTGCTTCCCGGTGAGACGGCGAACCGCGGTCCCCGCGAGGCGCGGGGCTCATCCCCGAGCGGCGCAGGCGCGCTCGGCAGCGAGAAGCGCGCTCCACCCCGGCGGTGGCCGCACTCGGTGCAGTAGCGCTGGTCACCGGCCAGGCCCGCGCCGCAGTTGTTGCAGTTCTCGCCCAAAGCCGTGGCGAGCAGTTGATCGGCGACGCCGTGGCGCCCCGAATTCACTGGCGGGATTGCCGCCGGCTGAGTTGGTTCCTCCCCGGTGGAACTGGTCCTCGTCGACATGGTTCTCGCGCAGTATCTAGCGCCGCCACGGCCTAGTTGTGAACCTCGCGTGAAAGGCACTGGTTCGCTGGACGAGGGCGGGCGATAATCGCCCTTGGCCATGCCGGCATCCGATGACGTGCGGTCTGAACCGCAAACGAATTTCGTCTGCTCGGAGTGCGAGGCACCGCTCGCGCCCGACCAGCGCTACTGCGTCGAATGCGGCGCGCGCGCGGCGTCGCTGCCACAACGGATCGCCGCCTCTCTGGCGGTACTTGGGGAGCGGCCCGGGCACGTCACCCCGCCGGCACAGCCCGCGGCTCACCCGGTCGGCTTTGCTCGCCTGCTGGAGCTGCCCTTCACGCTGCCCTCCCCCCGCGCCATCGCGGTCGCCGTGCTCGGCACGCTGGCCCTTGGCGTCATCGTCGGCTCCGGCAACGAGGGCCTGGCCTCGTCGCCGTGGTACGTCGCCCTGACGGGGAGCCTGCCCGCCTCGGCGCCGACACCGGCGACGCCGTTCCCCGGCAGCCAGTCGGGCGGCGGAGGCGGTGGTTCATCGAGCGCGAGCGCCGCCCCCGCGGCGGCCTCGGCTTCGACTCCGACCACTTCGAGCAGCACGCCGTCCAGCACCACGCCGACCACGACCACGCCGACAACCTCCACGTCGGAGCTCCCGCCCATCAAGCACGTGTTCATCGTCGTGCTCGCCGACCAGGGCTACGACCAGACCTTCGGCCCCGCATCACGCGACAAGTATCTGAGCCACACCCTGGCCAAGAAAGGCGAGGTCGTTCCGGATTACTACGCCGTGGCCCAGGGCGAGCTCGCCAACGAGATCGCGCTCGTCAGCGGTCAGGGGCCGACTGTGCAGACGGCGGCCAACTGTCCTCGCTTCACCAAGATCGTCCCAGCCAAGTTCGGCAAGAGCGGGCAGGTTCTCGGCAACGGCTGCATCTACCCGAAGAAGACCATGACGCTTCCCCAGCAACTGGTCGCGCACCACGACACGTGGAAGGCGTACGTCCAGGGGATCGGCGAGACAAGCACAGGCAAGCCACTGACGGGTAAGTCGCTGGACGGTATGGTCGCCAGCTGCACCCATCCGGCCGTCGGCTCGCCGGATCGCGCCCAGATCGTCAAGGGCAAGCGCACCTATGTCACCTGGCGTAACCCGTTCGTCTACTTCAGCTCGCTCACGCACGAGCGCAGCTGCACCACGAATGACGTCGGCATCGAGCAGCTGCCCATCGATCTGAAGTCCGAGAGCACCACGGCGTCGGTCTCGTTCATCCTCCCGGGCCCGTGCGACGACGGCAGCGCGACGCCGTGCCGCAAGCACGCTCGGGCCGGGCTTCGCCCGGCGGACACGTTCCTGAAGTCGATCGTTCCGAAGATCCTCGCCTCCGCTGCCTACAAGGACGGTGGGCTGCTGCTGATCACCTTCGATCAGGCACCGCAGACGGGGCCGGACGCGGACCAGAGCTCGTGCTGCGACAACCCGACGTATCCGAACCTGCGGACCTCGACGGGCACGACGACGACCACGACAACCACGACTCCGGTCACGACCCCGACCACGACTCCGGTCACGACCACCACGACGGCGACTACGGGGACGACCCCGACCACCCCCACGACGACCTCCACCGCGGCCACGGCCACGGCCACGACGACCACGACCACGACGGGGACCACTTCGACCACGTCGAGCTGCCCGGCGACCACCACCACGACGCCAACCTCGACGACGACCACGACGACATCGGCGACCACACCAGGGACCACCACGACGACGCCGACGAGCACGACGCCCACTACGACGACCACCACCACGACTTGCACGACCACGACGTCGTCCATCCCCCCGGGGTTGGGCGGCCAGTCGAGCCCGACCGGCGGCGGAGGTCAGGTCGGGCTACTGGCCATCTCCCCCTACGTGATGCCCAACACCACGGACGAGATCGACTACTTCAACCACTTCAGCCTGCTGGCCTCGATCGAGAACCTCTTCTCGCTGGGCCACATCGGCTACGCCCGGAACTCTCAGCTGACGCCGTTCGGCCACGAGTTCTACAACGACTACACGGCTGGGTAGGACCCGACCCAGCCACGCTCTTGAGGCCCCCGACTGCCGTCGCACAAATAGGCTGCCGACTCCT
>Ga0335074_10001426_pt1 | contig 32376 bp, 26 predicted proteins | sample Lox_Sample_23_FD_206715 | JGI IMG/M metagenome (GOLD analysis project Ga0335074, IMG submission 206715) | Soil microbial communities from Loxahatchee National Wildlife Refuge, Florida, United States - Lox_Sample_2.3 | ecosystem: Environmental > Terrestrial > Soil > Wetlands | place: USA... | reverse complement strand
GCCTCGTTGCGACTTGGCGGGAGATTATTGAGTTGTCCGCTCCCAGTTACAGCGAGCAATTAACCGGACGCACTTGCGCGCAATCCGTGAACTTGCACTGGAATCGTGCTTCCGTCACAACGTAAGCCACCATGCGGGCATGAGTGATGCTTATGATGATCCCGTTGCTGAGGCCGCACGCGCAGCCGCGGCAATGCATGCTGCTACGGTGCAGGCTCAAGGCGCTGCAAATCCAAATGCCGGAGCGGCGAACGATGAACACGAAGGCTTCTGGCAAGCACTCGGCTCTCGTCTATCTCACGAGGCCAAATCCGCACTTTCGCAAATCGGGCAAGCCCAACTTGTCGAAAGCAATGCCGATCTTGCGGCGGGTAGAGCTGAAGTAAACGCAATCTCTCACGTGCTGAGAGACTATGCAGCTTATCGCGCGAAGCCGTGGCTCGACAGCGAGGGTCGTCCGGTGGAAATCCCGCAATCGACATAGGCAATCCAGTCGCCGGTCAGGCCGAACTCATGATCCGCCTCACGGCGAAAGAGCCGCTCACCTGCCCCGCTACGAACGCCGATTGGATAGATCCGCTGATCAATCTGGCTTCCACCGCCACGATGGTGGCCGGTCCGGCTGGCAGATTGCTAGCACCAGGTGCGGAAGCGCTTGGTGAAGCAGCGACGGGAAGCGACATCCTGATTGGGCGCTCCGGCTTTCGCAATATCGGCGAATTCACAGATGCAGTGACTGCAAAATATCAGGAGTTATATGACGAGAGCTATGCAAACGTCATGTCCTCGGTGTCTCAGGGATTGCTCCCTAACGATCCACTGATCATCGGAAACAAGACGGACGCTCTTGCTAGAGTCGATCTTCGTGACTGGCTGAATGCTGAAGGGATCAGCGAGGGACCGGGACAAATCATCCAAGTCAATCGTCGATTGTACGACCCCATTGGTTCAGGAAATTATCGGGTGCCGGACGTGCATGTCCCCGGCTCTCAAACAATTCTTGACGGTTCGCTGCAGTTCAAGACGGATGCAATGATGCAAATTCTCGATTACCAAGCTTTTTCGAGCGGAGAAAAAGTTACAATAATTCGCCCCTCAACCGCGCAGTCATGACGAAATTTCCGTTCAACGATTTCCATTCATTCAAAGACTTCGTGGTCTTTGTGCAGATTTGCTCCGCCAACAAATTCTCGCAGCGGCAAGGTGCCTTGGCGGATACGCCGTGGACGCTTAACCTTGCTTTTGAGGGCTTGCGGCAGGGGTTGCGAATGGCTGTCAAAGAGAAAGGCGAGCGCCCCGCGTTCGCAGAGTCTCGCCGCCTAGTCGAGGAAGCTTATGATGCTTACAAATTCGGCGACATCCGTTCAGGATTCATGAAGCTGGAACAGGTTCAGAAGCTCCTGCAAAAAATTCCGTCGCAATAATCTGAACTGGAGCCGCCTCGGCACGCAGACGCTTCGGCCCCCCTGAGGCGGCCAGTCCAACGGCCGTCCAGTCCTACGCTTTGGAGAGAAACGTTCGCCGGACCATTCCGGCCGTGCACGAACTCGTCCCCTTCAGTTTCGCCTTTTGTGGAGGTTTCGGATTTTGGGCATAGCGACTGGCAGACGGAGCGCCGCGGCCAATGCCCGCTCCGTAAATGGCCCAATGCGCCGCCACCGCGCGCAATCCCGCGCTAACCAGCGATGAGTTCGAATATGAGGGACTGGTACAGCTTATTTGGAGCGACAAACTTTGCTCTGGGCAGTGCTGAATTATCGGAGCACGTTGCGGCGCAACGAGGGTGAGAGCGTTCGTCGTCGGCAACCGCTAGCTCTTGGCGCTCTCCCAGAGCGCAAAAAGCCGCCCGGGAACGCTGCTCCCGGGCGTTAAGTAAGCGCTGCAACGGGGGTAACATCGTGCAGCACGAAGCTTACAGTGCCCTTGCGTTAACCGCGTACGGGCCTGGCCGGGTTCGTCCATTAGAGGGCGCCCTGGGCGGTTTCAGGGCTCTCTCCTCGACATCGTAGAAGAAAGATCTTTCAATAAATTTTGCGTCTTAAGCTCCATCGTCGCGATGAGCGACGCAGTCTCTCTCGCTCCCTTCTCACCAACGAAGAAAAAATGATCACCGTGGACGTGTGCGGACAGTTGCGACGGCGCCTTTGCAATTAGCTCCGATACCGCCTTCCACTGTTCGTCTGTGAATTTTCCCGGCGAAACGGTCGCGCGCATCTTTGCCGATAGAACATTGGTCAGAATAAAGCCCCAGTTCGCCCGATCTGCCAAGGCATGGATCGGATCAAGCGGACTGTCGCCGTATAAGGCGGCGGTCAAGGGCAAGCGTGCGAAGTCGTAGAGAAGAGCAACATTTATATCCGGCCATTGGTCTTCTACGAAGCCCTTGGGCGTATATTTCAAGCCCCAACCCGTCAGGCCGACCGGCGTGTCACCGATGTAGTCACGTTCGTAGCTCTCGGTATCTATGATAACATGGCCGTTCAGACGATCTTGATAAGAGAGTTCGCGCTCCATCGCGCCCGTGGCGCCGGGGATGCGCGCGTATCCGGCCGCGCTGACTTCCACGTTAGGCGGTGCTGCATGGTGGTCGAAGCCCGGAGTCGAAGCGAGGGACACGAAGAGGTCGAGCTTGAGCTCCCCCGCCAGCGAAGCTTCGGCGTAGGGTTCGAGGATTCGGCCTCCCATGCTCCAACCCAGGAGAATGACATGGCCTTCCAGATGGTTGGTGGCAACAGTATCGTGGGTGATCTCTGCGGCTTGGCGCCCCCAGTCCGTGATCGAGAATGCTGGGACGCCGGGGCTCATCGTCGGCGTGGTCCCCAAAGGATAACTGATCGCGAGAAATCCGTAACCTTGCCGGTGCAGCCAGTAGGCGAGGAAGTCAGTGTCGCGAGCGCCCGGACCGCCGTATGCAATCCTGGCCAGATGACCGGCGCCGGGTATGAAGACAACCAAGGGTTTGTTCGTATCGCCGGGAATGTATTTCACCAGCGCCGGCGCCCCATCCACGATTTCAGTGCGTTCCGCCGGCGAAGCGATCACAGCGCTGGTGAAGCCGGCCTTCGCAATCAGGATCGCAGCAAAAATGCAGCGCCGGCGCATCAATGGAGAGCTACAGGCGTCGCGCGGTGGCCGACGACCACCACGAGTATTTCCGGAAAGGCTGCCGACGCCCGAGATGCGGACATCGGCAGCCTTGCTCTGAGCATAGTGAACATATCAACCTTAGAAATTCTTGCGGAAGTTAAGCCCGAACACCCTCGGCGGAGCGCTGGTGTATAGAGTCTGCCCAAGTGTGAACGAATTTGAATTCGCATAGAGAATGGCGTCGCGGTTGAAGAGGTTGTTGGCGTAAAGATAGAAGCCCCAACCCCCATCGGGTCCCTCGATGCCGACCCTTATGTTGGTGAGCGCGTAGGCAGGGATCTTGCTGTCGAAGTGGTTGCTGTTGTTGAATTCGGAAAAGGACGATCCGACATAGCTCTCGTCGATGCGGGCCATGCCGCCGAAATCGTCGGTGATGCTCCATGTGTACTGAGCGCTCGCCCCGCTTGTGAACTTGGGAACATATGGGACGTAATTGCCGACGACGCCGGGGCCGAGCACGTTGGCGTTGACTTGATTTTGTGTGAGTACCGCGCGCGAGAGCGCGCCGTTGGCCTGGATTTGAAGATTGTCGATCGGCTCCGCGGTAACCTCTGCCTCAAGTCCCTTCACTTGGGCCGCGCCCGCGTTGGTAATGAAGGAGAAAGCGCCATTGGGCGTTTTCCCTGTTACCTGCATATTGTTCCAGTCGATCAGATAACCGTCGAGGTCGACGACCAGTCGATTGGAAAACCAGCTGGTCTTCGTTCCGACTTCATAATCCCAAAGGCTGTCGGAAGAGTACGGTGTCAGCGCACTGGGCAGCCCCAGCACCTGGTTGACGCCCCCCGGACGAAAACCCTGCGAAGCGTCCGCGTAGAACATGATGTTATGATCGAACTGGTAAGATACGTTGCTCTTGGTGACCCAGCCGCTCTGGCCGGAGCTGACTTGCGCGTAAGGCGTAGTCGCGGCGCCGACAAGGTTTAGGCCAAGCGGTGTGGCGCCGCCGACGTCGCGCGTATAGTCGAAATACCGGGCGCCGAAGGTCAGCGTCAATGCGTCTGTCACGTGGGCCGAAGCTTCGCCATAACCGGCGACTTCCTTCAGCTCATCGTAGATCAGGCGTTGGTAGACCGTGTTGCCGTCCAGGGCGCCGGTGGCCGGGTCTGCGTCGATCTCGCGATTGTTGCCATGCGTGGTGCGATCCGAATAGAAGGCGCCAACCGTCCAATCGAGGAAGTTGTCGCCGGCGGAGCTCAGCCTGAATTCCGCCGTCGGATCGGACACCGACTGCTCTATGTAGAGCGCGCTGGGAACGTGTTGGCCCACATAGGTGTTCCAAGCAGTGATCTGGCTGCTGCCCGGCGTGGCGCACTGGCCGAGGCTGCCGTACCCGAAAGCGCTGCACAGTCCCGGATTGTTGAAGAATGTGTCGAGCGCGTAGCTGACATCGCCGGACGTATTGTCCACCTGGCGGTGAAGATAAGATCCGATTGCCGTGGCGACTACCCAACCAAAGTCCCACCGGGCAGTGACGTTGTAAATGGTGAGATCATCGGATTCCGGAAGCTGGGTCTGCGATGTCGAATTGTAGGCGCCGGCAGAATCCAGCCACGTCGGCACCTGGCCTTCGGAGCCTTGGTAAAAGATCGAACCATCAATAGTGAGGTGGCTCGTGGGCACGTAGCGGAGCATAAAACGTCCGCCCTCGTCGTGGTATTCGTTGACGTTGTTCTCGTGCAAATATGTGTTGTCGACGTAGCCACCCACATTCTCACCGTAAACCACCGCGCGGGCGGCGAGCTTGTCGTCGACGATCGGGATGTTGCCCATAGCTTCTACGTCGTAGCCGTTGCCACCACCTTGGGTGCTGGTCAGGTCGACATCCACTGCGCCGCCATAATCAAAATCCGGCTTGTTGAATATCACGCGCACCGTTCCACCCATCGAGCCGGAACCGTAAAGCGTACCTTGCGGGCCGCGGAGAACCTCGACGCGCTCGACGTCGAATAGTTTGGCTAGCGGTGTTGAGCCGGCGGCGTCACTGCCACCGCCTACTGCGCCGGTGACTGGAGTTTCGTCATAATACAGCCCGACGGTCGGTTCGCCGGACGACTGAATTCCGCGAATGACGAGCTGCGTTTCGGCTGGCCCCGCGTTGACGAAAGTGAGACTCGGTACCTGCTGGGTCAGGTTGCTGATATCTTGGATGCCCGCGTTGGCGAGGGTGTCGCCCGTCACGGCGCTAATCGAAATCGGTGTCTGTTGTATATTCGTGTCCCGCTTGAGAGCGGTGACCACGATCGTCTCGACTCCCCCGTCGTCGGCCAGTGCGGAGCCCGCTTGGAAAGCGGCCATCACGCAAATTGGGAAAACAACGCTTTTTGTTGCGAACCTCATAATCAGCCCCCCGTGCCAAACTGGAACCGCGCGAATTCGCAATCCTCAAGGCACCCAAGAAGCTATCCACGTCGCAAAACTGTCGTCAATCTGGACGAAATTCGTCTAGTCAAATTGGCGGCATATTCGAGGGTCGCGACCACAGAAACATCTCGATCCACGCTGAGTGGCAATCATATGATGCGTGTCCCGCGGGCTTGCGGCTGAGTCACTCTCCCCGCCCGCACCGTCATCGGACGCGCGGATCAGCCGTTGCAGCGGAGCCATTTCGGGAGAAATCACGACCGCCTTCGCGATCTGTCAGTTGCACCACGACAGCGCCTGCATGGCCCACCAGCGGACTGGTCAAGTCGATATCTCGTTTCGCGGAAGCTCGCCGATATACGCGGCGCGTGGCCGAACCAGCGCCGTACCATGGTACTGCTCCATGGCGTGGGCGATCCAGCCCGCAATTCGACCTAGGCGGCCCACGATTCCTTCTTGTCGTGGCAGGTTCAGTCGCTTCCCCAAAAAGAGATTTATGAGCGGCAAGTCCGGAGCGAGGCCGACGGCATCGTGCATCACGCTTATGGCAGCGTCCAACCTTTGCAGCGGAACGTCACCGTCCAAAGCGTGCTTCATCGCATTGAGCAATGCGAGGGCACGAGGATCTCCTTGGGCGTAACGCTTCGATCCAAATCCCGGTACCGTCTCGCCATCGCGAATTCGGGCGAGAATGACGTCCTTGGGAGTCGCTGATGCTGCAATCTCTTCGAGAAGCCGCCCCAGAGCTTCGATACGACCATAGGCAAGCCGGCGGCCCTGTGTTGCACAAAAGCCTGCGAGGATCGTCCGATACGGCGTGGCGCCGGTGTTCGCAACCGCGCGGACTGCGTAGGTCGTCGGATCAAGCTCGTGATCCGCTGAGAGTACAAGCAACCTTCGAACGAGGTCCGAATATAGCTGGGGTTCGTTGGACGAGCTCGCGATGACCTCGTGCAGTGGCTCGGACGTTGGCTCTCGTCGCCCAATCATCAGCGCTGCAAACCAGCGCATCAGCTCGCCCGCCGTGCGGGTATAGCCACTCGGCGACAGATCGTAAGATCTGGGATTTTCAAACTCGATCACAGGGAAAGTGGCAAACGCTCGGTCTACGGCGCTCATCCCGTTGTAGATCGGCAAAATCGTCTTCAGAGCCGACGGCGCGCGTGGCGCGGCGCTCGGAAAAGCCAGCGCCTGGTCCGTCTGCCACAACAAGCTTGCGATGCTTTCCAGCGAAGCCGTCTCAGATAAGGCGACGGCGCTTTGACCTCGGTAGTAATGCCCCTCTTCTGTGATCGCGGTAATGGTGGTTTCGCGGACCAGATCAGACGGCTCGTCCGAACTCACGCTGGCGCCGGAGCGAAGCATCGCCCGCTCAACGTCCTCGCGCCAATACCGCGAAGCTCGCCGGCCAGGCATTTTCTGCGTTCGAATATTCTTGCGTTTAACGTAAGCGTAGACAGTCCCCACACTCACGCCGAGAAGTTCAGCTGCCTCCTCCGCCGTGACATAGAGGCTCGACGTCATAATTTTTCCCTCCAAGGCATGCCCTTTCCGGATCAAACCAGCCGACCGCTATATGTGTACAATCCGAGTGCAGATTGACGCAACCGCCACATACGAGCAAGGTGCCCGACAGTTGAGACGTCTGGGGACCGTTGGGGGATGTATGCCGGGCCACCTGCTATTCCGAGCGAGGTGGCCGGTAATTCGGGGCCCTTGCGTGCGGAGCGAAGAGATCATCGCGTCGCAAATGATGATGCCGGCCGGTTGAGACGACAGAACAAGGCGTGCGTGCGCTCATGTGGGCGCGCGGCAACACACGGACCGAAGCCGGTGCTGCTACCGCCAAATCTGCAGTGTTCGCCCGCCCTTATCGACACACCGCAGGGCTGCCACCCGTATTTCTATGAAGGTCTTCATGACACAACAAACTGAAGCTTGCCGAATTCTGGTGCCGTCAGGGGTACTTGGTTCTGGTTGCCCGCAGGTTGCCTTCGATCGGGGCCTATCGCTTCACCCGCACGCGATCGCAGTGGACGCGGGCTCGACCGACTCAGGTCCCTACTATCTTGGCGCCGGCGTCTCGAAGATGACCCGTAAAGCGGTCAAGCGCGATTTGCGTCAGCTGATGATCGGGCGCGCCAAACTGCAGGTTCCTCTCTTGGTCGGATCCTGCGGCACCAGCGGCACCGACGCCGGAGTCGATTGGATGGCCGAGATTTGCGCCGAAATCGCGGCGGAAGAAAGCCAAACGGTCAAGGTGGCGCTGCTTTACTCCGAACAGTCGCCGTCGGTGCTCTCCGACTATCTGCGGAAAGGGGCTATCTCACCGTTGTCTCCCGCCGATCCGCTGACACTCGAGCGATTGCAGTCGTGCGATCATGTGGTGGCCCTGATGGGCTACGAGCCTTACGCCGCAGCGATCGAAGCCGGTGCCGATATCGTATTGGGCGGGCGCACCACGGACACGGCCGTAATTGCTGCAGTTCCGCTGATGCGCGGTTTGCCGGTAGGTCCCACCTGGCATGCCGCGAAGACCGCCGAATGTGGAGGCCTCTGCACCACCCGGTCGCGCCAAGGCGGGGTGTTGCTGACTATCCATGCCGAGGGCTTCGACGTCGAGCCGCTCGACGCCGATAACAGCTGCACGCCATGGTCGGTTTCAGCGCACATGCTATACGAGAATTCCGATCCGTTCGAGCTGCGCGAACCCGGAGTGATCCTCGATGCGCGAGAGGCGGTCTACACCCCACTTGATGCGCGCACGGTGCGGGTGACCGGGTCGACGCATAGACTTATGCCCTACACTATGAAGCTTGAAGGCGCCGGCGCGGCGGGATTCCGCACCATGGTGTTTTCTGCGATTGCAGATCCAAAGATTCTCGCCAACCTGGATCGGTTCCTCGACAATCTGCGCAGCTATCTGAACGGATCCATTGCCTCGGTTCTCGGCTATCAGGCAGACAAATACGATCTCGATATACGCGCATACGGCGCGAACGCACTGGCGCAGCCTGGCGCGTCGCCACCCGTTTCGACGCCCGCAGAAGTCGGCCTAATGACGCTCGTCACGGCCCCAAGCCAAGAGGTAGCCGACGAGATTGCGAAATTCTGTAACCCGATCCTGCTGCACTTCCCGCTTGATCCTGACGATCCGATGCCGAGCTTCGCCTTCCCGTTCTCGCCGGCGGAGGCCCAGCTCGGCCAGTTTTATGAATTCAGGCTGCAGCACGTCGTAGCGATCGACGATCCGCTCGAGCTCGTGCGCTTCGCCGACTTCACCGTCGACCGAGGAGAGCGCCATGTCGCCGCTTAAGGACGTTGCCCAATATGTGCGGTCGAAGGCGGCCGGGCCCTTCTGGGTAACCGTCGATATTTTCTGCGGCGACGCCGAAACCTTCGAGCGCGTGCGCAAGGCACCATCGCTGAGCGGGTCAGCGGTCGCCGCTCTTTACGGAGTTTCGAACAATGCCGTGAAGGTGTTCGAAGTTCCGACGCTCAACGTGGTCAAGATCTCGTTTCCTCGTCGCGAACCGCAGGGTTCAGCGCATGACGCGGACTCACACGCCGGGCAGTTTTTCGTGCCACTGCTTGACGCTCAGATACCCTGAGCCATGGAAGCCGTTTCGCTACTTCAGAAAGCTGATAGCGCCGACATAGGCGCGCGGATCGATAGACTGCCGGCAACGCGGTATCTGTGGTCGCTCGTCGCGCTGGTCTCATTTGGCGGTTTCTTTGAAATCTATGACCTCGGTCTTTCCGCGCCGTTGGGGCTCGGGCTGCAAGTCTCGGGGATCTTCCATAAAGGAACGGCGGGAATATTCGGGCTTAGCGACCAGGCTACCTTCGTTGCGCTCACCTTCGCTGGCCTCTACATCGGCACTTTCGGATTTTCCACCTTCGCTGATCGATTGGGGCGCCGCCCGGCCTTCACTTTCTCCCTTCTTTGGTACGCAGGCGCAACGGTCGTCATGGGCTTTCAGACCAGCGCTGTTCCCCTGATGCTGTGGCGATTCATTGCCAGCATCGGGGTCGGCGTCGAACTGGTGGCGATCGACTGTTATCTGGCCGAGCTGATGCCCAAGACCCTGCGGGGAAGGGCCTTCGCCGTGAGCGGCTTTATCCAGTTTTTATCTCTGCCCTTTGTGTCCGTGCTCGCTTGGCAGCTTATCCCAGGCAGCCACTTCGGCGTGGCAGGCTGGCGATGGCTGACGTTTTTGCCGGTGATCGGAGCTGTCCTGGTTTGGTGGGTCAGGCGCGGCTTGCCCGAATCGCCGCGCTGGCTTAGTCGCAAAGGGCGGGCAGCTGCGGCCGAGACGGTCGTTTCCAGGATAGAGGCGCACGTGAGGGAAGAGCTCGGTCGCCCGCTGCCGCCTGCAGTCGCAGGCCGAGCGCCAGAACCGGCGCAACCTCAAGCCTCATCGATATCAGTGCTTCTGCGGCCGCCTTATCGCCGCCGGACGCTGGCACTTGTGGTCTTTCATCTCGTCCAGACAATCGGCTTTTTTGGATTCAGCAATTGGCTCCCCATTCTCCTTGTCTCGCAAGGCGTCACTATCAGCAAGTCTCTGGGTTACAGCGCTTTCCTCGCGGTAATACCGCCTGCCGTGCCACTCCTGTTCAGCGCCTTCTTTGCGGATCGCTTCGAACGCAAATGGCTCGTCGTGTGCGGAGCGACGCTGGCGGCTTTGTCAGGACTGCTGCTATCGCGGATGACGGCTCACACAAATGCACTTGTTTTCATTGCGACGGCGGCGGGGGTAGCCAGCGGAAACTCCCTGATGTCGGTTTCCTATCACACCTACCAGAGCGAGGTGTTTCCAACCCAGGTTCGAGCCTTTGGAGTCGGATTTGTCTACTCATTTAGCCGCCTCTCAGCGATCTTTTCGGGCTACATTATCGCTTTCACCCTTGATAAGGCAGGTGCGAACGCCGTGTTTGTGCTCATCTCCGGCGCCATGGCAACTGCAGCATTGAGCATTGGCCTCTTCGGACCGCGAACGCGTGGTCGAGCACTTGAAGAAATCTAAGTCACGCCTGGCCCGAGTCACGGTCCATGGGCGCAAGAGCGACAAACGGCCGACTGTTGGCTCAATCGAGCTGCGGCACCGGGAGGGCGACGATACGGCTCGCCTCAGCGCTCTTGACCCCGAGCGCTCTCAACAAAAGCTTGCACAGGCTCGCTTCGTAGCCCGGCGATCGCTCTTCGGTCAGAAGGACACGCATCCCGACGCGCACAGTGCCTACGACCAAATCGCGGGCGCTTGCGATATCGTCGAAGTCAAACCGATTAGCCGCCAACCCTGCTTTGAGGTCGGAGGTGGGATACGTTCTCAAATCTTCGTTGACCGTCGCGTCGTCGCTCGACAACGAATAGACAAGCCAGCCCCAAGTTGGATCCGCTCGCGCTCTCTCGAACACCATCCGTGCCTCACAAACAAGGCGCGCCGCAGGATCTTTGAGTCGTCGCGAGCGTGCTCGGATGTCCAGAAAAGGATTCTTGCCTACCTGCTCCCAAAGCGCATCCAAAAGATCTTCGCGGGTGTCAAAGCAATTGTAGAAGGTCCCTCTCGCTACACCTGCGGCCTGAATGAAGTCGTCGATAGTCGCCTTCCGCTCACCAAATTGGGCGATCGTCTGGGCGGCAGCCGAGAGCAACCGTTTGCGAGTGCGCTCGCGCCGTTCCTGGCCGATTTCAGCGCGTGTTTTTACAGCAGCCCCACCCATACGTGCTTCACCTCGGTTCGACGCGACGTCACAGTTCAAATCCAGCGAGCGACCGATCCGATCATTGCCAGCGCTGAATCCACCAAGAGCAGATCAGGCGACGAGCGCTGAAACACACGTTCTCTCGCCTAGCCCGTGTCGAGACGGAAGCTTTTAAAATAGACCATTTTAGTTCATCTTGGAACATCGCACGCGCAAGGGACTTGGTGATGCAGATTGCTCAAAATGAGCGCGCAACCGGACCGCTTCAATCCGAACCCGCCCTACTGACGGATGATCAGCGCGGAAGCCTGCGGCATATCTTCAATTTGGCAGAGCAGCTACCCGACGACTGGTCGAGGATGCTCGGCCGAACCACGATGCAGGAAGATTTCGGTGCGCTGCGTTTCCAGCTGGCGTACATGGCCTATGCGGCCGCGCTGACCCACATACATCGGCTGCCAGCTGCGCCCGGACTTTTCCGCAAGCCTCTTGAGCTTCTAATCGAGAAGATCAAGTCGCCTGACGTTTGGACTTACTGGCATTATGTGAGCACCGGCAATGCACCCATGAATGCCTCGCTTGGCGAGCTGCCACCGGAGTGGAACCCCGTCAAGAAAGACAACATCATGTACAGCGCGTACCTGCAGTCCATGGCGCTGCTCTACCATTATCTTTTTGACGACGATCGGTATGCGAGGGATGGCGCCCTAACGCTGACGCTGCGCCCACTGTTCTGGGGCAAGGGGCCGAGCCATTTCGTCTACGACGAGAACTCCCTCAATGAACACATCTACTGGGAGATGGTGGAGAACGGCTACCTTGGGGTGGCCTGCGAGCCCAACTGTATTTTCCAGATATGCAATCAAGTGCCGATCTTGGGGTTTCGCCTGCATGACTTGATCTATGGCGGCGATCGTGCCCGGGAGGTTACGGATGGCTATCGGCAGGCGTGGTCGGAATTCGGCATAGTCGCCGAGACAGATCACTACAACGTCTTCGTCCTCGAAAAGGAACAGACGGTGGTGGGCAAAGCGTCCGCCTGGTCAGACTTCTGGGCTGGCGCGCTCATGCACGCGTGGAATCCCGACCTCACCGAAGCGGCCTATCCAAAACAGCGAGATTGTTGGGTTCTGCCAGGTCCCGACGGCACACTGTGGGTCGATCAAGCTAAGTCCTCCGCCTTTGCCGCCAATGGTCTTCCTTCGTCATTGGATTTCGGTTGGGCAGCTGTGTGTGCTGCGGAAATGGGGGACGAACGAACTCTGCAGGGGCTCCTTGCCTTCGCAGACAAGTATCTGCACCGCAGTTGGGACAAGGGCGGTCTTTTCTACAGACGCCACGACATCATGTACGACGAAGAGGGTCGATTGACAGGAGTCGATCCGCACACGGGCAACGCCCTTCTTCCTTATGCGCGGCTGAACATACCGGGCGGGCTACGCAAACTTTATGAGGGCGCATGGGACAAGACTCATTTTTTAGAGCCGGCTATTGTCGACATCGGCGGCCGATTCGATCTTGCCGCCGCCACCTATGATCGGCAGCGCAATAGTCTCGAATGGGTTGCTGTTCCGATCGGCAAGACAGGTGCTGTTCGCTTTGAGATATCGAACCTCCGCAATCGCGGTGAGCTGCGATTGAGAATCGATGGCACGGTCGCGGCAACCATCGCTGGAGAGATCGTTTCATCCTCAAACGCCAACCTATCGGTGCGTTGGACCGGAGAGCGCCTAACTGTAGAGATGCCGCTGGAGCGGCTGACCAATTTTTCCCTGGGTTGAAGCTCGCCGCCATTGGCGGTGCAGGTGCCCAACACCCGAAACTCATTTTGACAAAAACAGTCTAAAATGAAATGCTCCTCCGCGGTGACGGAAGGCCAACTTCCGCTGTGACCGCGGGCCCGCAAGATGCCCGAACAAGGAGGATGACTGGCAATGGCGAGGCGTTGCCTTTCCCAAAGATCGACTCGCGACGGCGATAGCCGCACTTCCGTTCGCGGCTAGCGAGATGTTCAGCGACCGCGCGACTATCTGGGACTCGGTCAAGCTCGTGGACCATGATGGTCAGTCGGTGTCACTGTCGACCTACCGCGGCGAGCTGCTGCTCGTGTTTTTCGGTTTCACCCACTGCCGTGTCGTCTGCCCACGCGCCCTCGGACGCATCTCCACGGCGCTCGAACGCCTCGGCCCGGTCGGAGCCGCCATCCGTCCGCTTTACATCACCGTAGACCCTGCTCGTGACACGCCCGCCACGATGAGGCTGTTCCTTGAGACGAACTACCCTCGCTTCACAGGTTTGACTGGCACGCAGGAAAATCTCGTCGAGCTTCAACGGGCGTTTCGTGTCTTTGTGGCGCGGGTCGAAAACCACGCAGCATCTGACGGAATCGAGTTCCGGCACTCGGCCATTTCCTACTTGCTGGATCGCGAAGGTCACTACTTAGAACACTTCCCGGACGTGATCGACGACAAGCAGATGGCCCAGCGCCTGCTGAACGTGATCGAGCGTCAAACCGAACGGCCCTCTGACGTCTAGCCAATGTTGCGAGGTGATCTCACCGTGGAATACGACGCCAATGCGCTGCTCCCGTAGCGGACAGTGCCTATGACATCATCGGGAGTTCTAAATGCCCACAATTGAAGCCGCTGTTGTCCGCGAGAAGTCAGGCCCCTTTGTGATCGAGACCATCAGCCTCGATGCCCCCCGGCCGAATGAAGTGCTCATCCGCATCGTCGGAGTTGGGATGTGCCACACCGATCTTGTCGTCCGAGATCAGTACTTCCCCACCCCGCTGCCCGCAGTGCTAGGTCACGAGGGCGCGGGTGTCGTGGAGCAAATCGGCTCAGCCGTAACCAAGGTCGGGATCGGCGACCACGTTGTGCTCAGCTATGCGAGCTGCGGCGTCTGCGTTAATTGTCAGCGTGGCCTCCTCGGCTATTGCACAGACCTCTATGGGCGCAACTTCAGCGGTGCCCGCCCCGACGGGTCGAATCCCTGCTGCGACAAGCATGGCGCAACCGTCAGCGGATATTTCTTCGCCCAGTCATCCTTTGGACAGTACGCACTGGCCACCGAGCGCAATGTCGTGAAGATCCCGAAAGACGTGCCCGTGGAAATTATGGGGCCGTTGGGCTGTGGCATCCAGACGGGGGCCGGCGCAGTCATCAATGCACTGAAGCCGGGCGCGGGCACGAGTATCGCTGTCTTCGGCGCCGGTTCGGTAGGACTGTCGGCGATCATGGCCGCAAGGGTGGTCGGCTGCACCACCATTGTGGCGGTTGACCTCAACACTCAACGGCTACACCTCGCCGAAGAGCTTGGAGCGACTCACACGCTGAATGGAGCTGCTCAAGACGTCGTCGCGTCTATCCGGGACCTGACGGGTGGAGAGGGTGTCCAATACGCCCTCGAATGCACCGGATTGCCCGCGGTCGTCCGCCAGGCCGTCGATAGTCTGCGCCTTACGGGGATCTGCGGGACGATCGGCGTCTCGCCGCTTGGCACTGAATTCACCCTCGACATGAACGCAGTGCTCTTTGGCCGAACGGTGCGAGGGGTAATCGAGGGCGACAGCGTACCCGACATCTTCATACCTCAGTTGGTGGAGCTGTGGCGCCAGGGCCGCTTCCCCTTCGACAAGCTGATCAAGTTTTTCCCCTTGTCGCAGATCGAGGAGGCTGCGCACGCATCCGAGAAGGGCGACGTGCTCAAAGCCGTGATGTTGCCCAAGCCCATTGATGGGCGAACCTGACATGTGTCCCCTACGCGGCTTGGTAAGCGATATTGTGCCCGCGGCCGCAGCGCGATTTGGAGCCGCGGTGGCGCTTTGCCTGCGTGACGGCGACACGGTCAGCTTCGATCAGCTTCATGACATATCTGCTCGGTTCGCTGGCGGCCTGACGCGGTGTGGGCCGAGGCCCGACGATCATGTGGTGCTGCACCTGCCGAACGGCCTACCCTGGATCGTCGCCCATCATGCGATTGCACGACTAGGCTCAGTGGTGGTCCCGGCCAACGGTCTGGGTCAACGAAATTCACACGTTCTCGCCCCACGTCGCCTTCGGTGGCCACAAGCAATCGGGAATCGGCACCGAGAACGCCATCGAGGGCCTAACGGAATACACCAACTCCCAGACCATTGTCGTCAACCACGGGACGCACCGAGCGGTCTGAACCGGTAAAATCAAGGTCGAGGCTGAGCATCGCGGCTGCGGACCTGTGCTGTGCCGTTTCGGTTGGCTCCCCGGCAACTTTGTGAGTGAGAACGGCCCCGTCAACGTTCTTTCATGATCCCACCCGATCGAGGATCGTAGTGCGGCGAAGTTCGCGGCGCTGAGTCAAATCGAAATGCCGGCCCCTGTGAAGCGTCGTACGATTGTCCCACATGACGAAATCTCCCATTCGCCATTTGTGCCGATAGACAAATTGAGGCTGCGTGGCGTGCTCCAGCAAATCCATCAACAGCACCCGGGCCTCGGGTATCGGCATATGATCGATGCTGCGCGCGTGTGCACCTATGAAAAGGGAGCGGCGTGGCGCGTGCCTGTGACTTCGAACGACAGGCCATGTGGCCGGTGGAATTGCGTTCCGCTCGGCGTCGCTGGGGACGAAGCCAAGAAGCTCTCTCGAATGGAATGCAAAATGCTCAGCCTTGAGGTCCGCGATTCGGCAATTAGTATTGTCGTCGAGCGCTTCATAAGCCGCGCGCATATCAGCGAACTCGGTATCGCCGCCGGACGGCGGGACGACTACCGCCGACAGCATCGAATAACTCACTGGGTCTTGTTGGAATGAACTGTCGCTGTGCCACAGCTGGTTAGCCATGTTAGAAAGCAGCATCCGATCACCTCGGTCGGCCACTTTGCCATCGGGCCGGACGTTTGAAATGTCGAGCAGCGCTTCCTCTTCGAAGCGTGATTTGATGCGTGCCTTATCGGCTCCTTTTAACGTTGCCCGCCGTAGCCCGAGGTCCAGTTCGCCAAACTGCCGAGCTAAGGAAATCTGTTCAGACGGATTGAGCGGCTGGTCGCGAAACACGAGCACGGCGAAGTAACTCATCGCTTCGTCGATTCTCGCGATGATCTCTTGATCGACGAGGTGTGCGAGAGAGACGCCGGCTGCCTCTGCGACGAATTCGTTTCCGACTGGCTGCAACTCCAGCGCCATTGTCGTTCTCCTACTTCACTCCCATTTCCGGTAGCAGAAGCCACAAACCGAACTAAAGATCGATTAGGCTGGTGCCGGTGTCTCAGTTTGGCGCCCGATATCTAGGTAGCTGTGGCAACGATCGTCGGACGGTGCAAAGCACCGCTGTTGACATTCACGCGACGGTCGAAGCGCACGGTATCGCCGTCGAATGTCATCGAAGCGGTGTCGCGAAACGCTGTCTCAATGAACTGCCAAGTCATGTCGAATCTGTTCGGTTCGCCCCAACGGCCGCCGGCAATCACTGGCATGCATTGCGGTTGGTATTCGTGGTGTAGGTAATGTCCGGTCATGGTGGTCTCACCCTCGATCCAATCTGAGAGACCATTATCAATGGCGTGCGAACCTCGATCGTCCGTAAGTTCAAATTGGCAACTCCCGCCAGCGAACGTCAGCTTGATAGACTTCACCGCATCCGCGTTGGGCGCGCAAACGAAAGTGCGGCCGCTTATTTTCCCGGCGAGCGCGGAGCTTCGCGGAAGCAGCGGCGGGAGGACCCGAAGGTTATGAACGCGTTCAGCCAAGCCGGATTCGCTGTCAGCTACGGATACGGGAGGGCACATCTTGACGATATGCTTGAACGCAATAGCGTGCATTTTCTCGCGCGTTTCGAGATTGTCCGGCACGCCCGCCGTCGTGACGAGCACCGCGTCGAGACCAGGAAACACGAAACAGAACTGCCCAAACTTGCCATCCGCGGAGTAGCAAAGCGGATTTGGCCAGACCCACCAGTGATAGCCATGGTTGCCGTGGAATTTCGGGGCCGTGGCTGCCTGGGTCCACTCCCGTGAAAGAACTGGCCGCCCCTTCCACTCGCCTCCGGCCAAATATACGAGGCCGAGCTTCAGGAAGTCCGACGTTGTTGTGCTGAGTCCATTACCGCCGGGATTGATGTTTTCCGGTCCGACATCCCAGCGCGCGGTCGTGATGCCAAGAGGATCGAAGAAGCGCGGCTTCATGTAGTCGTGAAGCGACTCGCCGGTTACCTGATTGACAATTGCGGAGAGCATGAAGCTCGTAGCGCTCGAATATGTGAAAAGGGTTCCTGGCTCATGGGTGACCGGAACCTTGAAAAACTCATCGACCCAGCTTGTCGCGATTGGACGCCAAGCTGAGCCGGATATTCCACGTTCATGGCCCGAAGTCTGAGTGAGCAGATTTTTCACAGTCATGGCATCGAGGTTTGCGCTCGGCTGCCTCACACGTCCCGGAAAAAACTTCAACACCGGGTCATCCGGATTGAGGCGGCCCTCCGCGATGGCGATGCCGATTCCAGTGGCAGTAAAGGACTTCGTAGCGGAGTGCAGCATATGGACGAGATCAGGGCGGTAAGGCCACCACCACCCTTCGGCAGCTACGCTGCCGTGCCGCGCGAGCATGAAGCTGTCTAGTTCGAGGCCGTTCGCCTGCATGTCATCCAAATACGCCAAGACGGCGTCGGCATCGACTCCGACATCATGGGGCGCACATCGCGGCAAATCATCTCCCGACGCCCGCGTATCGCGCGGGGCTGCAGCAGCGCTAATCACACTTTCTGATCGCAGCGCCATGCCGGTTCCTCCGGATAGTAGGCTCGCGTTACGCTGGTCACCATGACAATCCGTGTCCTTGTCTAACTGACGTTGTTAGCCGCGGAGGAATATTCCCGTCAATCTGGACGACCACCATACACATTTCCCTCGCACTCTGGTCTCTGAATGCAGCTGATGTAGGTTGTCGACTGGCGCATGCACACGGCACTCTCCGCGCCGGGGAAATAATTGCAAAGATGCGGCAACGAAGGCTTCTTTTGGTCGATAGAGATGTGTCTGTTGCCCGCAAGATGCACGGGATGCGAGATGGAGCAAACGCGGTCGCGTTCAACCAGTTCGAGTACAATCCAAACTGCGGCCATCCGGCGATCGAATACGGGAGATCCCATGACCCAGTCACTCTTTGAAAACCTGCTGGTGCTCGACTGCGCTAGCTTCGTCGCCGGTCCAGCAGCCGCCACAATCATGGCGGATTTCGGGGCGCGCGTTATCAAGATCGAACCACCGGGCATCGGCGATTCCTTTCGCCAGCTCATAAATCTTCCAGGGGTACCCGCCGCAAACGAAGACTATTTCTGGATACTTGATAACCGCAACAAGGAGAGTCTCGCCCTCGACCTGAAGCAAGACTCCGCGCGCCAAGTGCTCGAAACGCTTATCAAACGTGCCGATGTGTTCCTGACAAATTTTCCGGGGCCGATTCGCAAAAAGCTGGCGCTGCGGGCAGAAGACATCCTTCCGCTCAATGAGCGGATCATCTATGCATCGCTCACACCGTACGGTGAAGCTGGTCCTGAAAAGGACCGCACCGGCTACGACTCGACCGCGTGGTGGGCGCGGTCCGGATTGATGCACGCAGTACGCCCAACAGCGGATTCAGAACCGGCGCGCTCGATTCCCGCGATGGGGGACCACCCAACCGCAGTTGCAATGTTTGCGGCGATAGTCACGGGCCTCTACAGACGCCAGATAACAGGTCGAGGGAGCGTTGTTTCTACTTCTCTGCTTGCCAATGGACTCTGGTCTATGGGCTGTTATATGCAGGCCGCCCTTTGCGGTGCAAAATTTCTGCCGCGGGCACCGCGCTACCAGCGCAACGCTTTATTGGAAGTTTATCGCTGCCGAGATAATCGCTGGTTCATGCTTTCGCTGGTCAATCAAGCGAGAGAGTGGCCTCAGTTGGCGAAGTGTGTCGGCAAACTTGAATGGACGTCCGATCCGAGTTATGCGACGCCCGAGGCCCGCGCATCGAATGCAGCAGATTTGACGCGAGCCCTCGAAACGATATTCGCGGGTTGCGATTGGTCGGAATGGCAGTTGCGCTTTCATGCGGCTGGCATCACATTTGGCCCGATTGCTGAGCCGCATGATCACATTGACTGCCCCCAAGTGGAGGCAAATGGTCTCCTGCCAGCGTTTGCTGGCTCCAGTGGTCTTCGCACTATTGATAGCCCAATCCGAATTGCGGATGTACCAAAGGCAGTCCCTCGAATGGCGCCACGCATCGGCGAACATACGCTTGCCATCCTGGACGAGTTGGGGCTTTCACAATCTGACATAGAACGCATGATGCGCAGCGGTGCCGTTGGTGTATCGGAGGATGTCTAATGTTGCCGCAAACTCCAGTCCTTGTCGGCCATTTTTCGCTCTTGACTGTAGCTGTTATCAGCGGCTGCACTTAATGACAGGTTTTGCAGAGTGCTGTGGGGGGCAGAGTTTCGATTGCTGGTATGCACTCAATTTCCCGTTGAGAACCTCCAGGCGACGATCAAATCGCGCCAGAACAGTGCAAAGCAGGCTGCCCGATGTCCTTCCTCGGACATAGACCTTGCGATGAAGTATCTGAAGAAGTTGGCATCGCGCCGGCGTATTCAGAATTGGCCGGGGCCGGCAGCGCTGTTTCTGCTGGGACAGCTCACGTTCGAGGATGCGATGAAAGACGCGACCGGCTTTGCCGACCTTGCGCAAGCCAAGGATATAGCCGAGCAGGATTTGATGAAGCGGCGTCAGCTGACCGCCATCCTGTTTGCTGCGGGCACTGAGCGGCGCATGGCCGGAGATGAGGCAAAATGCCGAATGTATATGACCGAGTGCGCCGGCCTGACAAATCCCCTTGCCGAATACGAATGGTACTTGACGAGAAGCGAAGGCTCAGTTGCATGAACCACAAGAGCCCCTTATCGAGGCCGACGCCGTTCGCCGGGCTATTCTGGCCGCGCACAAACTCGGACCCTCAGTTCGGGGCCATTGTGTAGGTTTTCAAATGTGCCGATAGCGACGAACAAAGCGGTGCCCCATTTTATCGCTGCTCCGTATGGTGGCCGCTCCGCACCGCCGTCCCGAAATGCGGCCCAAACAGGGAATTTTGCCGCTCGACGTGTAGGATTCGAGTTCGAATACGAGGGACTGGTACAGTTGGGTGGGTTCGAACCACCGACCTCCGGATCCACAATCCGGCGCTCTAACCAGCTGAGCTACAACTGCACACGAGCCTGGGCCTCAAAGCCCTGGGCGCGGGAAATTATGGGCCGGCCCCGGCAAAAGCAAGCGCGCCACGGGCGGCGAAGTTCCCCTTGCGGAGCCCTACCCGGCATACGACAACGGCCTGCGGACAAAGCCGGGCGGACCGATGAAAGCGCTGGAAATAAAGCCGGGTTCTGCGCCGATCTCGCTGTGGCGGCAGATCGCGGCAGGTGGCAGGGCGGTCCGGCTGGCGGAGACGGCCTGGGCCGACATCGCCCGCTCGCGCGGCCTGATCGAGCAGGCGCTGGCATCGGGCCGGGCGATCTACGGCGTCAACACGGGCTTCGGCAAGCTCGCCCAGACGCGCATTCCCGCCGCCGAGCTGAAGCACCTCCAGCGCAACCTCGTTCTGTCGCACGCCGCAGGCGTGGGCGAACCGCTCGGCGACGATGTCGTCCGGCTCGTCATCGCGCTCAAGATTTCGAGCCTCGCGCGCGGCTATTCGGGCGTCCGTCCCGTCGTGGTCGAAACGCTGCTGGCGCTCCTGAATAAAGGTGTGCTGCCACAGATCCCGGCTCAAGGGTCGGTCGGCGCCTCGGGCGATCTGGCGCCGCTTGCGCATATGTCGGCGGTCCTGATCGGCGAAGGCCATGCCCGCTACGAGGGTACGGCGATGAGCGCGCGCGCGGCGCTCACCAAGGCCGGCATCCATCCTCTCGAGCTGGAAGCAAAGGAAGGCCTCGCCCTTTTGAATGGCACGCAGGTATCGACGGCGCTCGCCCTCATCAGTCTCTTCGCCGCCGAAGCCAATCTGGAGGCCGCGTTCGTCGCCGGCGCACTGTCGACAGATGCGGTCAAGGGCAGCGACACCCCGTTCGATCCGCGCATCCACGACGTGCGCGGACAGAAAGGACAGATCGTGGCAGCCACCACGCTGCGCGCCCTGATGGCTGGCAGCGACATCCGCAAATCGCATGTCGGATGCCAGCGCATACAGGATCCCTACTCCATCCGCTGCCAGCCGCAGGTGCTGGGCCCCTGTCTCGACATGCTGAACTATGCGGCCGGGGTCTTCGCCGTCGAAGCCAACGCCGCGACCGATAATCCACTCATCTTCGAGAATGGCGACGTGCTGTCGGGCGGCAATTTCCACGCCGAGCCTGTCGCCATCGCCGCGGACGCTCTCGCCATTGCCATCGCGGAGATGGGCGCGCTGTCGGAGCGGCGCATCGCGCTCCTCATAGATTCCTCGCTGAGCGAGCTTCCGCCTTTCTTAACAGAGCACGGCGGCGTTAATTCGGGCTTCATGATTGCGCATGTGACGGCGGCGGCGCTGGCATCGGAAAACAAGTCGCTCGCCCATCCGGCATCCGTGGATTCGCTGCCGACATCCGCCAACCAGGAGGATTTCGTCTCCATGGCGACCTTTGCGGCGCGCAGGCTCGGTCCGATGAACGCCAATACGCGCCATATCCTGGCGATCGAACTCCTCGCCGCCGCGGAAGGCATCGAGTTCCACCGGCCCCTGAAGACGTCGCAGGCCCTGGAAGCCGCGCATGCCGGACTCCGCGCGCACGTCCCGCGCATGGCCGAGGACCGGTTCTTCGCGCCAGCCATCGAAGCGGCTTCGTCCCTCGTCGAGGAACGCGCCTTCGAAACACTAGTCTCGGCCAATCTGAAGCTGCCCTCGATCCGCTGAAACGCCCCGCGCGCGGCCAAGCGTGAATGGTCCGTACCGGGAATTTAGAGAACATTCATCAGCCGAGCCCTATAAAAGCGCCTGGAGCGCCGATCGGGACTGGGCTGTCGGCGGTCGCGGACGATTCTCGGCTTGCGGTCTGCCTGGTGCCAGCAAGGTAAGCGTTTCGATGCTCTCCTACGTGATCAGACGGACGCTCGTCGCAATCCCGACGCTCTTCGTCATAATCACCGCTGCATTCTTCATGATGCGGATCGCCCCCGGCGGTCCGTTCGACAACGAGCGCCACCTGCCGCCGGAGATCGAGCGCAACATCGAAGCCGCGTATGATCTCGACAAGCCGCTCTACGAGCAATACTTCATCTACATCGACCGGCTGGCGCACGGCGATCTCGGTCCGTCCTTCAAGACCCGCGACTTCACCGTCACGCAGCTGATCGCCGACGGCCTTCCGGTGAGCCTGCGCCTCGGCCTTTCGGCGATGATCGCGGCGATCCTGCTCGGGATCGCGCTCGGAACCGTGGCGGCCCTCAACCAGAACGGTGTGATCGACTATCTGACCATGTCGATCGCCATGATCGGCATCACCATTCCCACCTTCGTCACCGCGCCCATTCTCACGCTTATCTTCGGCGTCTACGGCGTGAGGCTTTTCGGTTACGACATTTCGCTTCCGGTGGGCGGCTGGAACAACGGCGCCATTGCCAACATGATATTGCCGGTGACGGTGCTGGCGCTACCGCAAGTCGCCGTCATCGCGCGGCTCCTGCGCGGCAGCATGGTGGAAGTGCTGCACTCGAACTACATCCGCACGGCGCGCGCCAAAGGCTTGTCGAACTATGTCATCGTGTTCCGCCACGCGCTGCGCGCGGCCGTGCTGCCGCTGATTAGCTATCTGGGGCCCGCCGTTGCCGGCCTCCTGACCGGCTCGCTCATCGTCGAGAACATCTTCGGCATTCCCGGCATTGGCCGCTATTTCGTCGACGGCGCGCTCAACCGCGACTACACGCTCGTGCTGGGCGTGGTCATCTGCTACGCGGCCTTCGTCATCCTCTTCAATCTTCTCGCAGACATTCTCTACGCGGGCCTCGATCCGCGCGTGAGGTATCAGCGATGAACTACGTACCGCCCCGCGAAGAAGCAGAATTGATGGGACGGGCCTTCGATCTGAAGGGCCGCAGCCTCTGGATCGACGCGCGCCGCCGGCTCTTGAAGAACCGCGCGGCGGTCCTGAGCATGGGCATTCTCATCCTGATCGCACTGATGGCGGTGTTCGCGCCACTCCTGTCGCCCTATGCCTTCGACCACCAGAACTACGCGATCATCTCCTGCGCGCCCGATTGGTGGCCGGACCGGACGGTTCCGTGCAGCGCAGGCGGCGCGCATTGGTTTGGCACGGACAATCTGGGTCGCGATCTCTTCGTGCGCGTTCTCTACGGCGCCCGCGTGTCGCTGGCGGTGGGATTGATCGCGACCTTTGTGAGCCTCGTGATGGGCGTGGCCTATGGCGCGGTCGCGGGCTTCATCGGCGGGCGTCTCGACGAGCTGATGATGCGTTTCGTCGACGTGCTATATTCGTTGCCCTATATCTTCCTGGTCATCATCCTGATGGTGGTGTTCCATCGCAACTTTTTCCTGCTCTTCATCGCCATCGGCGCGGTCGAGTGGTTGACCATGGCGCGTATCGTCCGCGGCCAAACGTTGTCGATCAAATACAAGGAATATATCGAAGCTGCCCGCGCCGCCGGCGTGACGCGCTCCGACACGATCGTGCGCCACATCATCCCCAACGTGCTGGGCCCGGTGATCGTCTATGTGACGCTGACGGTTCCGGCGGTCATTCTCGCCGAGAGCTTTATCTCGTTTCTGGGTCTCGGCATTCAGGACCCTCTGACCTCGTGGGGCGTCCTGATCTCCGACGGTTCCAAGCAGATCGAAACGGCGCCGTGGCTTCTCATCTTCCCGGCGCTCTTCATGGGCGTCACGCTCTTCTGTTTCAACTTCATCGGCGACGGGTTGCGCGATGCGCTCGACCCGAAGGATCGGTGAGCATGAGCGGGCCGATCCTGCAGATCCGCAATCTCGACGTGCGCTTCACGACTCCGGACGGTGAGGTGCATGCGGTCAAGCGTGCGAATATCGATATCGCCGAAGGCGAGTGCCTGGGCGTCGTCGGCGAATCCGGTTCGGGGAAAAGCCAGCTGTTCCTGGGCGCACTCGGCCTGCTCGCCAACAACGGCCGCGCCGCCGGCAGCGTAAAATTCTGCGGCGAGGAATTGCTGGGCCTGCCGCAATCGCAGATCAACCGCATCCGCGGTTCGCGGATCACCATGATCTTCCAGGATCCGCTCACCTCGCTGACGCCGCATCTGACGATCGGCGCGCAAATCATCGAGTCGCTTCGCGTCCATCAGCATCTTCCCTATGCGGAAGCGCTGCGCCGCAGCCTCGAGATCCTGGATCTTGTGCGCATCCCGGAAGCCCGCGAGCGCATGTCGCAATTCCCGCACGAGCTTTCCGGCGGCATGCGCCAGCGTGTGATGATCGCCATGGCGACGGCCTGCGGCCCCGATCTTCTCGTCGCCGACGAGCCCACGACCGCGTTGGACGTGACCGTGCAGGCGCAGATTCTCGACATCATGCGCGACCTGAAAAAGGAGCTCAAGACGGCGATCGCTATGGTCTCGCACGACATGGGCGTGATCGCGGGCATCGCCGACAATGTGGCGGTGATGCGCGACGGCGAAGTGGTCGAGACGGGCTCCGTCGACGAGGTCTTCTATCACTGCCGGCACCCCTACACGCGCACGCTTCTTGATTCGATTCCGCGCGTTGATCGCCCGCTGCCGCTCGCGACCGAGCCGTCGGCCAGCGAGTTGCTCAAGGTCGAGAATCTCCGCGTCTATTTCCCCGTGACGATGCGCGGATCCCTCTTCGGCAAGAAGAAACAGTTGCGCGCGGTCGACGATGTGAGCTTCACGCTGCGTCAGGGCGAAACGCTCGGCGTGGTCGGCGAATCGGGCTGCGGAAAATCGACGCTTGCGCGCGCCATCCTGAGGCTCGCGGCGCCCACCGACGGCGTGGTGGCGTGGTACGGCCGCAATCTTGCGGCGCTCAGCGAAGCCGAAGTTCGCCCGTTCCGGGAACAGTTCCAGATCGTCTTCCAGGATCCGCTGGCGAGCCTCGATCCGCGCATGACGATCGGCCAGTCCATCGCCGAACCGCTCAAGTCGCTCCGCCCTGACATGCTGCGCGAGGACGTGACGCAGGAAGTCCGCAGCATCATGGCGCGCGTCGGCCTCGAGCCCGCCTGGATCAACCGCTATCCGCACGAAATCTCCGGTGGCCAGAACCAGCGTGTCGGCATCGCGCGCGCGATGATCCTGAAGCCCAAGCTTCTCATCTGCGACGAAGCCGTGAGCGCGCTGGACGTCTCGATCCAGTCGCAGATCGTGGAATTGATCCGCAATCTGCAATCCGACTTCGGATTGTCGCTGATTTTCATCAGCCACGATCTTTCCGTGGTGCGGCAGGTCTCGCACCGCGTGATGGTGCTGTATCTCGGACGCATCGTCGAACTGGCCGACCGCGATACGATTTACAACGACGCGCGCCATCCCTATACGCGGGCGCTGATCGACGCCATTCCCATTCCCGATCCGCGGTTGGAACGCGAAAAGGTACGCCTGCCCCTGCCGATCGACCTGCCGTCGCCGCTCGACACGCGCGCGCCGCTCGCATTTCTCCGGTCAAAGATCATCGACGATCCGAACGCCGAGCAGTACCGGCCCGCGCTCATCGAGGTCGCGCCCGGCCATCTCGTCGCCGAGCACGATTTCGCCTGAAACCCTACTTCACGCGTTCGACTTTGTAGGACCGAGTGCTGTCGTTGAGCGTGAGATTGTAGCTGCCAATCAGGCCGCGTTCGATCGTGACCTTGTTGTCCTTCGCGTTCCTGTGGAACATCGGCTTGTCGCCGCTGTCGCCCTGGATCTGGCGCCAGACCTGCCCGTTGTCGAGGAAGACGATGAACTTCCCGAAGGGCGTGAAGGCATACTCGGTGACGCCGGCCGTGATGCGGTCCACTTCCTGTTCGGCCTGCTCCACCTTCTGCCGCGTCGATGGAAGATTTTCGCTGCCGAACTGCTTCGGCGTCGTCTGCTGCTCCGGTCTGGCACCGAAAAGGCCGGAGACATCGAAGCCGAACCAGGACTTCTGCTCTTCCTTTGTCGGCGGATGGGTTGCTTCGCCGGGCTCCGGAGGGTGAGCCATCGCTTCCTGCGCCGGGCGGACAAGAGCGTCGTAACAGGCAAGCCGGGCTTTGTCGTCGGTAACGGCGGCACATTTTTGCAACCCGTCCAGAACGTCGTCGCGCGGGCTAGCTGCTGCCGTCCCAATCTGAAACGCAATCGCAGCGCCGCAGGCGGCCGCGAAGATCATCCGGTTCATTTCTCGTTTAGTCCCTTTGTGCCTTAATTGTCCGGCGCGGTCGTCCATCTGCCGACCGATGATAGGGCACCGTGACGGCTTGCGCGAGACCCGCGAGTCCGTTGTTTGGGCTGCGGAGTGGTGTGTATGACCCCGGTTCACGCGACCAGGCTGAGCCGACGCACATTGATTGGAGCCGGAGGTCTTTTCGCGGCCTATTGCGGCGCGGCTTTCGCGTTTCGCGGCTCCCGCGGAGGACATAGGGCCGCATACTACGATACGCACGCGCTCAATCGCGGCAACGCCGCGGAGCCGGATACGCTCGATCCCCATCTCGCTTCGACGCAGTACGAAAACAACATCCTGGGCGACTTGTTTCTCGGCCTGATGACCGAGGATGCCGCCGGCAATCCCGCGCCGGGCGCCGCGACGGACTTTGCGGCCTCGGACGACGGTCTCGTCTACACCTTCAAGCTGCGCGATCATATCTGGTCGGACGGGACGCCCGTCACCGCGCATGACTACGTCTATTCCTACCGCCGCGTGCTCGATCCGAAAACCGCCGCCCAATATGCTGCGATCCTCTATCCGATCAAGAACGCGCAGGCCGTGAATGCCGGGCGATGTTCGGGCGAAGATCTCGGCGTTCGCGCGCTGGACGACCGGACGCTGCAGGTCGAGTTCTCGATCGAAGTCCCTTACGTCGCCCAATTGTTCACGCATTACGCCACGTTCGCCGTGCCGCCGCACGTGGTGCAACGTTTCGGGGATCGGTGGCAGCGCCCGCAGAACATGGTCACGAACGGCGCCTACACGCTCAAGGAATGGGTCTCGAACGATCATATCGTGCTGGTCAGGAATCCGCGCTTCTACGACGTGAAAAACGTGGCGATCGAACGCGTCTATTACTATCCGACGCAGGATTATTCGGCGGCTCTGAAGCGCTTTCGCGCCGGCGAGATCGACACCCAGCTAGGCGTTCCCGCGCAGGAGATCGGCTGGCTGAAATACAACATGCCGGGTGCGCTGCAGGTGACGCCCTATATCCAGACTCAATACGTGCTCTTCAATTTCGGCGCCAAACCGTTCGACGATCTGCGCGTGCGCACGGCGCTGTCGCTGGCGATCGACCGCGAAGTGATCGCGGGGCGCGTCATGCAGGCAGGCGAGCGGCCGGCCTATGCGTTCGTGCCGCCGCACCTGCCGGGCTATCCGGGCAGCGCCCAAATCGCATTCCGTTCGATGCCCATGGAAGCGCGCGTCGGAAGGGCGCGAGTGTTGCTCGCCGAAGTCGGTTTCGGCCCCAACAATCCGCTCGTATTCGACTACAACGTGCCCGACACAAGCGACTCGCGGCTGGTCGCCGTTGCCATGCAGGCGATGTGGGGCGCCGTCGGCGCGCAGGCGAATGTCGTTCCGCTGGACGAGAAGAACCACTACAGCCTCCTCGCCAAACGCGACTTCTCCGTTGCCTGGGCAGGCTGGGTCGCCGACTATCGCGACGCGAAGGACTATCTTTTCCTCTGCCAGACCTCGTCGCGCGATCTGAACAATGGCGGCTACAGCAATCCCCGCTACGATAGACTCATCGCGGCGTCCGACGCGGCGCGCGATCCCGCCGCCCGCGCCCGCCTTCTCTGCCAGGCCGAACAGATCATGCTGGACGACGTGGCGCTCGCACCGGTCTTCAATCAGGTGTCGCGCAACCTCATCTCGCCGGCCGTACAAGGCTGGATCGGCAACGACATCAACATCAACCGCACGCGCTATTTGCGCCTCGATCGCAGCCGGTCTGTCGCCTAGATGTCTTTCTCGGTACACGAAGGATTAACGCCAAAAACGGCTGTTTCACACTTCATTTAAGGGCGTCGTGGCTTAATGGCCCCTCGCGAAGGGAACGTCGGGCGTTTGGGGCATCGTGACGAGGGCTCTCATATCGGCCGGCGCTCGTGGGCGTTGGGTTGATCGATGGACGGTAGCAGAAGAAGCCGACTCAGTCGTCGCGCCCTGATCGGCGCGGGCGGCGCAGCCGTCGCGTTCGGCGGCGCCTATTCGGCCCTGCGCGGCTCGGCGGAACGGCGGATCGTGTCCTCGTTCGACGCAAAGACATTCAACCGCGGCAACGGCGCCGAGCCCGACACGCTCGATCCCCACTTTGCCTCGACCATCACCGAAGACAACATCATCGGCGACATGTTTCTTGGGCTTACCACCGAGGATGCGCTCGGCACGCCAGTTCCCGGCGCCGCTATCGGCTACACCGTCTCGGGCAATGGCCTCGTCTACACCTTCACCTTGCGCGATCACGTCTGGTCGGACGGCGTGCCGGTGACAGCACAGGATTTCGTCTACTCTTTCCGGCGCGTGCTCAGCCCGAAGACGGCGGCGCAATATGCGGTGCTGCTCTACCCGATCAAGAACGCGGAGGCCGTGAACAGCGGAAAATTGCCGCCCGAGGCGATCGGTGCGCGCGCGCTGGACGATCGCACGCTCGAAGTCGAATTCGGCGAGCAGGCACCTTATGCCAGGCAATTCTTCATGTACTTCCCGATGTTCGCCGTGCCGCAGCATGTGGTCGAGCGCCACGGCGAGAAGTGGCTCCTGCCGCAGAACATCGTGACGAACGGCGCCTATATCCTGAAGGAATGGATACCCAACGATCATATCCTGCTGGTCAAGAACCCGCGCTTCTACGACGCCGACAATGTCACGATCGAGCGCGTCTTCTATTATCCGACGTCGGATTATTCCGCGGCGCTGAAGCGTTTCCGCACCGGCGAGATCGATATCCAGAACGGCGTGCCGTCGGAGGAGATCGACTGGCTCAAATACAACATGCCAAGCGTGCTGCATGCGAGTCCGTTCATGTCGATTCGCTACATCGTCTTCAACATGGCCGTCAAACCGCTCGACGATCTGCGCGTGCGCACCGCACTGTCGCTGGCGATCGACCGCGAAGTGATTGCGGGCCGCGTGATGCACGCGGGGGAAAGACCGGCTTATGCCTTCGTGCCGCCGCACATGCCCGGCTATCCCGGCAACGCACAGCTCCGCTTTCGCAACCTTTCGATGGCGGCCCGGGTTGCGAAGGCGCGTGCCCTCCTGCGCGAGGCGGGTTACGGACCGCACAATCCCCTCGCCTTCGACTTCAACGTCTACGACACGAGCGATGCGCGGCTGGTTTCGATCGCGCTGCAGGCCATGTGGCAGTCAATCGGCTGCGAGGTCAACATCGTGCCGTCCGACAAGAAGGACCACTACAATCTTCTCTACAAGCACGCCTTCACCGTCGCCTGGGCGGGCTATGTCGCCGACTATCTGGATGCAAAGGACTTTCTCTTCGAATGGACGGCCGGCCGCAACGCGATGAATTACGGCGGCTATAACAATCCGCAGTACGACGCGCTCCTTGCCCGCTCCGATGCGGCACGCGATCCCGCGGAACGCGCGACGCTGCTCGAAATGGCCGAGCAGCGTCTGCTTGACGACATGGTCGTCGCGCCGCTTTTCAACGACGTGTCGCGCAATCTCGTTTCGCCTGCCGTCCGGGGCTGGTTCGGCAACGACATCGATATCAACCGCACGCGCTATTTGAGGCTTGACCGCAGCCGCGACGAGGTCTGAACGTTATGCTCACAGATTCGGGGGAATCGGGCATGGGCAGGCGCAGTATCTGCGCGTTTCTCCTCGCAGCCATTCTGACGGCGTGTTCGCCGGCCGCGCAGCATGCAGGCATGACGCTCAACCGCGGCAACATCGGCGAGCCGAAGAGCCTCGATCCGGACTTCATCGACCTGCAGCTGGAAGGCAATGTCGTGGGCGACCTGCTTGTCGGCCTCGTGACAGAAGACGCCGCCGGCAATCCGATCCCGGGCGCGGCGACACGCTGGGAAACCTCGCCGGACGGCAAGACCTGGACGTTCCACCTTCGCCCGCATGTCTGGTCCGACGGCACGCCGGTGACGTCACACGATTTCGCCTTCGCCTGGCGGCGCATCCTCAATCCGCGCACGGCCGCGAACTACGCCTACAACCTCTGGCTGTTCAAGAACGCGCAAAGCATCACCGAAGGCAAGCTCAAGCCCAAGGCGCTGGGCGTCGAAACACCCGACGACTCCACGCTCATCCTCCATCTCGAGCATCCCGCGCCCTATCTGCCGCAGCTCCTGATGCACGAAACGACCTATCCGCTGCCCCGGCATGTCGTCGAAAAATATGGCAACGCCTGGTCGTCGGCGGAGCATTACGCGTCCAACGGCGCCTTCATGCTCAAGGAATGGTCGCCCGGCGATCACATCACGCTGGTGAAGAACCCGCGCTTCTACGACGCGAAAGACGTCCACATCGACACGCTCAACTATTATCCGACGCTGGACAGCGCGGCGGCTCTGCGGCGCTTGCGGGCCGGCGAGCTCGACACGCAGAATCCGCTGCCGGCGCTTCAGATCGACTGGCTGCGCGCGCATATGGCGGATGCGCTGCAGATGCATCCGTTCCTCGGCATCGCCTATATCCAGGCGAATTTCGCCCATCCGCCGCTGGGTGACGTCCGCATCCGCGAAGCGCTGTGCCTGGCCATCGACCGCGAGGCCATCGTCGATAAGGTCTATCGCCTCGGCGAGTCGCCCGCCTACGGCATGATCCCGAAAGGCATCGCCAACTATCCCTGGAGCCCGGCGCTGGACTTCGCGAGCCTGCCTTACGCGGACCGCATCGCGAAGGCGCAGGCCCTGATGCGCGCGGCGGGCTACGGTCCGCAGAAGCGCCTTTCGCTCACCTTCGAGACCATCGCCGATCCCGACAGCAAGCGTTTTGCCGCCGCCATCCAGGACATGCTGAAGCAGATCTATGTCGACATCGACATCGTTTCGGTCGACATCCAGATCCACTTCGCCAACCTGCAGCAGCACAATTTCGAGTTGGCGGGATCCTCGTGGGTGGCCGACTTCAACGACGCCAGCAACTTCCTCGACATCCTGCGCTGGAACAGCGGAAACAATTACGGCCACTACCACAACCCCGCCTATGACGCGATGCTCGACGAGGCGCAGGAGCAGACGGACGTGGCCAAACGCGGCGCCATGCTGCGCGCGGCCGAACAGATCGCCATGAACGACTACGCCTGGATTCCCGTGCGCTTCATGGTGACGCGCGATCTCGTTCAACCTTACGTGAATGGCTGGATTTCCAACGTGCGCAACGTCAACCGCTCGCGCTGGCTCTTCGTCGGCAAAAAGCCGCAATTGCAATAAAACCCCATCGATCAAAGAAAAAAGCCCGGCAGCCAAGGGCCGCCGGGCGTCATTGCATCCAGAAATTGCGTAACCGGCGCCGCCGCGATGAATGCCGGATGAATAGGCGCCTCAGAACGCGTTCATCGCGCTCCTCTCATAGTCCTCGCGAAAGACCGGAGACGCCGGTCAGGTTGGAACCGAGGAGTTGCGTTATGAGTCTCAAACAGGAAATTCTCGTCGCGATCATGGGCGCGGGCCTTGTGCTGGTGGGCGCAAGCGCCTCGGCAATGCCCATGCATCCGCGCAGCGTACACCATCACTTCACCCGTCACGCACTGCGCCACCGCATCGCAGCGCACAGGGTCGCCGATCTCCACCATCGCGACGCGCGCTAAGCCGCGTCGTGGTTCGGCGCTCGGGTCAGCGCCGACGCAAGGGCCCGGGGCGAGTTCTCCCGGGCCCTTCGCTTTTCTTTTTTATGCGGTCCCGGACGCAAAAGTGCTGCACACTTTTGCTGGTCCGCGTGTCTTTTGACGCGGTCCCGGACGCAAAAGTGCTGCACACTTTTGCTGGTCCGCGCTTTTACAAAATACTC
>Ga0335074_10001425_pt1 | contig 32383 bp, 39 predicted proteins | sample Lox_Sample_23_FD_206715 | JGI IMG/M metagenome (GOLD analysis project Ga0335074, IMG submission 206715) | Soil microbial communities from Loxahatchee National Wildlife Refuge, Florida, United States - Lox_Sample_2.3 | ecosystem: Environmental > Terrestrial > Soil > Wetlands | place: USA... | reverse complement strand
ACCCAGTGGTACTGGGGCCAGAACTACGACATCTCGACGGCTCTGCCGGACTTCTAAGTGATCGCTGTGGTCGGCCGGCGGCGCTACTGCCGCCGGCCCGCCACGGCGTAGCCGGGGACCGAGGGCCAGCGGACCGACAGGACCACCGAGGCCTCCTCTGCCAGCCAGGAGTGGTTGACGCCGTGGAACAACACGTAGTCGCCCTGCTTGGCGAGGAGCACGCTGCGGCCCGGCAGATCTATCCGGAACCGCCCGCTGACCAGCAGCACCAGGGCGGAGCGCCGCTCTTCGGCGACCCACCGCGCCCGCTGGTCCCCGGGCGCGTGGACACCCCACTTGATCTCGACGTCGTCGCTGTGCCTGACGTCGCCGGGCGGCCGGAAGTGCCCCATCAGCCAGCCGTTGTCGGCGGCGCCGTCCTCGGCCGCATTGCCCACATAAATCGTCTGTGCCACGAGCGGCGACGTTAACACGGGCGGAAAACCGGCGATCGCGAACGGGCAAGGTTGGCTTGGGTGACGCTGCTCGTTCACCGACCCGTCAGCGCACCACGGTGGTGCCGAGGTTCATCAACGAGCTGGACCGCGTGGTGTTCTCCCGGGTCGCGGGCGGCGTCGCGTAACGGCCCGTCGGCGCGGGTCAGACTTCCAGCGCGGCCGCGAGATCCTCGTCGACGATCAGGACGATCTTGCCCCGGGTGTGCCCGCGCTCGACCTCCTTGTGCGCCTCCGCGGCGTTCTCCCAGAAGTACCGGGCCTGCAGGGTGACCGTGAGCGACTCGTCGTCGAACCACGGGGCCATCCGGACCAGCCGGGTGCCGCTGCGCTCCCCGTCGTACTGCTGCCAGTGGACGCGCTGGGCGTCGGGCAGGTCGGCGTGCACCGGGGTGGCGATGAGGGCGCCGTCGCGGGCCGCGCGTGCCGCGCCGTCCAGGGTGGGTGCGGCGCACGCCAGCACCTTCTGCGCACCGCCGTTGGTCAGGTCGCGCACCTGCTCGGGCCAGTCGGGCCTGGTGTGATCGACGACGTCGGCGGCGCCCAGGTGGTGCAGGAACTCATGGTTCTGCGGGCTGGCCGTGGCGATCACGTTGGCGCCCAGGACCCGGGCGATCTGCACCGCGAAGTGGCCGAGGCCGCCCGCCCCGGCGGTGATCAGCACGGTGTCCCCGGCACCGAGCTTCAGCACGTCGGTCAGGCCCTGCTCCGCGGTCAGCGCGTCGATCGGCACCGCGGCGGCTTCGGCCGCGTCCAGCTCTTCCGGAATCGGGGCCAGCCGCTCGACCGGGCAGGTCAGGTACTGGGCGTAGCAGCCGGTCAGTCCGGGATAGCCGTACACCGGGGTGCCGTCGTCCAGGGCGGCGTCTGCGCCGGTGTCACCCACGACGACCCCGGCGAACTCACCGCCGGGCACGTAGGGCAGGGAGCCGGTGTAGCCGCCACGGCGCAGCGAGGCATCCCAGGGGCCGACCCCCGCGGCGAGCACCCGGACGAGCACCTCGCCGGGACCTGGCTTCGGCAGCTCTGCGTCGGTGACCTGCATAACCTCGGGGCTGCCGAACTTGCTGACCGTGATCACCTGCATCGCCGCTCCGCTCTCTCCGCGGCTGGCCGCGGGCGCATCGTGCCGGTGCCTTCAGCCTAACGGGGCGTCACGGCCGCCGCCCGGCTGGGAGGCCGGTGACGAGTACGTCGGACACGGGCCAGCCGGGGCGGGGATCGCGGGTGCGGGCGATCTTGCGCCAGCCCCAGCTCCGGAACGCACTCTGCGCCGGGCCAGCCGCCGGCAGCACGGTCAGCGTCGCGCGCTCCTCGGTCCGCCCGCCCAGAATGAGATCGTGCAGGGTCTGGCCGATGCCCTGCCGCCGCCACGACGCGCGGACCAGCAGATCGGTGAGGGCGAACGTGCGGCCAGCGCGCTCGGCGGTCTCATCGTCGGGCAGCGGGGTGGTCAGCCCACGCCACCAGGAGGTCGACGGCCGCAGCGGCATCCCCGCGGCGTAGCCAACCAGGTAGCCGCCGGACCGCGCCTCGGCGAGGACGAATCCGGGCTGGCGGCGCTGGACGCGGAACCGGCGGGCGTACTCGCCCGCGTCATCGGTGTTCCGGTACGGCGGGTCCGCGTACACCTCGGCGTGCAGGGACTGCAGTTCTAGCTCGTGCCCGGCGGCCTGCGTGCCGTCGAGGAGCTGGAACGTGATGTCGGGCGCGGGCACGGCCACCTTCTCGCTGGGGTCTTCCAGTGCCCAACAACGCGAACGGGCGTGGGCGTCCCGGGCGCACCTATGGCCGCCCGGGTTCTCGGCCCGGGCCGCGTCGAGGGTCGGGTAGACCGGCAGCAGCCGGTCGATGCATGGGGACGACGATCGTTGACTTCGGCATGGCCGGGTTGGCGGCGTCCGGGCCCGGGCGCCGCGACCGGTCAGGCGGGCGGCGCCCGGGACGTTGCGAACGTGCTAGCCAGCGGTGACCTTCTTGCGGTCTTCGTGCCCGGTGACCTGAATGTTGCGCGGCTTGGCCTGCTCGTGTACCGGGATCGTCAGCGTCAGGACGCCGGCGCTGTAGTCGGCACTGATGTTGTCGGGGTCCAGGGTGTCGCCGAGGAACACCTGGCGGGTGAAGATCCCCGCGGGACGCTCGGAGATCAGCATCTCGGCGTCCTCGGGCTGTTCGGGCCTGCGCTCGGCCCGGACGGTCAGCACGTTCTGCTCAACGGTCAGCTCGATGGACTCGGCGCTCACGCCCGGCAGGTCGAAGTGGACGTAGAACGTGTCGCCCTGGCGGTATGCATCCATCGGCATGGCCGCCGGCCGGGCGGCGGTTCCGAACACCTGCTGGGTGAGCCGGTCGAGTTCCCGGAAGGGGTCGGTACGGACGAGCATGGTGGAAGCCTCCTAACCACAGGGTCGTCATGTCGTCGGGCGCTGCGCCCAGGATGTATATAGCATGCAGGGCAAATATCTGACAAGACTCGACTCAGATTTTCAGGTTAGGCATACTGATGTAATCGGTGGCGACAGCTTCATGTGCAGTGAGGGGGAGGGCCATGCCGGAAGACCGCCCGCGTCAGCCCAGCCCGTATGACGTGCTGGGGGTGCGCCCCGACGCCAGCGACAGGGACATCACCCGCGCCTACCGGCGGCTGGCTCGAGCCTGGCACCCCGACACCCGCCCGGCCGGCGCGGGCGCGACCGCGCGGTTCCAGGCGGTGTCCGATGCCTACGAACTGCTCTCCGACCCGGCGCAACGGGCCGTCTACGACGAACGCCAGCGGCACCGGCCCGTCACGCGGCAGCATCGGCTGCCGGGCCCCGCGATGTGGGCAGGGCCGGTGCGGGTCGAGCCCCTGCCCGGAGATTCCAGGCCGGGCAGGGCCGGTGCCGGCCGGGCCAGCGCGGAGGTACGGCTGGTGATCCTGGCCGAGCTTGCACGCGCCTTCCGCCGCGATGACCGGAACTGGCCGTGACCCCGGACTGGTCGGACCTAGACCACGGGCTGTTCAGCATCTCGGTCGCCGCTGAGCTGGCGGGCCTGCATCCGCAGACCCTGCGGCTGTATGAGCGCGAGGGCCTGCTGACGCCGGTCCGGAGTCCCGGCGGGACCCGCCGCTACAGCCGCAACGACGTCAGCCGTTTGCGGCAGATCTGCACCCTGTCCAGCGATGGGCTCAACATGGCCGGCATCCGCCGGGTGCTCGAGCTGATGGAGGAGACCCGGCTGCTGCAGGCCGAGGTGGCGCGGCTCCGGGAAGCCCGGGGCGACAAGCCACGCTGACCTGCCCCACGCGGGCGCGGCCGTGGCCGTCCGGCGGCGCCCGCAGGGGCGGCTGGAGGGTCAGTGCCCGGCGGCGACCTCGGCGAAGTGCTCGAGCGTCCAGTGCGCGGCGGTAGGGGGGCGCCACGGTTGCGGGTCGCCGCGCCATGTTCGCCGGCCTGCCGCGCCATGAATGTGCGATCCGACGGGTTCCAGGCCGTCGCATCGCACATTCATGCCGTCGTTTGGGCTCCGTGCCCGGTTCCCGGCGCGCGGTCGGTGGCCGCCGTCCAATTCGCAGCGCCAGCACTGCGCGGCTCGCTCGCCCGGTCAGTCGGGGAGCGTGCGGGGGAGCCCGAAGGGCGGCAGCGCGGTGTTGTCGAAACGGGTGATCGCGCTGATCTGGCTGCCGGCCAGGGTGACCACCATCAGACCGAAGGCGCGCGACATCCCGTTCGCCGGGTCGCGGAGGTAGGCGGCGAAGGCCGGCTGGCCGTTGGCCCGGGTTGGGACGAGCCGGTACCGGCGGCCGTGCCGGAACGCGACGGTAGCGAAGAACTCGCCGATCAGCTCCCTGCCCTGGTACTCGAGCGGCACGGGCGGCATCCGGAGCCAGGCATCCTCGGCCATCAGCGCGACGAAGCCGTTCACGTCGGCTGCATCGAAGGCCTCAACGAGGCGGGCCACAAGCTCCTGCTCGGCGGGGGAGCCCGGCGGCGGCGCCGGCGGCGCCTCCGGGGAGGGCAGCTCTCTGGACACGGTCGCCCGGGCCCGCTTGAGCGCGCTGGTCACGGACTGCTCGGTGGTGTCGAGAATGCCCGCGACCTCGCTGGCCGGGAAGTCGAGAACATCCCGCAGGAGCAGCGCCGCGCGCTGCCGCGGCGGCAGCAGCTGCAGCGCAGTGACGAACGCCAGCGACATGGCCTCCCGTGCCTCGTACCGGGCCTCCGGGCCGGCCGCGGCGTCGGGCAGGTCCTCGAGGAAAAGGTCCGGGTACGGTTCCAGCCACACGACCTCGCCGAGCCGGGACGGCTCGGGTGGCTCCACATCAAGCGACAGGCTCATTGCAGGCCTCCTGCTGGCTGCGCGCAGCAAGTTCAGGCAGCGGGTCGTCGCGATCCGGTACATCCAGGTGCGTATCGACGCCCGCCCCTCGAACTGCCGCAGGCTCTGCCACGCCGTGATCAGGGTCTCCTGCAGCGCGTCCTCGGCGTCAGCCACCGAGCCGAGGATCCGGTAGCAGTGCACCTGCAGCTCGCGCTGGTACGGGCTGACCAGCTCCCGGAACGCGGCCTCGTCCCCCGACCTGGCCTTGTCGATCAGCTCCGTGCTCACCGTTCCGCCCTTCGCATCCCGTGCCTGGAGATGAGGACATCCCTCAGTCAGTACTGACACCGCCGGCGCCTCAAACTGGTCGGTCCGGCGGCGCCCACTTCGCCGGAAGCCCGGTGTCTACCCCGGTGACAGGCCCAGCCACTCCGGACGGCTGTGGCCCGCGCGAGAGGAGACACCGATGCCCACCTTCGTTTTCGCTTACCGCCGTACCCCTGGTTCCACCCCAGCCCCCACCCCGGAGTCGACCGCGGCCTGGAAGGCCTGGTTCGACGCCATGGGCGACGACCTCGTCGACCTCGGCAAGCCCGCCGCCGGCGCCGGCGCGCTGGGCGACTGCGGCCCCGCCACAGAACTGGGCGGCTACTCCGTCATCAGCGCCCCGGACCTGGACGCGGCGCTGGCCGTGGCAAAGGGCTGCCCGCAGCTGACCTGCGACGGCGGCGTGGAGGTCGCCCAGCTCGTCGACGTCCCGGCCGGGATCAGCACCGGCCGCCAGGCCAGCTGACCAGTTCCCCCGCGCCGCACCGGCTGCGGCGCCCAGTTCCTGATCGGAGAGCACACCATGCCCGCCAGCTCACGCGCAACCACGCGAGCCGCCGCATCGCCGGTTGCCGCCCCGCCGCGGCAGGCGCTGACGATCGCGCTGACCTCGGTCGCGTTCTTCATGGTCGTCCTCGACGCACTGGTGGTGGTCACCGCGCTGCCGTCGATCCACCGCTCGCTCGGCGGCAGCCTCGGCACGCTGCAGTGGACGATCAACGCCTACAGCGTGGCGTTCGGCGCGGGCATCGTCACCGCCGCGGCGCTCGGTGACCGGCTGGGCCGCCGGCGCGTGTACACCGCGGGCCTGGCCGTGTTCACGCTGGCGTCGGCCGCCTGCGCGCTGGCACCGGACATCGGCCTGCTGATCACCGCGCGGGCGGTGCAGGGACTGGGCGCCGCGGTCATCACCCCGCTGAGCCTGACGATTCTGACTTCGGCCTTCCCGGCCGAGCGCCGCGGAGCGATCGTCGGCATCTGGGGCGGGATCTCCGGCCTGGGCGTCGCTGTCGGCCCGCTCATCGGCGGGGCGGTCACGCAGGGCCTCTCCTGGCACTGGGTGTTCTGGCTGAACGTGCCGGTGGGCGTTGCTGCCGTCGCCGGAGCCCGACTCCGGCTGCCGGAGTCTCACGGCCCGCGGACCCGGCTCGACATCCCAGCGCTGGTGCTCGTTTCGGCCGGCGCGGCGGCGCTCATCTGGTCTCTCGTCCAGGGGTCGCAGACGGGCTGGACCGGCACGAGAGTCGTGCTCGGCCTGGCCGCCGGCGCCGCCTTGATCGCTGCATTCCTGGTCTGGGAGACCCGGGTCGCGCAGCCGATGATCCCGCTCGGGCTGTTCCGCTCGGGCAGCTTCTCCGCGGCGGTCGCCGCGGGCTTCCTGACCGGCGCCTCGATCTACGCGGCGGCGTTCCTGACCAGCGAGTACTTCCAGCTGGGGCTTCATGACTCGCCCCTGGCAACGGGGCTGCGGTTCCTGCCCTGGACCGCCACGCCGCTCGTGATCGCGCCGCTGGCCGGCGCGCTGTCGGACCGGGTGGGCGCCCGCGTCCTGCTCGTGCCCGGCCTGCTGCTGCAGGCCGCCGGCTTCGCCTGGATCGTCGCGCTTGCCGGATCGCACGGAAGCTACGCCCGGTACCTCGCGCCGCTGGTCATCGCAGGCGTGGGGGTATCGATGGCCATCCCGACGGCGTCCGCCGCCGCGCTGAACGCGGTCGCTCCGGGCTCGCTCGGCAAGGCCTCCGCGATCTACAACACGCTGCGCCAGTTCGGGGCGGTCTTCGGCGTCGCGATCGGGACGGCGATCTTCAACTCGCATGGCAGCCTGGCCGGGCCGGCCGCCGTGACCAGCGGGTACCGCCCGGCCATGGTGGCGGCGGCCGGGTTCTCGGCCCTCGGCGCCGTCGTGGCCGCCGCGGTCCGCCGGCGAGCCGCGGCCGGCGTCATCGCGGGTCCGGTGCTGCTCGCCGGATATGGCAGGTACCTCTGCCGCGGGCCGCGGCGGCGCAAGGTGACCGATGACGAGATCGCTCGGCTGCAGGCGATCGTGGACATCGAGCGGAACGAAGACCTGTACTGAGCCGTGGCCTAGTCGAGCACCGCGAGCTCGAGCTGCGCTAGCCGGGCTGGGTCGGCGATCACGTCGTACCCGGCCACCCTGCCGCCGGTTACGGTGACCGCGAGCACGAGCTGCAGCCGGCCGTGCGGGGCAATCACGGCGCCGGCCGTCCCGTTCACCAGCGCAAGCTCGGCGAACGTGGCCCGCTGTCCGAGCACCAGCGTCTGCCGCGCCACCGCGTCAGCGCCGTGGAGCACCGGCTGGCCGCCCGGCTGCAGGACCACCGGGTCGGCGCTCCGGACGACGTCCGGAGCCAGCACCGCGAGCAGGGCGTCGAGGTCCCCGGTGCGCGCGGCGGCGAGGAACGCCTCGACGACGCGGCGCTGCCCGGCGAGCTCGGCCCGGGGAACGGCCGGGGCTCCGCGCACCCGGAGCCGCGCCCGGCTGGCGAGCTTCTTCGCCGTGGCCGGAGTCCGGCCAACCACCGGTGCTACCTCATCGAACGGCACGGCGAAAAGGTCGTGCAGCACGAACGCGACCCGCTCGGCGGGCGCGAGCGTGTCCAGGACCACGAGCATCGCGCGCCCCACCGAGTCGAGCAGCACCGCCTCCTGCTCCGGGTCGCCAGCCCGTGCGGGGACGGCCGGGGAGGCTGCGGCATGCCAGTCGAGCGGCTCCTCGCGGCGCGACGTGCGGGCGCGGAGCATGTCGAGGCAGAGCCGGGACACCGTCGTGCGCAGCCAGGCTTCGAGGCTGTCGATCGCGCCGGCGTCGGTGCGGCTGAGCCGGAGCCAGGCCTCCTGAACGGCGTCGTCCGCGTCGCTCAGCGAGCCCAGCATCCGGAAGGCCACCGCGCGCAGCTGGCCGCGGTGGACCTCGAACCGTTCGGCCAGCCTGTCTGGTGCGTCCATCGGTCACCTTTCGCTCTCGCGTTCCGTCTGTTTCGTGCCACCGATTCAGCGAAGCGGAAGAGAGACCGGCCAATGATCGCCTACCAGCAGGTTACCCACCCCGCCGGGCACCGGGCGCTGCTGCGGCCCGTGTGCCTGGGGGACCTCCGGCTGCCCAGCCGGGTGGTCATGGCGCCGACGACGCGGGCCCGCGCGGACAACGAGGGCCTGGTGCCGACCGAACTGCACGCCGCCTACTACGCCCAGCGCGCCAGCGCCGGGCTGATCGTCGCCGAAGGTGCCTGGGTGAGCGAGCGGGCCATCGGCTTCACGAACGTCCCCGGGCTCTACAGCGACCGGCAGGAAGCCGCGTGGAGCGAGGTCACCGGCCTGGTGCACGCGCTGGGCGGCCGCATCGTGGCGCAGCTCTGGCACTGCGGCGCGAACTCGCACCCCGACCACCTCGGCGGCGCCCTGCCCTCCGGGCCATCGGCGGTCAACCCGCAGGAGATCTCCCGCACCCCGTCCGGGCCCAGGGAGACGCTGACCCCGCGGGAGATGACCACCGCGGACATCGACGCCGCGATCGCGGATTACGCGGACGCCGCGGCCCGCGCCCGCCGCGCCGGGTTCGACGGCGTTGAGATCGCTGCCAACGGCACCTACCTGATCGCGCAGTTCCTCAACCGGCGGCTGAACCGCCGCGGCGACGGGTACGGGGCGCACCGCGGCCGGCTGCTGCTCGAGATCGTCGGCGCGGTGGCGTCCGTCTGGCACGGGCGGCGGGTCGGCGTGCGGCTGTCCCCGTACTGGACCGACCGGGATGTGGGGTCCCGCACCGGTGGCTACCCGTATACCGCCGACGCCCAGACCCTCGCCGACTTCGACGGCCTGGTCGCCGCGCTCGGCGAGTGCCCGGTCGCCTACCTGCACCTGCGCGGGCGCGCCCCGGGCGCCGCCGGAGACGTCCCCGACTTCGGCGAGTTCGCCAGGTACCGCGCGCTCTTCGGCGGTCCCCTGATCGCCAACCACGGGTTCGGCCGGGAGACCGGCAACGCGATCATCGAGGCGGGCGCCGCCGACGCCGTGTCGTACTCGCGGCTGTTCATCGCCAACCCCGACCTCGTCAGCCGGTTCGCGCTGGGGCACGAGCTCGCCGTCAGCGACCGCGGCACGCATTACACGGGCGGGGCGCGCGGCTACGTCGACTACCCGATCTGGCCCGCCGGCATCAGCCATCCGTAACGGGCGTGGCGAGGGCCGGCGGCCGCCAGGCCCGGCAGGCCACGGCGGCGCGCGGACCGACCGCGAGCCGGCTGCCGACCGCGCTCTGCCTCTGAGGATGGCCGGGCTCCTGCCAGACTGCGGTCATGACTGAAAGCGCGCCCGACCTGCACATGCTGAACGTGATAGTCGGCGACATGCCGGCCAGCCTGAAGTTCTACCGGCGGCTGGGTGTGCCCGCGCCGGCACCCGAGACCGCGCCCGGCACCCACGTGCAGCTGCGGATGCCCGGCGGCTTCAGCCTGGAGCTGGACACGGCCGAATCGGCCCGGATCTGGCACGCGGGCTGGCGCGCCGACCCGGCGAGCACCGGCGTGGTGATCGGGTTCGCGCTGCCCAGCCGCGAAGCGGTCGACGAGCGTTATGCCGAGCTCACGTCCGCCGGCTATCCGGGGCGGCAGCCCCCGTTCGACGCGTTCTGGGGAGCGCGCTACGCGATCGTGGCCGATCCAGACGGCAACGACGTAGGCCTGATGAGCCCGGTTGACCAGTCGCGCCGCACCTGGCCGCCCGAGGAGTCCCCAGCTCCGTAACCACGCGCTGCGGACCCGGCCCGGGTCGCCGCCCGTGGCCGCCCGTGGCCGCCCGTGGCCGCCCGTGGCGACGCGGGCCGGGCGTCAGCCCGCCGTGGCCGGGTCGCTGGGGTGCGGGCTGAGCGGAGTGGTCTGCACGCTCATCCACGCGTAGAGCGGCAGCGATTCCAGGATGGACTGCAGCTCGGCGGCATCCCCAGCCCGGTAAAGGCCCAGGGTGCGGCCCTCGCCCGGCAGTCGCCACACCCGCAGCAGGTGCCCCTGGCCGGCCAGCTCGCGTGCCCGCTGCCCCTCGCGCGCCTCGGTGTCGGCGACCACCTGATCTGGTGTCCCCGCCGGGACCGTCATGGCGAAGGCGACCAGGAACTCGGTGCCGCTCCCGGCCGCGGCCGGCGCCGCAGCAGGCCCGGCCGCAGCGGGGTCAAACGGGTGCGGCGAGAGCGGCGTGACCTCGTCGGTGCGCCACACGCGCAGCGGCATCGAGGCCAGGACCCGCTCCAGCTCGTCGGCGTCGCTCGCGGCGAACAGTCCCAGGGTGCGCCACTCACCCGGCTGCAGCGGCGGGCGCCACAGGCGCAGCACGTGCCCCTGCGCTGCGAGGTCGCGCGTATGCGCGGCCTCCCGGGCTCTCACGTCGTCGACGGTTTCCGTCGGCGTGCCGTCCGGGACGTGGGTGGTCATCGTCACGAGGTATTCCATGACGCCCATCCTCCCGCCGGCCGTGCCGCCCAGGCGCGCCACCCGGGCGCGCCGTCCCCGCGCGATTGGTGTCGTTGGCGCCATCGCTGTCGCTAGAGCGACAGCGACCTTCCGTTGATCATGGTTTCGGGCAGCCTTTACGGCCCGGCGGGGGCGGTCAGGTGCGCGTGTGCGATCTTGCGGAAGTCTGCTGTCAGCCGGCTGCGATCGTCGGCCCGGGTGGCCAGCACGACGTGGCTCGGCTCGACACCGTGCAGCGCGATCGTCGTGAGATCGGGCCGCAGGCTGTCGGCGCGCAGGCCGGCCGAGACGATCGCCACTGCCTGGCCGGCCGCGATGAGCTCGAGCTTGTCCTCCAGCGCCACGACGAGCGGGCCGTCGGGTGCCGGGCGCCCGTCCGGCCGGGGGTCGATGCGCCAGAAGGCGTTCCAGGCCGCGTCAGGCAGCCGGGGAACCGGCTCGTCGGCGATGTCGTCCAGCGTCACCGATTCCTTGCCGGCCAGCCGGTGGTCGAGCGGCACCAGCAGCGCGCGTGGCTCGTCGAACAGGATCGTCACGTGCAGCCCGCTGGTCGCGAACGGCAGCCGGGCCACCACCGCGTCGACGCGGTGATCCAGCAGGGCCTCGCGGGGCTCGTCCCAGTCCAGGTGCGTGGCCCGCACGTCGGCGTCGGGGTGGCGGCGGCGCAGCTCGCGCACGGCGGACGTGACGATCAGGCCCGTGGTGTAGCCGACCGTGATCCGGCTGGGCTGCGCGGCGGCGCGGGTGCGCGCGGCGGCCTGGCCAGCCGACCGCAGCAGCGCCCTCGCGAGCGGGAGGAACACCTCGCCGGCCTCGGTCAGCTGGCTGCCCCGCGGGGTGCGGTCGAGCAGGCGGGCGCCCAGCTGCTGCTCGAGGCGGCGGATTTGCCGGCCTCGAGCGCCCTGACCCAGAAGGAACTGGGCTGGCATCCCGTGCAGCCCGGGCTGATCGCAGACCTCGACGCGGGCCACTACTTCACGAACCAGCCGGCCCGGCATATTTAGCGGGTGGTGGCGGGTGAGCCTGCGGGCCGGGTCTGGAAGATCGGCCAGCCGATCTCGGTCCGCCAGGCCGACTCGTCCGGCGTGTCGAGCAATCCGGACAGGTAGTACTCACGGACGGGCCCCTCGACCGCGAGGGCGTGCTGGGTCACGTGCGTGGCGAGCGCGCCGTACGAGCGGTCAATGTCGTCATGGGAGCCATGGTGAACGATGACCGCCAGCTCGGCGGGCGGCACCACCACGGCCTCGACCCGGCCAACCGGCCGGACCTCCCCGGCGCAGCCGATGAACACGGTGGCCCGGCCGCGCTCGCTGGTGAACAGGTCGGCCGCGTAGATGCCGCCGGGAGCGCCGGTGGCGGGCAGCCCCTGCGCGGAGAGGGTCGCGCGCAGCTCGCCGAGGGCCCCCTGGAACCAGGGACCGGCGTCGCTCATGTCGATGACCGAGGTTATGGCCGCGGCGCTGGTCGCCGTCACGCTGCGGTGGCTGATGGCCGGGCGGTCCGGGCTCGCCGCGCCACCGAGCAGGTCCCGCAGCGTGCTGACCGCCTTCTGGGTGCGGGCCAGTCCCTCCTCGAGCCGGCTGAGGTGCTCGGCAATCAGCTCGTTGCGCGCGGTGACGTCCGTCGCGGCGAGCACGCCCCGGATCTCGTCAATCGGCATGTCCAGCTCCCTGAACCTGCGGATGACCTGGGCGGTCGGGATCTGGTCCGTGGTGTACCGGCGGTGACCCGAGAACTGGTCCACGTCGGCGGGCTCGAGCAGCCCGACGCGGTGGTAATGCCGCAGCGTCTTGATGCTCATATGCGTCGCGCGGGAGAAGTCGCCGATCGGCAGCGAGGCGGCCATGGCCTCAGTCTCGTACCTCCCCCAAGGGGAGAAACAAGCCGGGCCAGGGGACTTGCACCTCCCCGTGCCGCAGCCGGAAATGTTCATGGTGTCCCCGCCGAAAGCGGAAACCCAGGACAAGAGGAGCAGCATCATGAAGCCCACCGAGCTGACCGGAGTCGTCGCCGAGCACATCAGCGCAGTCAACGCGCTGGACACCGACGCGGTCATGGAGACGTTCGCGCCGGACGCCTACGTCAACGACGCCCACCGCGAGTTCGTCGGCGCCGGGGCCATCCGGCGCTGGGTGGCCAGGGAAATGACCGGCGACAAGATCAGCATCGACGTCCGCGAGGTGCTCGACCACCACGGCGACACGATCGTCCGTGGCGCGTATGACGGCACGTTCGACCGGACCAACCTGCCCGGGGAGATCGTGCTGTCGAACTACTTCAGCGTCCGCGACGGCAAGATCATCAGCCTCGTCGTGATCCGGAACACCGAGCCCGCTTACTGACGGCCCGACTGGCCGTCGCCGTGCAGCGCGAGGACCGCGGCCGAGACGTCCTCCCGGCCGTGCCCGGCGTCGACGGCGGCGTGCCACTGCCGGGACAGCGCCACCAGCAGCGGCGGCGGGTCGAGGCCGGCGATCGCGATCGCCAGGTCGACGTCCTTGAGCGCCCACTCGAGCGGGAACTCGGGCGCGAAGTCACCGCGATCCATCTTGTGCAGCTTGGCCTCGGCGATCGGCGCGTCCAGCGGGCCACCCTCGATCGCGTCCTCAAGCTGGCCGGCGTCGATGCCGAGGCGGCCGGCCAGCTCGAGCGCCTCGGCGACGCCCTCGATGAGCATGGACATGTACGCGTTGACGGCCAGCTTCATCCGGCTGCCCTGCCCGGCCGGGCCCAGCCACACGGTCTTGCGGCCGATCGCCGAGAAAACCGGCTCCACGACCGGCCCCGCCTGCTGCGGCCCGGACGCCAGGATGAGCAGCTGGCCGGCCTGGGCCGGCCCCTTGCTGCCCGAGACCGGCGCGTCCACGAACAGCACGCCGGGCCGGAGCTGGGCGAGCTGGCCGGCGATCTCGGTCGTGGCCGTGACGCCGATCGTGCCCATCTGCGCCCACACGGCGCCGTCGGCGAGCGCCCCGGCCACACCGCCGCCGAACATCATCGAGGTCACCACGTCCGCGGTCGGCAGCATCGTGATCACCACCTGCGCGTCACCGGCCGCGTCCCGCGCCGAAGCGGCCACCCGCGCCCCGGCGTCCGCCAGCGGCGCCGTCGCATCCGGCGACCGGTCCCACACCGTGGTGGGCAGCCCGGCCGCGATGAGGTTGCTCGCCATCGCCGCACCCATGATGCCGGTCCCGATCACCGCCACCCGCGTACCCTCGCCGCGGCTTCCCGTATCAGCCATGCCCGTCCCCTTCCGGCGGCGTCGTCGCGTTCTGGCACTTTTTCAGGGTCGTACCCGGCACGGTCTCATAAATGCTGGGTGGCCCGGAGCCGGTCCAGCATCCGGGCGATGTCGCTGGGCGAAACGATCCCGGCGAGCGTGCCGTCACGGAACACCAGCGCGCGGCGGTCGGCGCACGCGGTGAGGCGGGGCAGCAGGTCGGCGACCGAGTCGTCGGGCGCCGCGGTGGCGACGTCGGCGAGCGGGCACGCGATGTCCGCGAGCCTGGTGCGGTCCCGCTCCTCCGGCCGCACCTCCCGGATGCGGTTGATCGTGACCAGCCCGGTCACCCCGCGGCCCTGCTGAATGACCGGAAAGCCCTGGTGACGGGCGCGGAACAGGTGGCCGTCCAGGAACTCGCTGACCGTGGAGGAGCCCGGCACGGTCACCGGGTCCGGCGTCATGATCTGGCTGACCCGGATGCCGCGCAGCTGCGCGGTCAGGACCGCCTGCTGCGCCTCGGCGCTGGCCGCGCTGATGAGGAACCAGCCGATGAACGCGAACCACAGCCAGGTCCACTGCCGGGTCACGAAGAAGCCGTACAGGCCGCCGGCGGCGAACAGCCAGCCGAACGCCTGACCTGACCGGCTGGCCCACACCGTGGCCTTGACCCGGTCGCCGGTGCGCCACCAGACGATCGCGCGCAGCAGCCTGCCGCCGTCCAGCGGCGCGGCCGGGATCACGTTGAAGACGGCCAGCGCCACGTTGGTAACGCCCAGGTACGCCAGCGCGGTCTCGAAGACCCCGGGCACGCTGGCGGTCACCGGGTGGGTGCCCGCGAACAGCCCCGCCGCGGCGAGAAAGATCCCGCCCAGCACCAGGCTGGTCAGAGGGCCGACGCCGGCGATCCACACCTCCGCCCCCGGGCTCGGCACGTCCCCGCTGAGCTGGGAGACCCCGCCGAAGATCCACAGCGTGATCTTCTCCACCCGCAGCCCGTAGCGCATCGCCACCAGCGAGTGCGCGAGCTCGTGCGCGAGCAGCGACGCGAAGAAAACGACGGCGGTGAGGATGGCGGCGACCGCGTAGACCAGCGCGCCCTGGCGCGGGTTCACCGCCGGGAACTGCAGCGTGGCCAGCCCGAACGCGATCAGCACGAAGATGAACGCGACGCTCCAGTTGGCCTCGATCCGGATGCCCCGGACGCTGCCGAGCCGGACGGCGGCGTTCTGCAGTCCCGGTTGGCCCCGCCGCTGCGGTCCCGACATACCTGAGCTATACATCATTGCCCGGCATCCCGGACCGTTGCCCCGCGTCTTGGCCGCCAGTAAACCGCTCTTTTGGAGGACCACCCTGAACGGGACGCCGCCCGGCTCGCCGCGCCCCGCGGAACCCGGTCGTGGCGTTCGGGCCGAGGCTTATGCCTGCTTGGCCGCTATTCCGGGGCGGATCACGTCCAGGATCACGATGTGGGAGTACCTGGTGCTGGCCCCGACACGAACGTCGTGTGCCCAGCAGGCGGCGCGGAGTATGTCTGCGGCGGCTTCGAAATCCTCGGCGGAGGTCCCGGCGCGGCACCACAGGTAGACACGTTCCCCAAAGGGTCTCGGCCTGGTCAGCAAGATGATCGGCAGCTTGCCGTAGCGGGACTGGATCCACGCCTGTGCGCAACCCGTCCGCACACGATGGGCCGTTACGGCGCAGCGCGCATGCCGAGCCAGCCAGGACCGGGCTGCTGGCCAGTTCGCGAGAGTCGCGACCGTGACCGAGATTCCGGCAACACTCCAGATGATGCTCAGCCGGGTTATCAGGACGATCAGGCCAGCGGGAATGCCGACGAGTATTGCCACCTCGTAGCGCCAACGCCACAGCAGGACAAGCGGATTGGGCCGTGCCACCGGCCTGAGTCCCTGCCCCAGCTCGGTCAGGACGCCGCGCCGGCGTCTGGGCGATGGCCGCCTGGCAGTCACGGCAGCCTCTTCAGCCGGAGCGAAGATTCCGGGCCTTGCAGGCATGCCGCGAGCCTGTCGAAGCGCGGGTCCCGGTATCTTCGCCCGAGACCAAAATGCATTGAGTAGACCTGCCAGGCATTTCGGCGTGCGGCGGCGTCGGCTCCGGCGAAGGCCCGGTTCTCGAGCGCGGCAAGAGCAGCTTTCAGCTGTTCGAGCGGCTGCAGATAGATCTTGTCACAATCTGTGACGGTGGTACGGTGGGGCATAGCCACCACATCCCTATGGTTCTGACAGCCTGGGGGTTAGGTGCAGATGCTGGGCCGATGTTGGCGCATCGGCCCAGCGCCGTTTGTGATGTCACGGCTGGCTGACGTCGGGCGCCCGGTTGTGAATGGCGCATGTCAGCCGCCTCGTTTCGGTCAGCCCAAAAGGTCCGCCGAATCTTGCATTTCCACTTGCATCCTTCTCCTCCTTCTGCTGTTATGGTGAGCCATGAAATCGCGTTTCGCAAGTGCGCTTTTGGCTTGCAGACTGACCATGCGTTACGCAAGGTCTTATGTGTTGCACGCCGAGTAACATGCGATTCTTGGGACTAAAGTGACCACGAGTGGGACTAACCCGACACTCCGACGACGTGAGCTGGGTTCCTTGCTTCGTCAACTCCGCACCGACCGAGGGCTCACCGTTGAGGACGTCACGGAGCGCCTGCTCTTTTCCGCCACCAAGCTGAGCCGGCTGGAGACCGGCCGGTCGGGCGCCAGCCCCCGCGACATGCGCGATCTTTGTGATCTCTACCAGGTGACCGATCCGGCCGAGCGCGAGCGGCTGATGACTCTTGCCAGAGAGGGCAAGCAGCGTGCCTGGTGGCAGGACTACGCGCTGCCTTACGAGACCTATGTCGGGCTGGAAGCCGAGGCGACCTCGATCAGCAACTACGACTCGGACGTGGTTCCGGGTCAGTTCCAGACCGAAGGCTACGCACGGGCGATCTTTCGAGCTGCCGAGCCTCCTCTTGATACCACCGCAATCGACCAGCGCGTCGAGGCAAGGCTCAAAAGACAAGCCCTCCTCGCAGAGGATGGCCCGAGATTTCGCGGCATCATCGACGAGGGGGCGCTGCACCGTCCGGTCGGTGGCCGGGCCGTGATGCGTGCTCAGCTTGAGCGGATCATCGAGATAGCGGCTCGCCCTCGGGTTACTTTTCAGATTATTCCACTTGATGTCGGCGCGCATCCGGGGATGGATGGCAACTTTTCGCTGCTTGAATTTGAAGGCGCTACGATAAACGATGTTGTCTACGTTGAAGGGCCCGTGGGCAATCTCTATCTCGAGGGCCCGGCAAATTTGGAGAAATACAGGCAGATGTTTGCAAGACTGGCTTCCATTGCGCTGAGCCCTGACGACTCGGCCGCTTTGGTGGCCAGGATTGCTGCGGCTTATGACTGATGCTTGGCCTTCACCAGAGCCACTAGCTGGATGGTCTGCCTAGGCGGCCTGCCAGCTGGAGGAATGGGTATTCGTTCGGCAATAGGAAAGGAGGTGATGATGTCCAGGGAGACGATGTTAACTGGGTTGGAGCGCAGCCGCCTTGTCTGGTACAAGGCCCAGGCCAGCACCGCTCACGGTCAATGCGTTCAAGTCGCAAGGACGGGCGGCAAGGTCGTCATTCGAGACTCAAAGAACCCAGATGGTGCCGTGCTCGTTTATACGCGAGCCGAGTTCAGCGCTTTCCTCGAGGGCGTGCGTAATGGAGAGTTCGATCACTTCGGACGCTAGTTACGTCTTCCTCGTTCCCTTGAGAGGGAATTGGGGGGACCGGTGCTGCGTTCGGTCGGTCCCCCCAGTATCGATATAACAAGGGGCAGACCCTGTCGCGATACACCTTTGATCTGGCATAATGCATTTCGAGGTTTGGAGGCTTCATGTGGGAGAAGGTAACGCTGACCGGGTCGCGAAGAGTTTAAGGCGTTTCTGGACGGCGCAACGAACGGAGAGTTTGATCGTTTTTAGCGTCAGTGAACGAGATGCGGGGCCCAGTGCTCTGCGTGGAGGCCTCGCGGCAAAGTAGCCTGGGCTGATGCAGGCGGGTGGAGCCCTCGTGCTCACCGCGGACGCCGATGACGCGGCGGGCCGGGCCGTGGCCGGGGCCTGGGCGTCGCTGGGCAGGGCGTCCCCGGAGTTCGCCGTGCTGTTCGCCTCCGCCCACTTTCTGGGCTCGGCCACGGAGCTCCTCGCGGCGGTGACGAGAGAACTGGGACCGGTCCCGCTCATCGGCTGCGTCGCCGAGGGGGTGGTCGGCGGCGCCCGTGAGGTCGAGTCGGACCCGGCTGTGTCGCTGTGGCTGGCCGCCGGGCTCGGCCCGGTGGAGACGTTCGCGATGGACTTCGTCGGCACGGCCAGCGGCGGAGCGTTCGGCGGCTACCTGTTCGGGACCAGCCCGCAGGGCGTGCACCTGATGCTGTGCGACCCGTTCACGTTCCCCGCTGGTGACCTGCTGGATCACCTGAACTCGAGCGCTCCGGGGGCGACCGTCATGGGCGGGATCGCGAGCGGCGGGCTGGCGCTGCGGCAGAGCCGGCTGTTCCTCGACGACCGGGTGGTCACCCACGGCGCGGTCGGAGCCCATCTGCCGCTAGCTGAAATCCGCCCCATGGTGGCGCAGGGCTGCCGGCCGGTCGGCCGGCCGTTCACGATCACGGAGGCGAACGAGAGCCTGATCACCGGGCTCGGCGGCCGGCCGCCGCTGGAGCGCCTGCAGGAACTCGCGGCTTCACTGCACGGGCGGGACCGCGAACTGCTCGGCCACGGCGTGCACCTCGGCCTGGTCATCAACTCCAGCGAGGCCGAGCCGGGCCAGGGGGACTTCCTGATCCGGGGGCTCGTCGGCGCCGACCCCGACTCGGGAGCGATCGCGGTGAGCGGCGACGTGGAGGTCGGGCAGGCTGTGCAGTTCCACGTGCGGGACGCCGACTCGGCCGATGAGGACCTCCGGCGCACGCTGAAGCGGGAAACCGCGGCCCTGGGCGGCCGGCCGCCCGCCGGTGCGCTGCTGTTCACCTGCAACGGCCGCGGATCGCGCATGTTCCCCGGGCCGGACCACGACGCGGGCCTGCTCGCCGAGACGCTCGGCGAGATCCCGGTGGCCGGGTTCTTCTGCGCCGGGGAGATCGGCCCGGTGGCCGGGCGGAACTTCCTGCACACGTTCACCGCCTCGGCTGCGCTCTTCCCTCGGTAGCCGGGCCTATCTCGTGAGGGCGCTGTCGGCGGCGTTGCCGTAGATCTCCGCGGCACGCCAGCAGTACCACGCAACGACCGAGCGGTAGGGCCTGAACGGGTCGCCGAGCGGGTCAAGCTGCTTCGCGGTGGGCGTTGGGATGCCCCACGCCAGCCCGAAGCCCTTCCTGACCCCCAGGTCCCCGGTGGGCCACACGTCGAGCCGGCGCAGCTGGAACATCAGGAACATCTCCGCCGACCACTTGCCGATGCCGCGGACCGTGGTAAGCCGGGCGACCACCTCGTCGTCGCTCTCCTTGCGCAGCCCCGCGGGGTCCAGCACGACGGTCCCGTCGAGCACCTTGGCGGCCAGGTCGCGCAGTGAGGCGGCCTTGGCGCCGGACAGTCCCGCCGACCGCAGGGCGTCGTCGGAAAGCGTCAGCATCTGTACCGGCTCGACCCGGCCGTCGAGCGCCGCGATCAGGCGGCCGTGGATGGCGGCCGCCGCCCGGCCGGCCAGCTGCTGGTAGACGATCGCGCGGACGAGCGCCTCGAAGTGGGTCCCGGCCGGCGGGCGGACCCGGGCCGGGCCTGCCTCGGCGACCAGTCGGCGCAGCACCGGATCGCGCCCGGCCAGGATCGCGGCCGCGGCCGGGTAGCTGCGCGCGCGCCGAGGTGGCTCCGCTTGGGCTGCCATCGCGTGGTCAGCCCGCCCGGCCGTCCAGCCAGAGGGCCCACGGCTCGATCGAGCCGACCTCGAGCAGCCCGGCCGCCGCCCACGGGTCCCCGGCGAGGCGCGCCCTGATCTCGTCCTCGTCCTCGGCCTGCATCAGGTGCAGCGTGCGCTCGCCGTTGCCGAGCGGGCCGCCGACGATCAGGAAACCGTCGTCGACGAGGCCATCCATGAACGCCGCGTGCTCGTCCCAGCCGTCCTGGCTCCGGATCGGCCGCGACGGATCCCACCCCGGCGCATGGACCAGGGTCACCGCAAAATTGCCCACGGGCGCAGCGTAACGGGCGGCTACGACAGTGGCCCGGCGACCACCGGGCCGGCGCTCCTGGCGACCGCCGCGCCTTGACATATAGCAGATATCTGATAATAGAATCCTGCTATGCCCCGGAACGCGCTCGCCAGCCCGGTCGTGCTGGCCACGCTCGGCGCCCTTCTGGAACGGCCCATGCACGCGTATCAGCTCACGCAGGTGCTCGCCACACGCGGTGTCCCGGTCAACCGGGGCTCGATCTACGACACCCTGGACGCGACGACCCGCGCCGGCTGGACCAAGCCACGGCCGGCCGAGCAAGTGGGTGCCCGGCCGCAGCGGATCCCGTATGCCCTCACCCCCGCCGGCCAGGCCGAGCTGGCCAGGCGGCTGGACGCCCAGGTCCGCGCGCCCCGCCGGGAGTTTCCCGAGTTCCTCGGCGCCGTCAGCCACATCGGCGTCCTCGGCCCGGAACGGGCCGCCGACGCGCTGGCCGAGCGGGCCCAACGACTCGAGGTGCTCATCGCCCACGGCCAGCAGCGACTGGACGAGGCACTGGGCGCCGGAAGCGTGCCCCGCTTGTTCGTCATTGAGGCCGAGTACGCCCTGGCGATGCTGCGGGCCGAAAAAGACTGGGTCCTCGCGATGGCCGACGACATCAGCAGTGGGCAGCTCGCATGGCCAGGTACGCGGCCCCAGGACAGGAAAGAAGAGCGGTGACGCGCGGCGCACTGGGCGGGCTGACCTTCGGCATCTACCCGGGCAGCGCGGTGGGAGACGCCGGGGCAGCCGATGCGCCCGGGCCGCCGGACCACCCTGGCCGGATCAACAAGGCTCTCGGAGAACTCCAGGGTTCCCCAGGCCGGCCGTTCATCGTCCGCCGCGCTGTGGGCCAACCATCGCTCCTCTTATGACCACGACCACGTGCTGGGTGATCTGGCCGATCGTTTCGATGCCGTTCTTGATGCCATTGAAGCCACCGACGGGTGGGTGACGAACCGGGTCACGCCCGGGAAGATAATCCTGGGTGAACTGGGCGATATCGAGTCCGGCGTACGGCAGCTCATCCGGAACAGGGCTCTAGAGGTAACTGAGGTGACGCTGCCCTCCGGCCATGTGCTGCGCGTGCCTACGCCGGATGAGATTCTGCGCATCAAGGGTTACCTGGTGGTACGGCGTAACCAGGTGCGGGACTATCTCGACGTAGCCGCTCTGTCCAACCGGTATGGGATCAGCCATTCCGCCGTGGTGCTCAGCCACATCGACATCTATTACTCCGATCAGCGTGGCTGCGGGCCCGAGGGGGTTGCGACCCAGCTGGCACGGCAGCTCGCGGATCCTCGGCCGGCTGATGCCAGGACAATCAAGCAGCTGGGCCGGTACAAAGGCCTAGATCGGCGCTGGACCGACTGGGGAAATGTGGTCGACGTCTGCCCGTGCATGGCCGTGGAGATGGTGTGATGGCGACCGGCTCAAGTTCCGCAACGTCGCGGCATCCCCCGACGATCCAGTCGAAACCTGGCCGTTCGAAGGCGTACTGACCGCAGTTGAGCGGGGCACGCTCCCGGACTGGCGCCGGCTCGCAGCGGCAATCCAGGCCGATCCCTGGGGCCCGGTGGCCCAGCAGGTCATTGAGGCGATCCGCCTGGTCCGCCCGTACGGGACTGCTGAGCTCCTGACCGGGGTCATCGCCCGCGCGCGCAAGCAGGCCGCGGACTCAGAACGCGAAATGGTGGCGGCCGAGATCCGGGATCTGTTCAGCAGATCTGGCCTGTCCGCACAGGATTTCGCCAAGCGGATAGGAACCTCGCGTTCCCGGCTGTCCACGTACATGTCCGGGAAGGCCGTGCCCTCGGCGGCCCTGATTGTCCGGATGCGGCGGGTGGCCGGGGTGAACGCGGAGAACCACGATCAGCGGCACGAGCCGAGCGCGTCGGCCAGGAACATACTCGCGGCTGAGAATGAGCGCGCATCGGCAACTGGGTCGTAGGCGACGCCGGGGATGCTGCCCGGCTCCGCGTGCCTGTGCGTGAAGCCATGCATCGCGCCGCCGTAGATGGTCATCTGCCGGCCGGCGCCGGACCGGTCCATCTCGGCGGCGAACGCGGCGACGTCGCTGATGGGGACGTGCGGGTCGGCCGAGCCGTGGCAGACGAGGATCTTCGCCGTCACCGCACCCGGCTCGGCAGGCCGGGACGTGGCGAGACTCCCGTGCATGCTCACGGCGTCGGCCAGATCCGCCCCCGACCGGGCGAGCGTGAGCGCGGCCATGTGTCATTCCGCGAACGCTAGCAGCGTAAATCGAGCCGGCGTCCATCCCGTACAAGGACGGTGGTGACGCGCCCCGAAGCGACGCCGCCGGGTCGTAGCACCAACTCCTCTGCGCGACAAGGCCGGCCCTCACGGCTGTCGGAGTCGCAAGCGTTGCCGCGGGCTGACGCGGCTGCCAGACTCCAGGTCATGACCAGTGCCGGCCCGGCCGACGAGCAGCCCAGCGGCTTCGCCCCCTGCTTTCCCGTTCGTGATATGCGCGCAGCGCTGGCCCACTATGAGCGGCTCGGTTTCGAGGGCATGCCGTTCATGCAGGGAATGACCTGGGCCTGGACCCGGATGGGCGCCGCGGAGCTGCACCTGTTCGTCAAGGAAGACCACGACCCCGCGACCACCGCTGCTGCCGCCGACCTCCAGGTGGAAGACGCCGACGAGTTTCACCGCACGCTGCAGGAGACCGGAGCCGGCGGGACGAGTGACCCGTACGACACGGCCTACGGCCGGGAGTTCGTTCACGTCGACCCGGACAACAACCTCATGCGGTTCGTCGCCCCGGCTGCCGCCCGTTCCTGACGGATGATGGCCCGCACGGACACCGTCGAGCGGGGGTGTGGCTGATGACTGGCGACCTGGCGGGGCGCCTGCGGGAGATCTGCATGGCGCTGCCCGAGGTTACCGAGCGGCTCAGTCACGGCGCCCCCACCTGGTTTGTCGCTGGCAAGAAGTCGTTCGTAACGCTGTGGGCCGACGGGCATCACGGCGACGAGTTTCCGCATCTGTGGTGCGCGGGCCTGCCCGGGGCGCAGCAGGAACTCACCGCCTCCGGGCCGGACCGGTTCTTCCGGCCGCCGTACGTGGGCGGGCGGGGCTGGGTCGGCGTCCGGCTCGACGGCGACCCGGACTGGGCGGAAATCGCCGAGCTGTGCCAGGACGCCTACCGGGCCATCGCACCCGCCCGCCTGGCGGCCCGCCTCGACGGCTAGCTTCTCAAGCATGACGACGGAGAATGGCGAGACGGGCCAGGGGCAGCAGGCGGACGCGGCGGAGGCGCTGGCCAGCAGGCTGCGCGGCGACATGGTCGGCGCGCTCGAGCTTTTCACCGTGTACCTGGGGGAGCGGCTGGGCCTGTACCGTGCGCTGGCCGACGGCGGCCCGGTGACCTCCGCGGAACTCGCCGCACGCACGGGCACCGCCGAGCGCTAGGTCCGCGAATGGCTGGAGCACCACGCGGCGAGCGGGCTGCTGGAGGTCGACGACCCGGCGGCCGCCCCGCTGGCCCGCCGGTACCTGCTGCCCCCGGCACACGCGGCGGTCCTGGCCGATCCCGACGACGTCCGCTACCGCGCCTTCAGCGGCGTCCTGATCGCGCGCGCAGCGCGGCAGTTGCCCGACCTCGTCGGCGCGTTCCGCAATGGCGGTGCGCCGGCGCCGCTGCCGTGGGCGCCGGAGGGCCGCGCGGACTACAACCGCGCGCTGTACCTGAACCTGCTGGGGAAACGGTGGCTGCCCGCCATCGCCGACGTCGACCGGAGGCTGCGCGACCAGCCGCCGGCCCGGATCGCCGACCTGGCCTGCGGCCCGGGCTGGTCGAGCATCGCGATCGCGCAGGCCTACCCCCTGGTGCGCGTCGACGGATTCGACCTGGATGCCGACGTGATCGACGCCGCCACGCGCAACGCCGCGCGGGCTGGGCTGTCCGGCCGGGTCACGTTCGCCGTCACCGACGCCTCCGGCCCGGGCTGGTCCGGCCGGTACGACCTGGTGACGATCTTCGAAGCGCTGCACGACATGTCCCGGCCCGTGGACGCGCTGCGGGCGGCGCGGGGCATGCTCACGCCGTGCGGTTCCGTCGTCGTCGCCGACGAGCTCACCGCCGACGAGTTCACCGCTCCCGCCCCCGAACTGGAGCGCTACCACTACGGCTGGAGCGTGGTGTCCTGCCTGCCCGGCGCGATGGGCGACCCGCACACAGCGGCGACCGGGGCAGTGCTGCGTCCGGCCACGCTGCGCCGCTACGCGGAGCAGGCGGGCTTTTCCCGCACCGAGGTCCTGCCGCTGGAAGCGGAGAACTGGCGGTTCTACCGGCTGGTGCCGTGAACCCGTCGCGTCAGGCGCCGAGGTGCTCCACCAGGAAGTCGCGCTCGGCCGACGACGACGCCTCGAACCCCTTGACGTAAGCGTCGAAGTGGCCGCCGGGCAGGATCACCAGCTTGCGCGGCTCGTTCGCCCGGCCGGTCGCGTCGTCTTCACTCCTCCGTCAGGCCGGGTGCCGGCCGGTCCACGCGTCGACGACCTCGAGCATCGTGTGCTCGGGCTCGGGCGGAACGAAGCCGAGCACGTCCTCCAGGACCGGGTGGACGACCGGGTGCAGCCGGCGGTTCCTCGCCGATACCTGGCAGCGCCTGCTTCTCGCTGGCTAGAGGCACAATGGAGCGATGTCCGCTCAGGAGATCGACGAGTACCTCGAGGCTCTGGACGAGCCCAAACGCAGCACGCTGGCCCGGCTGCGGCAGACGATCCTCGCCGTCCTGCCCGAGGCGGAGCAGGGGATCTCCTACGGCCTGCCCGCCTTCAGGATCCGGGGCAAGACCATCGCGGGGTTCGCCGCGTTCAAGAACCACCTGAGCTACCTGCCGCACAGCGGTTCGGTCTTCCCCCAGCTTCAGGACGAGCTCAAGGGCTACGTGACCTCGACCGGCGCCCTGCGCTTCGCCGTCGACGAGCCGCTCCCGGCGCCACTGGTCGAAAAGCTGATCGCCGTGCGCCTTGGGCAAGCTTTTCCGCGCTAGGAGACCCGCGATCCCCCAAGTTTTACTTCGACCCGTGGTCACAAATCATGACATATACCTCGTGATCATGACTGAGACGAAGTAAATGTTGCAGGATCACGCTCGCGCTGGGCGGGCGGTGGGCGGGCTGGGCGCGTGCGGCGGGCGGCGGGCAGAGCTCGGCGTGTCCGGCGGGTGGTGGGCGTGGCTCAGCGCGTGCGGCGGGCGCGGTCTTCCTCGCTGTGCCGGTCTTCCTCGCGTTCTTCTTCCCGCTGTTCGCGTACCTCCGCGCCATGCTCGTCCACGCGCAGCCGCCGCTCGAGCTGCTCCTTCCGGCGCTGCTCCTTGGGCGTCGCGTGCCCTTCGCGCTCCTGCTCGCGCAGCGACTCAAGCTCCTGCTCCAGCGCGTAGTCGCGTGGCCTTGGTGGCTCGTACGGGTCAGTCATGGTGGGTCTCCCGGAATCCGCCGGCGGCTTATGACCCCCATAAGATCGCATTCGGTGGCGCTGAGCCAAGGGGGCCCGCAGATGACGGCACGAGCCGGGGTGCCTGACGCGATCTTCGCTCACCCGCGCCTGGCGCCGCTGTACGACGCCTTCGACGGACCGCGCGACGACCTGCCCGCCTATGTCGGCATCGCCGGCGAACTGGGTGCGCGGCGCGTGCTGGATGCCGGGTGCGGCACCGGAAGCCTGGCCATCCTGCTGGCCGCAACCGGCCGCGCCGTCGTCGGCGCCGACCCCGCGGCAGCTTCCCTGGACGTGGCGAGGTCAAAGGACGCAAGCAACGCGGTCACCTGGGTACACGCCGACGCCGCGGCGATGCCACCGGCAGGTGCCGACCTCGCGGTGATGACCGGGAACGTGGCCCAGGTCTTCCTCACCGATGAGGACTGGTCGCGGGCGCTCCAGGGCATCGGCGCCGCCCTGCGCCCCCGCGGGTACCTGGTGTTCGAAACGCGGCGCCCAAAGCGCCGGGAGTGGCGGGAATGGGCCACGGACACCGGCCCGGTCACCCGCGACATTCCCGGCATCGGCCGGGTAGAGCAGCGCTTTGAGGTCACCGCGGTGAACCTCCCGCTGGTCTCCTTCCGCTACACCTACACCTTCCGGGCCGACGGCGCGGTGATCACGTCGGACTCCACGCTGCGGTTCCGCGGCCGCGAGGAACTGGAATCGAGCCTGGCCGCGCGCGGCTACCAGGTGCTGGAGGTGCGCGAGGCCCCGGACCGGCCGGGTCACGAGTTCGTGTTCATCGCCCAGCGTTCCGCCTGAACCCGCCCGGCGTCAGGCTGATCTGGCGGTCCTGGTCGAACAGGCGCTTGCCGTGGCCGGCTACGCCGATCGCTGAGCAAGATCCGCTGAAATTCCCCGGGGCGTCACCGGCCTGGCGCGCTTCCGTGACGCCGCCGATAAAGATCGTTTGTTACGGTCGATGGCATGCACCCTGGAAAGCCCGCGCCGGCTGGCCCGGGCGAGCCCGGGGAGGACGCCGCCGCACGGGTGCGCCGCCCGGCCGACCTGATCCTCGCGATGCTGTCGCTCGCGGTCGTGGCGGTGGTGCTCGGCTCCATCCGGGCTCTTCCGCTCGGCAGCACGGAGCTTGCGGACGACGTCTCGTCCTGGGTACATCACATCCCCCGCTGGCTGTCGTTCGCCGCGGAAGTGGTCTCCGGCGTCGGCTGTTCCGTGCTGGCGGTCGTCGCCCTGGTGGTCCTCCTGCGCCGCGAGTGGCGGGACGCACGCAACGCGGCCGCCGGGGGAGTCACCGGTGCCGCGGCCGCCGTGGCCGCATCGGCCGTGTGGCGGGCCGAGAACGGGACGGTCGAGCGCGCCGTGCTCCACGGCAGCAGTCCCTTCATATTCGTGATGGACACCGCGCTCGTCGCGTTCGTGGTCGGGACCGATCTGACCCGGCGGTCGCACTGGTCGCGATGGTGGCCGTGCGCGGTCGTGGCTCTGCTCATCAGCGGCCTGGCCGTCGGCGTCCTGACCCCGTTCGCCGTGGTGCTCGTGTTCTTCGGCGGGGCGTCGGCCGGATGGCTGATGCGCTGGCTGCTCGGCGCGGTGTCGGTGCTGCCGGGGCCGGCCGAGCTCGTGGCCTGGCTCCGAAGCCAGGGCGCTGCAGTCCGCGAGCTGGCCGGCGACCGCCGCGCGCGGCTGGACGGCACGCTGGACGACGGCACCCGGATCCAGGTGCGCCTATACAGCCGCGACACCTGGGGATCGGGCCTGGCGCGGCGGCTGTGGGCGCTGGTCCGGCTGGAGCCCAGGGCCACGGGCCACATCGCGATCGGCTCACGGGAGCGGCTCGAGCAGCTCGCGCTGGCCTGCACGCTCGCGCGGCAGGCCGGCGTGGACTGTCCTTGGGTGCAGCTGTTCGGCCAGATGCCCGGCGAGATCCTGGTGCTCCTCACGGCCGTGCCGTCCGGGGCTCCTCTCGGCGACTCCGTCACCGACCCGGAGGCGGCGTCGCTGTTCGCCTCGCTCCGCACCCTGCACAACGCGGGCATCGCTCACCGCGATCTGCGCGCGGAGAACCTGTTCGTGTCGGAGAAGTCGGCCGGTTTCCGCTCGCTTGACGCGTCCGTTGCCGCCGCGAGTGAGCTGACCCGCCGCCTCGACCTTGCGCAGGCCCTGGCCACCCTGGCCCCGGCGGTCGGGGCGCCAGGCGCCATCAAGGCGCTGCGGGACGGGTACGGGCCCGTCGACGACAGAGCCCTCGCCGCCGTCCTGCAGCCGGTCGCCCTGGCGCCCTGGGGATGGCGGGCGATGCGTGCCAGCCAGGCGTGCCTGAACGAGATACGCGGCGAGCTCCTCGGGCCCGGTGCCACCGTGCCGACCGCCCGGCTCGAGCGCTTCCGCTGGCGAACGGTCGTCAGCGCGATCGCCCTGACCTTCGCCGGGTACCTGCTGATCGGCGAGATCTCCGGCGCCGACATCGTCGGTACGCTCAGCCGCGCCAATCCGGCCTGGTTCGCCGTGGCGGTTCTCGGCTCGGCCGTCACCTACCTGGCGGCCGCCGAGAACCTGGCCGCGTTCGTGCCCAAGCACCTCCCGGTCATCCGCGGCTTCGCCGTCCAGCTGTCCACGGCGTTCGTCGGGGTGGCGCTGCCGCCGACCGTCGGCCACGTGGCGGTCAACGCCCGCTACCTGCACGGCCAGGACGTCGACGATGGCTCGATCACCGCGGCGGTCACGCTGTCCCAGGTGGTGAACATCGTCACGACGGTGCTGCTGCTGATCATCTTCGCGTTGCTCACCGGCTCCGGGCTCAGCCGCTTCAAGATCGCGCCGGGGACCGACGTGCTCATCGGCGTCGCGGTCATCGCCGCCATCATCATCATCCTGGTGTCGGTGCCGCAGACCCGCGCCAGGCTGACCGAGATCGTGTGGCCGCGCCTGCGCAGCGTCGGGCCCAGGCTCGCCGACGCCATCTCCCATCCGCTGCGCCTCGGGATCAGCGCCGGCGCCAACCTGGTGCTCACCGCCGCCTACCTGGTCGCGTTCATCGCCGCGCTGCGGGCCGTCGGCGCGCATCCGGCTCTGCTGCCCGCCGCGCTCGTCTACCTGGCGGGCAACGCGGTCGGATCGGCCGCGCCGACGCCCGGGGGCATCGGCGGCGTCGAGGCGGTGCTCGCGGCCGGGCTCACGGCCATTGGGATTCCCGCGCACGAGGCGATCCCCGCGGTGCTGCTGTTCCGCGTCGCGACGTTCTGGCTGCCGATCCCGGCCGGCTGGGTGGCCTATGTCCTGCTGCGCCGGCGCGGCGTCCTCTAACGGTCCCTGCCTGCCAGTTCGGGCGGCAGCCCGCCGTTGATGACGAGCCCGAGCCGCCGCGTGGTCCGGGTCAGGGCCACGTACAGGTCGGCACGGCCGCGCGGCGACGCCGCCGCGATCCCGGCCGGGTCGACGACGACCACCGAGTCGAACTCGAGCCCCTTGGCCAGCTCCGGGATGAGCACGGTCACCGGCGCGTCCAGGTCCGGCCCGGGGCCGACGCCGAGCGTGGCCGCAATCCCCGGGACCCGTGCCGGCGGCGCGATCACGGCCACCCGCCCCTCCCCGGCCAGCCCGGCCTCCCGCCGGACCAGCCCGGCGAGATCGCCGGTGTCCGGCGCGTACCAGGGTGCCTCGCCGGAGTCGCGGACGGAGACCGGCGGCTGCGCGCCCGGCGGCAGAAGCGCCGCGGCCAGCTCCATGACCGGCTTCGGGGTCCGGTAGTTCACCGTCAGCCGCGCGGTCCGCCAGCGCCCGGCCGCCACCGGGTCGAGCACCTGTGCCCAGGTGTCGGCGCCGTCGGCGGAACCGGTCTGGTTCAGGTCGCCGACGATCGTCATCGAGCGGGACGGGCACCGCCGGATCAGCATCCGCCAGGCCATCGACGACAGTTCCTGCGCCTCGTCCACGATCACGTGCCCGTAGGCCCACTGCCGGTCGGCGAGGGCCTGCTCGGCCAGCGATCCGCGCGGCCCGGCCTCGGTGTTCCGGCCGGCCAGCCAGTCCACGAACGTCTCGACCTCGAGCGCGGGCACGACGATGGCCTCGGCTTCTCGGAGGTTGTCGACGACCTGCGCCGCGTACTCGATCGCCTCGGCGCGCTCGGCCTCCTCCGCGGCCCGTTTGCGCGCCTCCGCCCGCTTGGCCGCGCCGGTTTCCCCGAGGAGTTCGGCGAGCTCGTCGAGGAGCGGGACGTCGGCAGGAGTCCACGCGGCGGGGCTGGCCGGGCGGGCCAGGGCAGCGCGGTCCTCCTCGTTCAGGCTAAGACGCTCCGGCTCGGTGTACAGGAGGGCGAGCGCCCGCTCGGGTGTGAGCTCGGGCCACAGCGCGTCGAGCGCGCTGCGGATGGCGGGCTCGGCGGCCAGTTCGGCGCGCAGGTCCTCCTCATCTTCGGGTGTGAGGGCGCGCCGGCCGAGGCGCCCGGCCGCCTGCCGGGTCAGCTCGTCGAGCATGACGGCGATGAACGTGGGCCGGGCCTTGTTGTGCGGGAGCGGCGCGCCGCTGTACGGGTCGCGCTTGCTCCACGCGCGGTCGCGTGCGTCCCGGCACGCGCTGGGGGTCAGCCGGTACGTGATCCCGTCGACCCTGATCTGGACGGTCTTGGCCGGCACCTGCTCGAGGTCGGCGACCGCCTGCGTGAGAACCCGGGCCATCCTGGCCGCACCCTTGACGCGTGCGGCCCGCGGTGTCTCCGGCGCGCGGGCGTCGACACCGGGGAACAGCGAGCCGATCGTCGCCAGCACGACGTCGTTCTCGCCCAGGGACGGCAGGACCTGGGCGATGTACCGCATGAACGTGCCGTTCGGGCCGATGACGAGGATGCCCCGCCGCTCCAGCTGCTTGCGGTACGTGTACAGCAGGTACGCGGCCCGGTGCAGCGCGACGACGGTCTTCCCGGTTCCCGGGCCGCCCTCGACCACGAGGATCCCGCTGCGGCCGTCGCGGATGATGCGGTCCTGGTCGGCCTGGATGGTGGCGACGATGTCGCCCATCCGGCCGGTCCGGGCCTGCCGCAGCGACGCCAGCAGCGCGGCCTCGCCGGTCAGGCGGGTCTCGTCGACGGCGTCCAGGTCGAGCACGTCGTCGTCCAGCCCGGTGACCGTCCGGCCCGCGGTCCGCAGGTGCCGCCGGCGGGTGACGCCGCAGCGCTCCACCGGGGTGGCACGGTAGAACGGCTGCGACGCCTTGGCGCGCCAGTCGGCGAGCAGCAGATCGCGCTCGGCGCTGCGCAGGGTGAGCCGGCCGATGTACAGGAGGTCGCCGTCATCGAAGTCCAGCCGGCCGAAGCACAGATTGCGCTCGGCCGCCTCCAGCTCGGCGCTGCGACCCGAATATTCGCCGGCGAGCGAGTCGCGCTCCGACAGCGCCTGGTCGGTTTCCGTCGTCTCACCCAGCCGCACCCCGGCCAGGCGCTGGACCGTCGCGGCCCGCAGCGTGTCCAGCCGCTCGTACAGCGCGGTCACGTACGCCTGCTCGTGCGCGAGCTCCCCGGCTTTGCTTGACCCCATTTTCAAATTCGTGCTATTATTAAGATGGGACAAGAGAATGAATTCCTTTCCCGGGTATAGACAGAGAATTTTCACTATACCAGGGAGGGGCTTTTTTTATTGCCGTTGTGAGGGCTGATTTCCCGCGCTGAAGCCGGCTCCGGTTACCCGGCGGAACGCGCCGTGACCAGGCCGGCCTGGTAAGCGAAGACCACGAGCTGCGCGCGGTCACGCGCGCCGAGTTTGATCATGGCCCGGCTGACGTGGGTCTTGGCGGTGGCGGGGCTGAGCACCATGGCCTTCGCGATCTCGTCGTTGGACAGGCCGTGCGCGACCAGGGCCACGACCTCCCGTTCCCGGTTGGTGAGGTACTCCATCCCCGCCGCGGCGACCGCGTCCGGGGGCCGCGCGACGAACTCGCTGATCAGGCGGCTGGTGACGGCCGGGGACAGCAGCGCGTCTCCGCCCATGACGAGGCGCATCCCCTGCAGCAGCTCGCCCGGCTCGGTGTCCTTCAGCAGGAACCCGGCCGCCCCGGCCCGCAGCGCGGCGAAGATGTATTCGTCGAGCCCGAAGTTCGTGAGGATGACGACGCGCACGCTCTCCAGGCGCTCGTCCGCGACGATCTGGCGGGTGGCCTCGATGCCGTCAAGCACCGGCATCTGGATGTCGAGCAGGGCGATGTCCGGGAGGTGCTCGGCGGCCAGGGCCACCGCCTGCTGCCCGTCGGCCGCCTCGGCGACCACCTCGATGTCGTCTTCGGCCTCGAGCAGCGAACGGATACCGCTGCGGATCAGCGCCTGGTCGTCGGCCAGCAGGATCCTGATCACAACGGTGCCTGGGTGGGGAACTCGGCACGCACCTGGAAGCCGCCGCTGTCCCGCGGCCCGGCGTGCAGCCGGCCGCCGAGCGCGGTCACCCGTTCCCGCATGCCGATGAGCCCAAGCCCGGGGCCCCCTGGCCGCGGGCCCGCGGTGGTGCCGGTGCCCGGACCGTCGTCGTCGACCTGCACGGCGAGGGCGTATGGCGTGTAGCTGAGGTGAACCGACGCGCCCGCCCCGCCCGCGTGGCGGCTCACGTTGGCCAGCGCTTCCTGCACGATCCGGTAGGCGGCCCGGTCCACCTCGGGTGGGAGCCCCCGCTCGGCGCCGGCCACGATCACCGTCACCGGGAGCCCGGCGGCCCGGGACCGTTCCACCAGGCTGTCCAGCTGGCCCAGCCCGCTGCCGTCGCCGTCCTGCGCGCTGCGCAGCACGCTGAGCGTCGTGCGCAGTTCCCGCGCGGCGTCCGCGCCCGCCTCCTGGATCGCCGCCAGCGCCGGCGGCACGTCTTCACCGCGCTTGCGGGCCAGGTGCGCCGCCACGCCTGCCTGAACGGA
>Ga0335074_10001424_pt1 | contig 32390 bp, 25 predicted proteins | sample Lox_Sample_23_FD_206715 | JGI IMG/M metagenome (GOLD analysis project Ga0335074, IMG submission 206715) | Soil microbial communities from Loxahatchee National Wildlife Refuge, Florida, United States - Lox_Sample_2.3 | ecosystem: Environmental > Terrestrial > Soil > Wetlands | place: USA... | reverse complement strand
GGAGGCGGGGCGCGGAGGCGGGGCGCGGCAAGGGCGGGGCGCGGCGGGGCGGTTACATGAACAGGATGCGGCGGCGGGTCACCATGATCAGGGCGGGGGCCGCGCAGGCGGCGATCGTCGCCAGGCGGTATCGGTTCAGGTACCGCCTGGACGTGGCGAACAGCAGGATCAGCGCGAACAGGAACGGCTCGATCATCGAGCGACCGTCGCTGAAGTCCAGGTTACTGGACCAGATCTGGCTGGACAGCGTGCCCAGTTCGAACAGGAAGAAGACGAAGGCGACGCGCTCGTGGATGGGGGCGCTGGTGACCACGATGACAGCCAAGCCCGCCGCGATGAAGATCGCCAGCGTCACGTACTCCAGCATGTCGTAGTCCACCCAGCCCATGGCGCTGGCGGTCATGTGGGTGACGTCGTAGCGCAGCGCCTTGAACATGGCGGCAAACGGCGTGCTCAGGTTGCGGGTGGTGTCAGCGGTGAGCGAGGACTGCGCGAAGTAGCCCTTGAGCACGAACTTCGCCGCCAGTTCGTCCAGGCCGTAGGCGACAGCGGGGGCGATCCACGCGACGTCTGGCCAGCCTGGCCTGGCCTGGCGCCGGGCCATCTGCACCAGCCGGACGCAGGCGATCGCGGCCGGGGCGAACAAGATGGTCTCCCTGGTAATCGCCGCGAACGCGAACGCCGCGCCGGACAGCACCCAGCGCTCGCGCCGGTAGGCGAGCAGCCCGGCCAGCATGAACGCCTCGGCGAGCGGCTCGCCGGTGTCCCTGCCGACGCTGACCGCCAGCCCGAAGTAGGCGGCGAACAGCAGGCCCCATAGCGCGTGCCGCCCGCCGTCGCGGGCGAATATCGCGCCGAAGTAGGCCATGGCGGCCACGCTGAGCAGGTTGATGGCGATCAGCATGACCGGCACCAGGTCGTGCTGGCCGAACGAGACGATCCAGGTGACCAGCGGATACCCGATCCTGGTGTACCGGTACGGCTCGTCCATCGTGATGCCGTAGGCGGTCTTGCTCCAGTTGAACGGGTTCAGCGCCAGCCGGTAGTAGAACTGGCCGTCGTAGCCGGCCGAGTTGGGGTCGGCGATCATCAGGCTGGGCGGTGTCTGGTGCAGATGGGTGTAGGCATAGTAGGTCGTTCTGCCGACTCTCCACTTCCCGCCGCCGGCCACGACGAACAGGCTCGGGTGGCCGTGCGCCCACACGGTAAGGCGAGCAAGCACGTAGCCCAGCCAGCCGGCGAACGCGACCGCCGCCGCCGCGAGCGGGTGGTTCAGTCGGCAAAGAATCGACGGTCCCCCCTCGCGCAGGGACTCAGGTGACCCTGGCGTCGACGTGAGCTGCAACGACGTGCCTCCACCGTGCCTAAATAGCCTAAATACATTCAGGAAATTCCCAGGCAGCTTACGGCTCACTGGGCCGCGACCATGCCAGGCTACCAAGATGGCTGCCAGTGCGTCGGCCTTCAAGCAGGTAGCGGGAAGCAGCCGCCATGTCGCCTAGCATGGCACGGGCTGGATCCGGCCCTTGAGGCCGGGAGCACGTCAAGCAGTGAAAGGACGTGGTAACGATCGTGGCCGCGAGCGTGCCCTTGGGTACGCGCGCACTGGGTAAGACGATCACTATGAGTCGCCGTGTGACTGCAATTATAGTCTTCGGCGTCCTTGCGGCGGGGCTGTTCACCCTGTACCTGCGGATGTCCCGGACATATCCGGAGAACTCCGATGAAGCCAACATCTTGCTGATGGCCTGGGATGTGCTGCACGGGCACGTCATGCTGCACGGCTGGTCCATGTCCGATGTGTCCTTTTACACCACGGAGATTCCGGAATACGTCCTGCTGGAGAGCTTCCTCGGGCTGCACTCCGACACGGCGCATGTGGGTGCCGCGCTGACCTACACGCTCGTGCTGCTGATCGCCGTCATCTTGGCGAAGGGCAAGTCCGGTCTGGTCAGCCGCGGCGAGGGCGTGACCAGGATGCTGATCACGGCGGGCATCCTGATCGCACCTCAGCTCGGCACTGGTGTATTCGTCGTGCTGCTGTCCATCGGGCACATCGGCACGGCGGTACCGCTGATGCTGATCTGGCTGCTCATCGACCGGGGGAGCCGCGCGCCCCGCAAGGCGGTCGCCGTGGCGGTCATGCTGGCCTGGGCGCTGATCGCCGACCCGCTCGTGCTCCCGGCGGCCATCGTCCCGCTCGCCGCGGTGTGCCTGTTCAGGGCGGCGCGGATAGCGCCGCGCGTCTGCCGTGAGACGGGCCGGACCGCGTGGCGGCGGGCGATGTGGCGGGCAGCGGGCTACGAGCTCGCGCTGGCCGTCGCCTCCGGGGCAGGCTACCTGCTGGCCACCCTCATCTACGGGATCATGCACGCCTTCGGCGCGTACGGGGTCCATTCGGTCGGGTACCAGCTGGTGTCACCGGCGCAGTGGCCCGAGCACGCCTGGGTGACTATCCAGGGCTGGCTGGCCATGTTCGGCGCCTACCCGGAGGGCGGCACTACCCAGGTCACCTTCGCCATCCTGCACATGACCGGGGTGGCGCTGGTCGCCGTGGCCATGTGGCTGGTGGCCTGGAGGTTCGTGCGCGGCGCGGATCTGATCGATCAGGTGCTGCTGGTCTCGATCGTGCTGAACGTCGCCCTGTACGTGCCCAGCACGCTGGCCAGCACCACCGACCTGAACGCCCGTGAATACGCGCTCGCGCTGCCGTTCGGAGCCGTGCTCACGGGCCGGACTCTGGCGCGCAGGGTGCGCCTGAGCTTGCCCGATGTGGCCGCGTGGGCGGTGGGGAAGCGCAACACCTGGCGGGTCCGCCTGTTCGTGCCATGCCTTGCGGGGGTGCTGGGCGCATATCTGGCCAGCCTCGTCTGGGCGGCCACGCAGCCACCCGTGCCGGCCGAGAACTCACAGCTGGGCGCGTTCCTGGCCGCGCACGACCTGACCTACGGCATCAGCGGCTACTGGCAGTCCAGCATCGTCACCGCTGACACCGGGGGCGCGGTGACGATCCGCGCGGTCCTGCCGGATACGCTCCAGCGGGACACGTGGATGTCCAAGCACTCCTGGTATGTCCCGGCGACCAATATGGCCACGTTCCTCGTCGCCGAAAACCTGCCCGGCTTCTATAACTACTGGGAGCCGAATACGCAGGTCGTGGCCACGTTCGGGCAGCCTGCACACGTCTATATAGTGGGTCCTTATACGGTGTACGTCTGGAACCGTAACCTGCTGACCTGACGGCGCGCGGCGGCCCGATGCTGTCATCCGGGCCCGGCGCGACGTAGCCTGTGGTTGTGGATCGGCGCATTTTCGGGGTGGAGAACGAGTACGGGGTTACCTGTACCTTCCGCGGGCAGCGGCGGTTGTCGCCAGATGAGGTGGCGCGCTATCTGTTCCGGCGCGTGGTGTCGTGGGGCCGGAGCAGCAACGTGTTCCTCAGGAACGGTGCCCGGCTGTACCTGGACGTAGGCAGCCACCCTGAGTACGCCACGCCCGAGTGCGATTCGGTCGTCGACCTGGTCGCGCACGACAAGGCCGGCGAGCGGATCCTGGAAGGGCTCCTCGTCGACGCGGACAGGCGGCTGCGTGAGGAAGGCATAGCCGGGGACATCTACCTGTTCAAGAACAACACCGACTCGGCGGGCAACTCCTACGGCTGCCACGAGAACTACCTGGTGGGCAGGCATGGTGAGTTCGGCCGTCTGGCCGACATCCTGATACCGTTCCTGGTCACCCGGCAGATCATCTGCGGCGCGGGGAAGGTGCTGCAGACCCCGCGCGGAGCGGTGTACTGCGTGTCCCAGCGTGCCGAGCACATCTGGGAGTCGGTCTCCTCCGCGACCACCAGGTCCCGGCCGATCATCAACACCAGGGACGAGCCGCACGCGGATGCCGAGCGCTTCCGCCGGCTGCATGTGATCGTCGGCGACTCCAACATGAGCGAGACGACGACCCTGCTCAAGGTGGGCTCGACCGATCTGGTGCTGCGCATGATCGAGGCCGGCGGCTCGATCATGCGTGACCTTACGCTGGACAACTCGATCAGGGCGATCCGTGAGGTCAGCCACGACATGACCGGGCGGAGCAGGGTCCGGCTGGCCAGCGGCCGCGAGCTGAGCGCGCTGGACATCCAGTACGAGTACCTGAACCGGGCCAAGGACTTCACCGACAAGAACGGCGCCGACCCGGTCAGCAAGCGGGTGCTGGACATGTGGGAGCGAGCACTCGCCGCGATCGAGAGCGGCAACCTGGACCTGATCGCGCGGGAGATCGACTGGGTGACCAAATACCAGCTGATCGAGCGTTACCGGTCCCGGCACGACTTGCCGCTGTCTTCGCCCAGGGTCGCCCAGCTGGACCTCGCTTACCACGACGTACATCGTGGCCGGGGTCTGTACTACCTGCTGCAGCGGGCGGGCGCCGTTGAGCGGGCGACTCGTGACATCGACATCTTCGAGGCCAAGTCGGTGCCACCGCAGACCACGCGAGCCAAGCTGCGCGGCGAGTTCATCCGGCGTGCCCAGGAGCGGCGGCGGGACTTCACCGTTGACTGGGTGCACCTCAAGCTGAACGATCAAGCGCAGCGCACCGTCCTGTGCAAGGACCCGTTCCGCTCGGTGGACGAGCGGGTGGAGAAACTCATCGCCGGGATGTGACGTCAGCATCCGCCCTACCGAGGCATCCCGGGTAGTATCCATGTCTGTTTCCCAGATACCCCTTCGGGAGGACAGACGTGACGCGCGCGCCTGGCGGGCAGTGGTCCAAGCTGGCCTGGCCGACCGCCTTCGCCGCTTCCGGTGTCGTGATCTTCCTGCTGTACCTCCTGCAGTCGACCCGCACGACGTACATCAACTCTGACGGGGCCTCGAACGCGCTGCAGGCCTGGGCCATGCTGCACGGCAACGTGCTCCTGCATGGCTGGGCCCTGTCCGATGTCTCGTTCTACACCACCGAGCTGCCACAGTACGTGCTGGTAGAAGCGGTCAAAGGGCTAGGCCCCGACGTGGTGCACATCTGCGGGGCGATGACCTACACACTGCTTGTTCTGCTCGCGGCCTGGCTCGCGGCGAGGAGGCAAGCGTCCGGCCGTGCGAAAATAATAGCGATCGCGATCACGGCGACCTGCATGCTCGCCCCGGAGCTCAGTAGCCCGACCGGGTTGCTGCTGCTATCGCCCGATCACGTCGGCACCGGGGTGCCGCTGCTGGTTGCCTGGCTGCTCGTGGACCGGGGCTCTGGCTGGACCAGCGCGCAGGGCCGGTTCAGCGCAGGCTGGCACCGCTGGCTGGTACCGGTCGCCGTCGGACTGATCCTGGCCTGGACGGCGGTCGGCGATCAGCTTGCCGAGGTCATCGGGGCGCTGCCGCTGGCGCTGACCTGCGGCATACGTGTTCTGTGGGCGAAGGCCCGCCGCCGTGTGCCGCTCCGCGACTGCTGGTACGAACTGTCGCTGGCGGCGGCCGCCATCGTGTCGGTGCCACTGGCGTCGCTGGGGGTCAAGCTGATCGGCGCGCTCGGCGGGTGGACCTACACCGCACCGCGCAGCGGACTGGCCGCCGCGGGCGTGCTCGGCCGCAACGCCGCGCTGACCGGTGACGGGCTCCTGCAACTGTTCGGCGCTTACTTCACCAGCCAGATGACGGCGACCGAGACCGTCTTCGCGGTCATCCACCTGGCCGGGCTCGCGCTGGCGGCGCTCGGGCTATGCCTGGCAGTGCGACGGTTCCTCACCCAGGACCTGATCATCCAGGTGCTGGTGACCGCGATATTCGTGAACATCGCCGCCTACCTCTTCACCGTCCAGGCCGAGGACCTGGCCACCACGCGGGAAATCGCGTCGGTGCTGCCGTTCGGCGCGGTGCTGGCTGGCCGGCTGCTGGCCGCCTGGATCACCGCCCCCGCCCGAGCCCCCGCCGGTAAACGCGCCGGTAAAGGCGCCGGTATGGGCGCCGGAAAGGTCACGCTTCAGTTCACGGTCGTGGCGTTGCTCGCCTGCTACGCCGTGATGCTCGGCTACGACGCCAGCCAGCCGCGGGCTCCCAGCCAGATCGCCAGCCTGGCTACCTGGCTAGCCGATCACGGTCTGACCCGGGGACTGGGCGGCTACTGGCAGTCCAACAGCGTGACGTTGGACACCAGTGACGACGTCCAGGTCAGGGCCATCGACATCAACGCGGGCAACCTGACCACCGGAGCGTACTGGGAAGCCAGCTCGGCATGGTACGACCCGCGCAGCGCCTACGCTGATTTCATCGTGAACGCGCAGCCCAACTGGCACCCCAGCGGACTCGGAGTGCTGGTGAGCAAGATGGAGACCCTCGCCGGGAAACCGGTCAGGATCTATCACGTCGGCGGGTACACGATCGCCGTCTGGCGGCAGAACCTCCTCACCGAGTTCGGCTAGCTCACCCGGCGCGCGCAAATGCTCACGGACTCCTTCGCGCGGCAGGCCATTACCACAGCGGATGACCGGTAGGCTGACGAGGCTGACATCCGACCACTTAGAGGATTCCATGCGACGCTCACTGGCGCTTGCCGCCATTCCCCTGATAGCAGGCCTGGCCTTGGCTGGTTGCGGTTCGTCGAAGTCCAGTTCGGCTAGCGCGGCCAGTCCTACCAGCGGCAACGCGAACGCCGCCGTGACTGCCTCCGGCTCGTTCGGCAAGGCCCCCACTGTGACGATCCCGAAGGAGAAGGCGAGCTCGTCGCTGGAGGTCAAAACCCTCATCACCGGCACGGGTACCGTGCTCACCTCAAGCGACGCGTTCCTCGGCAACTATGTCGTTTACACCTGGGATGGCACCGGCCACACGCTGAAGGGCAGCACGTACGGCTCGGGCAGCACGCCCACGCTGTTCACCACGCCGCTGCTGCCCGGCCTGTCGACCGCGCTGACCGGCAAGACGGTCGGCAGCCGGGTGCTGGTCGTGATCCCGCCCAAGGATGGCTTCGGCTCCAGCGGCAACTCGCAGGCCGGCATAACGGCCACGACCACGCTGGTCTTCGTCATCGACGTGCTCAAGGCCTACTCCGGAACCCAGGCCGCGTCCGGTAACACCGTCGCGCACGGCGGCGGTGACCTGCCGACCGTGACCGAGCCGACCAAGGCCGGCACCGCGCCGACCGTGACGATGCCGGCGTCCTCGGTGAAGCCGCCGAAGACGCTCCAGATCCAGACGCTGATCAAGGGCAGCGGCGCGAAGGTCGTCGCCGGCGAGTACGTGGTCGCGCAGTACGTCGGATACATCTGGCGGACCGGCAAGGTCTTCGACTCCTCCTGGTCCCGCAAGACCCCGTTCGGTTTCGAGATCGGCGCCAACCCGGCGCAGGTCATCACTGGCTGGGACACGGGCCTGCTGGGGCAGACGGTCGGCAGCCGGGTGCTGCTCGTCATCCCGCCCGCCGACGGTTACGGCAGCAGCGGTGCCTCCTCGGCCGGCATCACCGGCACGGACACCCTGGTGTTCGTCGTCGACATCATCGACGCCTACAGCACCACGGCGAGCAGCTGAGCAATGCGGCGAGCGAAGATCATCTCGGGCATCGTCACGCCGATTCTCGGTGTGACGATGCTCGCCGCGTGCTCAGGCTCCGGCGGCGGCACCACCGGGGCGAACGCGGACGTGACCGTGACCGGTGCGTACGGCAAGGCGCCGACGGTCACCATCCCGTCGACGGCGGCCGGCTCCGCGCTCACCGTCAAGACCCTGGTCCAGGGGAACGGGGCGCAGGTCAGCAGTTCGGCGGCTTTCGTCGCGAACTACGTCCTCTACCTGTGGGATGGCAGCAGCCACAAGCAGGTGGAGGACACGTTCACCAGCTCACCGCAGCTGATCGACGGGACGCTGGTGCCCGGCCTGACGACGGCGCTGGACGGCAAGAAGGTCGGCAGCCGGGTCCTTGCCATCGTCCCGCCGGCCGACGCGTACGGTTCGTCGGGCAACTCCGAGGAAGGCATCAACGGCAGCGACACGATGGTGTTCGTGGTCGACCTGCTCGGCGTCATCGCCGATAATGCGGACATATCCGGTTCGCAGACGCAGGCCGGCCCCGGTCTGCCCACAGTCAGCAACACCACCGGCACGGCCCCGGCGATCACCATCCCCAGCAGCGCGCCGCCGTCCAGGCTGACGACGAAGACCCTGGTCCAGGGGACCGGTCCGGCGGTATCGGCCGCCGAGTATGTCGTCGTCCAGTACACCGGCGTCAACTGGCGGACCGGGAAGGTCTTCGACTCGTCCTGGTCCCGCGATCAGCCGCTCGGCTTCCAGGTTGACGTGCCTAACTCGGTGATCCTCGGGCTGGACACCGGCCTGCTGGGCCAGCGGGTGGGCAGCCGGGTGCTGGTCGTCGTCCCCCCCGCCGACGGCTACGGCAGCAAGGGCGAGTCCTCGGCCGGCATCGAGGGCACCGACACACTGGTGTTCGTCGTCGACATCCTTGGCGTGTTCGGTTAAACGTGACCCGCGGCAAGGCGGCCGGCGTGAGCGCCGGCCGCCGCCGCGGCGAGGAAGTAGGCAGAGTCCTCGTCCAGCCCGCGGCCCATCGTGGACAGCGGTACCGGACACGACCGGAGTGCGGCCGCCAGCCCGTCGACTGGCACGTTGACCAGCCGGTGCCTTTCCGCCAGCGAGCCGGCCGCCTCGCGGATAAGCCGGATGAGCAGGTCGCCGAACTCCCCGCCTAGCTCCGGCACCACGACGTCGGCGGGGGCGAGTGCCACCCGCCCGTAGGCGGTCAGGCTGTGATGTGACACCCCGTAATGCCGTGACCGAGCATCGGCCGAAGACACCCGCAGCGACGCCACCGGCCGCCCGCCGAGCACGGCCGCCGCGTTGACCGCCTCCCCGGCGGCCACCCCCGAATAACCCCACCGCGTCCCGGTGCCGAGGTTCCCCGGGCCCTGCGTCACGACCGCGACCGACGCGTTCAGCACGTGCCGCGCCGCGAGCAGGCCGGTGTGCAGGGTGACTGTCTCGAGGTCCCCGCCGAACGACTGCCCGGTGCTCACCACCCCAGCGAGCCACCCGGCCTCGCGCAGGCCGGAACACGACCGGGAGAACCAGGCGGGGAGCGCACCACCATCCTGCATGACATATACCACTGTCAGTTCTGATGAGACAGAGAAAAGCCCGGCCAGCGCGGCCGGGAGAGCGGAATGCAGGTCAGCGACCACGACCGGCATCCCGTCCAGGTCGGTGGCGTCCCGCAGCACCTCGTGCCACGGCGAGCCCTGCTCGTCCGCGCCGCGCACGCACGCCTGCAGCGGCGTGTAGCGCGCCTTGATCAGGTGCCCGGGCAGCTGGGGGTCGGGTGGCAGCCGGTCAGGGATCGCGACGACCATCGCGTATCCGCCCGTGCCAAGCCCCAGGTCCAGCGCCGTCGTGTTCAGCAGCACCCGGTCACCCGCGGTCGGCTCGCCGGTAAGCCCCGGATAGCACAGCGCCCGGGTCGGCGCCCCCTCGACAAGCACGTCAAGTTCGACCGCACCGTGCCACTGGCGACGTGTTGCGATGACAGTGCCGTTCCGCCATGTAATCACCCGTCGCAGGTTAGCCTAGTGAACATGTCGAAACGCAAGACCGAGCGCCTGCTCGGCCTTGTCGTCTGCCTGCTCTCGACCCGGCGCTACCTCACCGCCGAGCAGATCAGAGAAGCGGTGCCGGGCTACCCGGAGGGCGAAGACCAGTTCAAGCGGATGTTCGAGCGGGACAAAGAGGATCTTCGTGACCTCGGCGTACCGCTGGAGACCGGCTTCAACCATCCCTTCGACGACGAGGCCGGCTACCGCATCCACCAGCAGGCCTACGAGCTGCCCGAGCTGCGGCTTGAGGCCGACGAGGCGGCGGTGCTCGGCTTGGCGGCCAGGGTGTGGCGCCGCGCGGAGCTGGCCGGCGCGGCGGCGGGCGCGCTGCTCAAGCTCAGAGCGGCAGGCGTCAACGATCCGCAGGATCAGCCGCAACACGGCATCGAGCCGAGGCTGGGCACGCCCGAGCCGGCGTTCGGCCCGCTGTGGGAGGCGGTCAGGGACCGCAGGCCGGTCACGTTCGCGTACCTCGCGGCGGGCCGGTCCGAGCCGCAGCGGCGCGAGCTCGAGCCATGGGGCGTGGTGAACAGGAAGGGCCGCTGGTATGTGGCGGGATGGGACCGCGCCCGGCAGGCCACCCGCGTGTTCCGGCTGAGCCGGATCGAGGGTTCGGTGAAATTCTCCGGCCCGCCGGGGACGGTCACCGTGCCGCCGGGTGCCGACGTCCGTGAGCTGGTGCGAGACTGGGACTCCACGCCAGTTCGTGAGCAGATAGCTACGTTGCGTGTCCGGCATGGCGCGGGCGTCGGCCTGCGCCGTCACGCCTTGTCCGACAACCCGGTTGACGACGAGTGGGATGAGGTCACCACGACCTATAGCGAGGGCGGCTGGTTCCCCGACTACGCCGCTTCGTTCGGCTCCGATGTGATTGTGCTCGACCCCCCGGACCTGCGCGAGGCCGTGATCAAGAGGCTGAAAGGGGCGCTCGCATGAGCGCTCTGGTGACGTCCACGGAGCGGTTGCAGCGGCTGCTGGCGCTGGTGCCGTACGTGGTGTCGCGGCAGTCGGTCGGCCTGGCCGAGACGGCGGCGGCGTTCGGCGTCTCCCAGCGCGAGCTCGTCGACGACCTGAACCTCTTGTGGTGCGTTGAGCTGCGCGCACCGGACCCGTACTGTCCGATCGACCTGTCCTACGAGGGCGGCGAAATCGTGGTCAGCCAGGCCGAGTCGATCGCCCGCCCGCTGCGGCTGGCGGTGGACGAGGCCGCGGCGCTGCTCGTGGCCCTGCGCATGCTGGCGGAGGTGCCTGGCCAGCAGGACCGCTCGGCTCTGGGCAGGCTTATAGCGAAGCTGGAGGCCGCGGCCGGCGAGGCAGCCTCGGTAAGTGCCCAGGTCGCTGTCCAGGTCGATAGCAATAACGACGGTGGCTATACGGACCAGATCCGCGATGCGCTCGACCGTGGCCGGCGGGTGCACTTGACCTACTACGTGCCGGGCCGGGACGAGGCGACCGAGCGGGACGTCGACCCGATGCGGGTGCTCGTCGCCGACGGCAGGCCATACCTGGAGGGGTGGTGCCTGCGGGCCGAAGGCATGCGGCTGTTCCGGCTGGACCGGGTGCTCGCGCTCAAGGTGCTGGACGTGCCGTCCTCGCCGCCGCCCGATGCCCAGCCGGTGGACGTGGACACCGGCCTGTTTCATCCGTCGTCGGACGACATCCAGGTCGAGCTTGAGCTGTCCGCCGAGGGCCGCTGGGTGGCCGAGTACTACCTGTGCGAGTCGATCACCGATCTTACCGACGGGAGGCTGCGGGTGGTGCTGCGCACCCCTGACACCGGATGGGTCCGCCGCCTGGCCCTGCGGCTGGGGGAAGACGGCCGTGTGCTGGCACCGTCGAGCCTGGTCGACGAGATTCGGGAGGCGGCGATGGCGGCGCTCGCACAATACGCGGTGTTATGACCAGAGCGGTGTTGTGACCAGATCAGAGGCCCAGTGTAGACTCGGGCACAACAAGCCCCGATCGTGCGGGGAAGCGCTCCCTGCTGAAGAGGACGTTCATTATGGGTGACCTATTCGACAGCCCGTGGAAGATCCTGATCATCGTCCTGCTGATCATCGTGCTGTTCGGATCGAAGAAGCTGCCTGGCGCGGCCAAGTCGCTTGGCCAGTCGATGCGCATCCTCAAGGCCGAGGTCTCCAAGATGCACGAGGACGACGAGACCTCGTCCCCTGTTTCCCAGTCGGCCGCCCAGATCACCGCCACCCCGGCCCCGGCCGACCAGCAGGCCCAGATCGACGCGCTCCAGCAGCAGATCAGGGACATGCAGCGGTCGGCCGCGATGGACCCGGTGTCGGCCAGCAAGCAGGACGACATCTAAGACCATCCCCAACCCCCGGGGGAAGTGCGCTTCATGGCAAAAGTGCCCGTCGCCCTGCCGCACTCGCAGCGCAAGGCGAACCCAGAGGGTCGCATGCCGCTGATGGACCACATCCGCGAGCTGCGCAACCGGATTATCAAGGCGGCCGTCGCGGGCCTGCTCGGCATGGTCATCGGCTTGGTGTTCTTCGACCGTATCTGGAACTTCATCACCGAGCCGTACTGCAAGGCGGTGCACGGCTGCGTCAAGGGCAATCTCGGGCAGACACTGGCCGCCTCCGGCCCGCTCGACGGTTTCTACCTGCACATCAAGGTCGCCTTCGTGGTCGGCCTGGTGATCACCTCGCCGGTCTGGCTGTACCAGCTGTGGGCGTTCATCGCGCCCGGCCTGTACGCCAGGGAGAAGAAGTGGACCTACACGTTCCTTGGCGCAGCCGTGCCGCTGTTCGTGCTCGGCTTCTTCTTCGCGATGCTGATGATGGGCCGCGGCCTGCACTACCTGATCGATATGATCCCCGGCAACACGACGAACATCTTCACCGCCGACACCTACATTGGCTACTTCATCGCGATGGTGCTCGGCTTCGGGTTGTGCTTCGAGCTGCCGTTGCTGCTGGTGATGCTCAACCTGATCGGTGTCCTGCCGCACTCACGGTTCCGGAAGTGGCGCCGGGTGATGATCTTCCTGGTGTTCGTGTTCGCCGGCATCGCCTCGCCGAGCCCGGACCCGATCACCATGCTCATGCTCGGTGCGGTCTGCCTGGTGCTGGTGGAGACCGCCGAGGTGATCGTCTATCTCAACGACCGCCGTCGTGGCCGGCTCACCCCGTTCGAGGGCCTGAGCGAAGAAGAGTTCGCTGAGCTGCGGCGGAACGATCTCCCCGTCGACGAGTGAGATCGTTCCCATAGGCTGGTGCTTATGGGGAGTCCGGCGGATGCGTATGCCAGGTTCCGGTCGCGGCAGAACGGAGACGACTTCGCGGCTTTCGTGGCTCTTTACGACTTCGACTTCGACGATTTCCAGGTTAAGGCGTGTGCGGCGCTGTCCGCCGGGGACGGCGTGCTGGTGGCCGCGCCGACCGGCTCGGGCAAGACCGTGGTGGGCGAATTCGCCGTCCACCTCGCGCTAGCCCAGGGTCGCAAGTGTTTCTACACCACGCCGATCAAGGCGCTGTCCAACCAGAAGTACGCGGACCTGACCCGCAGGTATGGCCCTGGCGACGTCGGCCTGCTCACCGGCGACAACAGCATCAACGGGGACGCCCCCGTGGTGGTGATGACCACCGAGGTACTGCGGAACATGCTGTATACGTCGTCGGCCACGCTCGGCGGCCTGTCCTACGTGGTGCTCGACGAGGTGCACTACCTCGCCGACCGGTCCAGGGGGGCGGTCTGGGAAGAAGTCATCATCCACCTGCCCGAGTCCGTCCGTGTAGTCGCGCTGTCCGCGACCGTGAGCAACGCCGAGGAGTTCGGCGACTGGCTCGCGCAGGTACGCGGGGGGACGCGGGTCATCGTTGACGAGCACCGTCCGGTGCCGCTGTGGCAGCACGTGCTGGCCGGGAACCGGATGTACGACCTGTTCACCGACGATGAGCATGCCCAGGTCAACCCGGAGCTCATCCGGCTGGCGCTGCGCGATGACTGGCCGGCCCGGCGCGGCGACCGGCGCGGCTACCGGTCCCGGCGTTCCGCGATGCCGTACCGGCCCGACGTCATCGAGCGGCTCGACTCGGCCGGGCTGCTGCCGGCCATCACGTTCATCTTCAGCCGGGCCGGCTGCGACGCGGCGGTCCAGCAGTGCCTGGCTACCGGCCTGCGGCTGATCACGCCGGCCGAGGCGGCCGAGATCGCCGCCGTCGCCGAGCGGCGCACCGCCGACATCCCCGACGACGACCTGGCCGTGCTCGGCTACGGCGAATGGCTAGATGGCCTGCGCCGGGGCATCGCGGCGCACCACGCGGGCATGCTGCCCGCGTTCAAGGAAGTCGTGGAGGAACTGTTCGCGGTCGGCCTGATCCGCGCCGTGTTCGCCACCGAGACGCTCGCGCTCGGCATCAACATGCCGGCCAGGACCGTGGTCATCGAGAAGCTGGACAAATGGAATGGCGAGGCGCACGCGCCGCTGACCGCGGGGGAGTACACCCAGCTCACCGGCCGGGCGGGCCGCCGCGGCATCGACGTCGAAGGGCACGCGGTCGTGCTATGGCAGCCCGGCACGGACCCGGGCGCGGTGGCCGGCCTGGCCGGCACCCGCACCTATCCGCTCAACTCTAGCTTCCGTCCCTCCTACAACATGGCGGTCAACTTGACCGGGTGGGCCGGCCGAGCTCGCGCGTCCGCGCTGCTCGAGTCGTCGTTCGCCCAGTTCCAAGCCGACCGGGGCGTCGTCGGCCTCACCCGCCAGATCCGCAGGAACCGCACCGCCCTCGCCGATCTGGCCCAGTCGATGAGCTGCGACCTCGGGGACTTCACCGAGTACGTCTCGTTGCGCCGGGCGCTGACCGAACGCGAGGGCGACCTGTCCAGGTCCCGCGCCTCCGCCCGCCGGGCGGAGGCGGCGCGCTCGCTGACGCTGCTGCGCCCGGGCGACATCATCCGCGTTCCCGGTGGTCGCCGGGCGGGCATCGCCGTCGTGCTGGATTCCCCCCGGGGGCGAGCCCCCGGTGACCCGCACCGCCCTGCTAGGGGGAGCCATCCCGCGGGTTCCCCGGGCGGCCCCCTCGTGCTCACCGCCACGCAGCAGGTCAAGCGGCTGTCGGCAACGGATTTCCCGGTACCGGCCGAAGTCCTCGACCGGATCAGGATCCCGGGGTCGTTCAGTCCTCGCTCGCCGCAGCACCGCCGTGATCTCGCCTCCACCGTCCGGAACAAGATCGAGGGCAAGGACATCGGGCGTCCGGCGCGTGCGTCCGACTGGGAGGACGCCGCGTCAGGTGCCGCCGAGGAGATCGCGTCACTGCGCAGTCAGCTCCGCCGTCACCCGTGTCACGACTGCCCCGACCGCGAGCAGCACGCCCGGTATGGCGAGCGGTATGTCCGGCTGGCCAGGGAAACCGAGGCGATCGAGCGTAAGGTGGCGGGTCGCTCGCATGTGATCGCCCGCACCTTCGACCGCGTCTGCGCGGTGCTGGAGAACCTGGGCTACCTATCCGGGGACACGGTCACCGCCGACGGCCGCCGCCTGGCCGGCCTGTACGCCGAGCTTGACCTGCTGGCCGCCGAATGCCTGCGCCGCGGCACCTGGGACGGCCTGTCCCCGGCCGAGCTGGCCGCGTGTGTGTCCGCCCTGTGCTTCGAGTCGCGCCAGGCCGACGATGCGCGCCCGGCTCGCCTGCCCAAGGGCAAGGTGCCCGACGTGCTCGCCGGGATGGGCGCTATCTGGGTCGAGCTGGATCAGCTGGAGAAGGATCACGACCTGTCGTTCTTGCGGCTGCCTGACGCCGGGTTCGCCTGGGCGGCGTACCGGTGGGCCCGCGGCGCCCGCCTGGAGGCCGTGCTGACCGAGTCCGCCGACTTGACCCCCGGCGACTTCGTCCGCGCGGTCAAGCAGCTGCTCGACCTGCTCGACCAGATCGCCGGTGTCGCCGGCGGGGAGCTGGCGGCCGCGGCCCGTGACGCGATGGCAGGGCTGCGGCGCGGTGTCGTCGCCTACTCGGCCGTCACCGACTGACCCGGGCGCCTGACGATCATTAGCGATCAGGGCGCCTGACGATCATTAGCGATCAGGGCGTACGGACAGCTCGCAGGCGAAGCTGAGCCGATGGCGGAAGGGGGTGTGGGGGAGCAGTGCGCGGCGTAGGTCCGCTTCGAATTCGGGGACGGCGTCGCCGAGCGCGGCCCGGGACAGCCCCGAGGTGGAGTAGGCATGGCCGAGGAGCGACTCAGTCGTCCACTCGTGCGCGACGCTGTATTCGCGTTTGCCCAGATACTCGAATCCGGCATCGGTAAGCACCGTGACGTCGGGCCGCTCGGCTCGATCCCGTTCGTAACTGGCCGGGATGCGGCCCGGTGGGCGCCAGCGTGCCAGGACGGCATGCATCGCCTCCTGCCATGGCGCCAGGCCGTCCGAGGGCGGATTGGCTTCCGGACCGCCACCCCACACCAGCGCCAGGTGCCCGCCGGGGCGGAGCCAGCCGTAGAGCAGGCCGGCGACCACGTCACGGGGAAAACGATGAAACGCGTTGCCGATGACCGCCAGGTCCAGCGACGCGGCCGGCAGCGGCAGTTCCTCGGCCCTGCCCACCGCCGCGCGGATGCCCCCGCCGGCGGTTCCTGCCCCGCCGGCGGTTCCTGTCTTGCCGGCGGTTCCTGCCCCGTCGGCGGTTCCTGCCTCGCCGATGGCTGCCGCCTTGCGCGCGACGACCTCGATCATGCCCGGCTCCTGGTCGACCGCCCAGGTCCGCGCGAAGCGCTCGTGCAGTGCGAACGTCAGCTGACCCGTCCCGCACGCGAGATCAAGCAGCGTGCCGGAGCCTGTCAGGGATGCCTGTTCTGATAGATCTTCAATCAGGCTCGACGGGTACGGGACGCGGTACCGCTCGTAGTACTCGGCGGTGCCGACGAACAGATCGCGGCGGAAGGCTGCCACGGTTGCCATTATCCGTCTTGAGATGGCCGCCGCATATTAATCAACGTCTTCTATCGATTGATAGCTCGTTTGGCATTGGTGCTAATGGATATTTGCTCGTTACCCTGGGGTTATATGCCGATGACCAGTGCGGAAACCGGATTGGAGGCCAGCATGACAGCCAGCGTGGAGATTGGTGCGGCGCCTGAATGCGTCCTCGACGGACACTGCCCGGAAAGCCTCGTGGTCGCGCTCCGTGAACAGGTCCGCCTCGGGCTGGACTGGCAGCAGACCGCCGACCGCATAGCGCAGACCCTGCGCGGCATGCTCCCCGACCCCGCCCGCATGCTGTCCGCGAAACAACGTCAGGGGGACCCGGCCTGCTACCAGAGCCACCTGGTGCACGCCGAGCCCGACGGCGCGTTCTCCGTCGGAGTCATGGTGTGGCTGCCCGGCCAGGCGACGGTCATCCACGACCACGTGGCCTGGTGCGTCACCGGCGTCCTGCAGGGGCGCGAGTACGAAGAGGTCTTCGCGGTCAGCGAATCCAGCCAGGCGCTCCGGCTGGTAGCCCGTAACCAGAACACGGCCGGATCGGTCAGCGGGTTCGCACCACCCGGCGACATCCACCGCGTCCGGAACTGCGGTTCCAACGTGGCGATTTCCATGCACGTGTACGGCGCCGACATCTCCCGCCTCGGTAACAGCATCCGCCGCGAGTACGCTCTCCCCATCCTGCCCAGCTAAACTCTCCAGCCCTCTGCCCTTGGCGCCCACCCTGCCCCTTGGCGCCCCTGCCCCCTTGGCGCCCGCCCTGCCCCTTGGCGCCCCTGGCCCGGGCTTTTTGTCCCGATCTGTCCGTGCCGCAAGCCGGGTTGAGCGCGGGCGGGTACTGACGCGCCAGAACGGGACATAACACCCGCACGGCCGACGATCCCGGCTAGCGTGTGCAGTTTCACCCCCTGTAGGGGGTGAAACTGCACACGCTCATTCGATTAACAGCATCAGCCAGCGAGATAGCACAAATGCACCCTTCGGACGTTGGCAACCCGTCTCCCCATAAAGTGCATCAGTACCCGTAAAACCGGCTCTGCCACACTTTCTGGGGGACGGTCTGCGTTCGGTGGCCGCGACCCAGTGTGAGGCGGTCCGTCTTGTGCAGCCCAGGCGGCGCGGCGCGAAAATAACGTGGAACTCTACCGCAACGTGGAAGGCTACCCGTCGTATACGTATGACAGACTTCCACGAAGCGGCAGAACTCCACGTTAAATCGAGACCGTGTTCGGCCCGTAAGCAACACAGGCACCGTGCAGCACATACGTCACTTTCCTATCTGTGCGACGCCAGCCAGGAGCACGCAGTTGGTCACAGAACCCATGGTGTGCGTCAGGGCCTGTAAAAACCGGACCGGCACATGGTGGGCGGCGGCACACATGGTGGGCGGGCGGCGCGCGGCGGGGGCCCGTGGCGGAGGGCGGCGCGGCGGCGGGTGGTGGGCGGCGGTGCACATGGTGCATATGGTGCACATGGCGGGCGGGGGGCGGGGGCAGCGCCTCGGTGACCTTCGTGGAATAGAACCTTGCCCTGCGCACGTTACCGATATATCGTTAACCTAACGATGACGATCTAGAGACTTAGAAGGAGTATCACTATGCATGACGAAGCATGGGGCCACAAGGGTGGTCACAGGGAGTATGGCTGGGACGAGCGAGGCGAGTTCCGGCGCCGTCGGGGCGAGCGCGGCGAGCGCGGCGGACGCCGCGGCGAATGGGGCGGTCGCGGTCCGTTCGGGCCGATGGGCGGCCCGATGGGGGGCCCGTTCGGTCCGGGGCTGCGCGGCGCGCGGTTCGGCGGCCGGGGGCCGCGTGTCCGCAGGGGCGACGTCCGCGCCGCGATCCTCGACCTGATGGCCGAGGGGGAGCAGGCCTGGAACGGCTACCAGTTCATCCAGACGATCGCCGAGCGTACCGACGGTCTATGGCGGCCGAGTGCGGGGTCGGTGTACCCGGCGCTGCAGCAGCTAGAGGACGAAGGCCTGATCGAGGCGGCCACCGGCCAGGACGACCGGCGCAGGATGTACACGCTGACCGAGACCGGCCGGCAGTACGTCAACGACCACGCCGATGAGATCAGGGCGTCATGGGACGCCGTGACCGGCAGCGTGGGCGACGCCGAATACCAGCTGCGAGACACGATCCGGCAGGTCATCGTCGCGGCCGCGCAGGTGCAGCAGGCCGGCTCGGCCGGCCAGGTGCAGCAGGCCAACAAAATCCTCGCGGACACGCGTCGCGCGCTCTACCGTATTCTCGCGGCAGATGACGAAGATGCGACGGAGGACACGACGGCGTGACAAACGCTATCGAGGTCAGCGACCTCACCAAGAAGTACGGTGACATCGAGGCCGTCCGCGGCATCGATTTCGAGGTGGCTGCCGGCGAGACGTTCGGGTTCCTGGGTCCGAACGGCGCCGGCAAGTCCACCACGATCAAGATCCTGTGCACCCTGGCGGAGCCCACTTCGGGAGTCGCCAGGGTCGCGGGCTACGACGTCGTCAGCAGCAGGGAAACCGTCCGCCGGAATATCGGCTTGGTCTTCCAGGACACGACGCTCGACACTTACCTCACTGGTGAGCAGAACCTCCGGTTCCACGCCGACCTCTACGGGGTGCCCAAGCAGGCGTTCCAGCCCAGGCTGCGGCAGGTCCTTGAGATGGTGGGCCTGTGGGAGCGCAAGGACAGCACGGTGGCGACATACTCCGGCGGCATGAAGCGCCGGCTGGAGATCGCCCGCGGCCTGCTGCACGCGCCGCGAGTGCTGTTCCTCGATGAGCCGACGGTGGGACTTGACCCGCAGACGCGGGTGTCCATCTGGGAGTACATCAACGAGCTGAAGCAGCGCGAGGACATCACGATCTTCCTCACCACGCACTACATGGACGAAGCGGAGAACTGTGACCGGATCGCGATCATCGACCACGGAAAGATCGTCGCGATCGACACGCCGGAGGCGCTGAAGGGGTCCATAGGCAAGGACCGGGTGCAGATCAGCACGGCGGACGACGACCGGGCCATCACCTTGCTGCGCGAGCACTTCGGCCTCGACGTGGCCATCCACGAACACCTGGTGACGTTCTCGGTCGCGTCCGGCGAGCAGTTCGTGCCGAGGCTTTTCGCCGAGATGCCGGTCAGCATCCGCTCGGTCAGCGTGTCGCGCCCGTCGCTCGACGATGTTTTCATGTCATATACCGGCAAGACCATCCGTGACGCGGAGGCGACCATCGGCGACCGCAATCGCCTGGTCGCGACCAGATTCGGCAGGAGGTAGGCGTCGTGGCTCAGGATGTCGCGGAAAAGCGGCAGGACACGCTGACTGATGCCATCCGGGTGGCCGTACCCGAAGGCAGCCTTAACCATGACCTGCGCGCGGTGAGCATCGTCTGGCGCCGCGAACTGATCAGGTTCAGGTCCGACCGCTTGCGTGCGGTCACCTCTTTGATCCAGCCGATCCTGTTCCTGTTCATCCTCGGCACTGGGCTGTCCCGGCTGGCCGGCCGGGGCATGCCGCCTGGCATCGACTACCGCACGTTCATGTACCCGGGTGTGCTGGCGATGTCGGTGATGTTCACGGCGATGTTCTCGGCGGCCTCGATCGTGTGGGATCGTGAGTTCGGCTTCCTGCGCGAGATGCTCGTCGCACCGGTGCACAGGTGGGCGATCGTCGTCGGCAAATGCCTGGGCGGGGCGACAGTGGCGACGTTCCAGGGCATCATCTTCCTCATCCTGGCCGGTGTCGCGCACGTGCCCTATAGCCCGTTGCTACTGCTCACGCTGATCGGAGAACTGCTGCTGCTGTCGTTCACGCTGACCGCGTTCGGCGTGATGATGGCGGCCCGGATCAAGCAGATCCAGGCGTTCATGGCGCTCACCCAGATGTTCGTGATGCCGCTGTTCTTCCTGTCCGGCGCACTGTACCCGCTGAACGGGCTGCCGACGTGGCTGACCGTGCTGACCCGGATCGACCCGCTCACCTATATCGTCGCCCCGATGCGGTACGCGGTGTTCAGCCACCTCTCGCTCAGCTCGTTCGCGATGCGCGAACTCAGTCCTGCCATCACGTGGGGCGGCTTGACGGTCCCGGTCGGCCCGGCCCTGGCGATAGTCGCCGTGATGGGCGCCGCCATGCTGTTCACCGCCATCGCCGAATTCCGCAAGACCGAATAGAGATCCCGCAGTCCGGACCTGTGCCTACCGGCGAGAATAGGGCGACGCCGGGTGGCTACGGGGGCAAACCACCCGGCGTCGCGATCATCGGCGTTCCGACGGGGGCCCGGAACGCCGGCAGTGGTGCTCCGACGGGGGACCAGAGCACCGATATGAATGCTACACGGAAACTCCCCCCAGTGTGTCAAGACCCAATTACAAGCAGGTCTCGGGACCACGCTGAGCAGGCGATCTTCTGCAAAATGTTCAACTGTGACCTTGGCCCGTCGGCGGGGCCTGATCGGGCCGGTCCCGCGCCGCGGGCAGGTTGGTCCGGTACTCAAGGAAGCCGCGGGTGTTGTTCGGTTCCCGCCCGCCGTTGGCGAACACAACAGCGAAGTACGGGATGACGATGGCGCCGATGACGGGGAACACCGCAAGCCATCCCAGGTGGTTCACGAACATGACCACCGCGACCACGAAGCAGACGGCGCGGATGCCCATCATGATGAGATACCGCCGCTGCCGGTACGCGATGTCCTCGGACATGGGTCGGCGCGCCTGTGTCACCAGGTGCACCGGCCGCCGAGCCGGAGTCCTCATACCTTCCACGGTAGCCTGTCCTGACTGTGAGAGCAGACCCTAGTTTGCCTGGCTCACCGACGACATGTTGAACCCCTCCACCCGTATTGGCGGAATTTGCGCCCGGTTGAAGTAGTCGCCCCACTCGCGCGGCAGCGTACGCTCAGTGACGCCCACCTCCGCCAGGCGGCTCAGCATCCCTACCGGCGACTCGTTGAACCGGAAGTTGTTCACCGCACCGGTCACCTCCCCGTTCTCCACCAGGTACACGCCGTCCCGGGTGAGGCCGGTCAGCAGCAGCGTCTGCGGGTCCACATCGCAGATGTACCACAGGCAAGTCAGCAGCAGCCCTCGCTGGGTAGACGCGATCATGTCCGGCAAGGTGGCTGAGGCGCCGGGCAGCGAGAACGAGAGGTTATCGACTGCCTGCGTCGCGGACAAGCCGGCCAGCGAGGCCGAGTACCGAGACGAGTGCAGCGCGCACAGGTCGCCGCCGGAGATCCAGGATGTCGCGGCTACCGGCAGTCCGTTGTCGAATACGGACCGATCCTGGCCGGACGTGTGTGCGATCACGAACGGCGCGCTCTGCAGGCCGGGCAGCGCCGGATCCGAGGAGAGCGTCACCGGGAGGGCAGACAGCCGTTCGCCGACCCGCGTGCCACCACCCGCCTTGCTGAACACCGTCCGCCCCTCGGCGGCCGCCTTCGCGCCTGCCGTCCAGTACAAGTAGGTGAGCAGGTCCGCGGCCGCGGCCGGCGGCATCAGGGTCTCGTACCGCCCGGCGGGCAGCGACACCGAGCGCTTCGCCCAGTCCAGCCGCTCGGCCAGCGACGTGTCCATCCCGGCCACGTCCACGTCGGAGAAGTCCCGCGTCGAGACCCCCGCCCATGCCGATCGCGTCATGTCGTCGGACTTGGCGTTCAGCTCCACCCTCCCGGCCGGCTGATCGTGGCGCCCTCGGAAACCCGCCGAGGTGCCCACGAACGTGCTGGTCATCTCGTGCTCGGCGAAGCCGTACAGCTTCCGCCCCGCGGCCCGTGCCTCGCGCAGCGTCTCGCCGAGAGCTGTGGCAAAGCCCTGCAGAATGCCGATGTCGGTCGTCGCCGGCGCCAGATCCCATTTTTCGCTGAACAGGCCGTTGTGCTCCGCCCCGGTAATCGGTGCGGCGTCCTCGGCCGGCGTCCCGTCGGCGGCGGCCTTTTCCGCGGCGCGTACCACATCCTCGATCTGGTCGTCGCGCACGCCGGCCCGGGACACCACGCCCGCGCACCCCTTCGCGACGGCGATGACGGTGAGCTGCCTGGTCGTGGATACGCCGTTAGTGGTGAGCGTGTTGCCTGCCCAGCGCAGGTTGGCGGTCGACTTCTCGTCGGCGATCGCGATGGTGTCGCCGCGCGCGCACGCGAGCGCGCGCTCGATGGTTTCCTGTGGCGCGCTCATGCTGCCCCCTCGTCGACGGTGTTAAGTATCCGGATGCCGCGCAGCAGCACGGCGGGCGCGCCGTGGCTGACCGGGGCGGCCTGGGCAGGCTGGCCTTTGCCGCAGTCGAACGCGCCGCCGAGCAGGTAGGTCTGCGGTCCGCCGACTGCCTCCATGGAGTTCCAGAAGTCAGTGGTCGTCGCCTGGTAGGCCACGTCCCGGAGCTGCCCGTCGAGCTTGCCGTTGGTGATCTTGAAGAAACGCTGGCCGGTGAACTGGAAGTTGTACCGCTGCATGTCGATCGACCAGCTCTTGTCGCCGAGGATGTAGATGCCGTTCTCGACCCCGCCGATCAGGTCGGCGGTCGACGGCCCGTTCTCGGCCGGCTTGATGGACACGTTCGCCATCCGCTGCAGCGGCATGTGCCCGGGGGAGTCCGCGAACGCACACCCGTTCGACCGGCCGAATCCCTTGAGCAGCGCCATCCGCCGGTCCAACTGGTAACCGGTCAGCACGCCGCCGGTGATCAGATCCCAGGACTGCCCGGCCACGCCCTCGTCGTCGTAGCCAATCGTGGCCAGACCGTGCTCCGCGACCCGGTCGCCGGTGACGTTCATCAGGGCGGACCCGTACCGCAGCGAGTTCAGCTTGTCCAGCGTGGCGAAGGTCGTTCCGGCGCAGGCGGCCTCGTAGCCCAGCGCCCGGTCCAGCTCGGTGGAGTGCCCGATTGACTCGTGGATGGTCAACCACAGGTTGGTGGGGTCTATGACCAGGTCATACCGTCCCGCGGCTACCGAAGGCGCGGCGAGCTTGGCGGCGAGCAGCTCCGGCAGTTCGGCGAGCTCGGCTGACCAGTCCCAGGCCGGGCCGGTGAGGTACTCGTAACCGCGGCCGGCCGGCGGAGCCAGCGTCCGCATCGTGTCGAACCGGCCGTCGTCGGTGATGGCGACGGCGGTCAGCTCGGGGTGTACCCGTACTCGCTGCTGAAAGGTCGTCGTCGCGCCATCGGAGTAGAACTTGCACTCGCGGACCTGGCTGAGCGAGGCGTCGACGTGGGCGATCGCGTCGTGCGCGAGGAGCCGCCGGCTCCACTCCGCGAGCAGCTCGACCTTCTCGCTGGCGGGCACGTCCAGCGGGTCCACCTCGTATGCGGATACCCAGGTGACATCGCCGTAGGCGGGTTCCGGAGCGAGTTCGATCGGCTCGGTGTTGACCGCCGCGGCGACCCGTGCCACCTCCACCGCCTGCCGCACTGCCCGTGCCGCCGCGCCCGTGGTCAGGTCGACAGCTGACGCGAACCCCCAGGTGCCGTCGACGATCACCCTGACGGCAAGCCCAGAGGTGTCGATGTCCGCCAGAGTCTCTATGTTCCCGCTGGACAGCCTGATGTCCTGCTGCCTGATCCGTTCGGCACGGAAATCGGCATGTGAGGCCCCCAGCAATCTGGCCTGGGTCAGCGCCGCGTCGGCCATCTCCCGCAGCGCAAGCGCCCTGAATTCTGGGTCTATCTCCGCTTTGTGATCTTCCACATGAGCAACCTACTAGCTGTCAGCATGCGTCTGTGGCGTCAGCCCTTCTCCTGGCTGATGGCGCGCGGGCGGGGAAGTTACTTGTGCGCCGTATGGTGCCTATGTTGCGTACGGGCCAGCCCCGGTCTCGGCTTAACCGCCCCAGCCAGCGATATGGTGCAGATGTACCCTTCGGGCGGCCAGGGTTGGCAACCGGTCTCCCCGTAAAGTGTGCCGGAGCCGTTTTAACGTGCCGTTCTACCGCATCGTGCCGGGTTAACCGTCGTATACGTATGACAGACGGACACGAAGCGGCAGTCCTCCACGTTATTTCAGCGCCGCGCCGCCGGGAGCAGCCCCCAGCCCCAGGCCCAGCCGCCGGGAGCAGCCCCCAGCCCTCAGCCCCCAGCCCCCGGGCCAGCCCTCAGGCCCAGCCCCCGGGCTCCGGGCCAGGAGGGGTTCGTGGCGCCCCGGCCCCCTTGCGGGAAGGGGGTTCGTGGCGCACGAACCTCCTCGGTTGGGGGTTGGGGGCACACGAAGCTCCTTGCGGTCACGGGCGGTCTGGCGGACGTGGGCGGGGCACAAGGGGCCGGGGCGCGGGGGGCACGGGCGGCGGGGCACGAGGGTGGGGGCACGGGGGTGGGCGCGCCGTCCGGTGGGCGGGCGCGGGCTGCGATAGCCTCGGGGGGCACATATCGATGGAGGAGGGAGCGCCGTGGGGCGATCGGTGCTGGTTACCGGTGGAAACCGGGGCATCGGGCTGGCCATCGCGCGGCGGCTGGCCGCGGCCGGGGATAGCGTGACGGTAACCTCCAGGTCCGGCGAGCCCGTGGAGGGGCTTGAGCCCGTGGAGGGGCTTGAGCCCGTGGGGCTTGAGGTCGTCCGCTGCGACGTGACCGACGCGGCGTCGGTGGATGCGGCCTTCACGGCGACGGAAAAGCAGCAGGGTCCAGTCGAGGTCTTGGTCGCGAACGCCGGGATCACCCGGGATCAGCTGCTGGCGCTGATGGGCGAGGATGAGTTCACCGAGGTGCTGGACACCAACCTGACCGGCGCGTACCGGGTCGCCAAGCGCGCGGTGAAGGGGATGATGCGGATGCGCCGCGGCCGCCTGATCTTCATCTCCTCCGTGGTCGGTCTATACGGCTCGGCCGGGCAGGCCAACTACGCCTCCTCCAAGGCCGGCCTTGTCGGGCTGGCCAGGTCGCTGGCCCGTGAGCTCGGCTCGCGGAACATCACGGCTAACGTGGTCGCGCCCGGCTTCGTGCATAGCGACATGACCGCGGGTCTGCCGCAGGAGCGCACCAAGGCCATCTTGAGCGCGGTTCCCCTGGCCCGTTTCGCCGAACCGGATGAGGTAGCGGGAGTGGTCGAGTTCCTGGCCGGCGACGCGGCCGGCTACATCACCGGCGCGGTCATCCCGGTGGACGGCGGCTTGGGCATGGGACACTGAGCCTGCCGAAGCCGGGCCCACTGACTTGAGGAGTGCGGATGGGAATTCTTCAGGGAAAGCGCATCCTAGTGACGGGGGTGCTCACGGACGCGTCGATCGCGTTTCATGTGGCACGAGTGGCCCAGGAGGAGGGCGCGCAGATCGTGCTCACCGGGTTCGGCCGGCTCTCACTGGTCGAGCGCATCGCCAAGCGACTGCCCGAGCCGCCACCGGTGATCGAGCTGGACGTCACTAGCCAGGAGCAGCTGGACTCGCTAGCGGAGCGCGTTACCGAGTACATGCCGGGCCTGGACGGCGTGCTTCACTCCATCGGGAACGCCTCCATGGATGCCCTTGGCGGCAACTTCCTGAGCACGACCTGGAACGACGTGGCGAGTGCCATCCACGTCTCCACATTCTCGCTCAAGTCCCTGACCATGGCCACGCTCCCGCTGATGCCAGACGGCGGCTCGATCGTAGGGCTGGACTTCGACGCCCGCTTCGCCTGGCCCGGTTACGACTGGATGGGCGTGGCGAAGGCGGGCCTGGAGTCGACGGCCCGGTACCTGGCCCGCTACCTGGGTGGCAGGAAGGTCCGGGTGAACCTGGTCGCGGCCGGTCCGCTAAAGACGATGGCAGCCAAGTCGATAGCCACCTTCAGCACGTTCGAGAACGTCTGGGATGAGCGGGCACCGCTCGGCTGGGACACCACCGACGCTGAGCCCGCGGCCCGCGCGTGCGTGGCCCTGCTGTCCGACTGGTTCCCGGCGACAACCGGGGAGATCGTGCACGTGGACGGCGGCGTGCACGCGGTCCAGGGATAAGCGCATGGCCGAACTCGTGCTCACCCTGTCCTGCCCGGACCGCACCGGGATCGTGCATGCCGTTTCCGCGTACCTGCATGAGGCGGGCTGCAATGTACTGGACGCCCAGCAGTTCGGTGACCGGACGACACGCACGTTCTTCATGCGCGTCCACGTGGAGACTGACCGGGGCCGGCCGGACCTCGGCGCTGGTTTCCGGGCGGTAGCCGGCGAGTTCGGCATGGACTGGGACCTCTACGATCTCGCGGTGCCACCGCGCGCCCTGATCATGGTGTCCAAAGCCGGACACTGCCTGAACGACCTGCTGTACCGCATCAGCGCCGAGCAGCTCAGCATCGACGTGCCGCTGGTCATCGGCAACCACCCCGACCTGGCGCCGCTCACGACGGCGCACGGCATCGACTTCGAGCACATCCCCGTCGGCGACACCCCGGCCGCCAAGCAGGCAGCCGAGGGCCAGATCCTCGATGTTGTTATGGCCGAAGATATCGATTTTGTCATTCTGGCGAGGTACATGCGGATTCTCTCGCCCGAACTGTGCGTGAAGCTGGCCGGCCGCGTGATCAACATCCATCACTCGTTCCTGCCGAGCTTCAAGGGGGCCCGGCCCTACCATCAGGCGCACGCGCACGGAGTGAAGCTGATCGGCGCCACCGCCCATTACGTCACCGCTGACCTGGACGAGGGGCCGATCATCGAGCAGGAGGTGGTCCGGGTGGACCACACCAGCGGCCCCGAGGATCTCGCCGCGATCGGCCGGGATGCGGAACGGATCGCGCTGGCTCGCGCGGTCCGGTGGCATGCCGAGCATCGCGTCCTGCTGCACGGTCGGCGGACCGTGATCTTCAAGTAGTAACGTTCGGTAGCCGTAACGGGGCCGTACCATCGTCACGATGAGTAGCCGTTATCCGTCTTCCGTGTCCTGTTCGTTATCTTCGAGGCCAAGATTCTCAGGTTTGGTCGAAAAATGCCCTTTTAGCAGCAAATTCTGCGTGATGTGGCGGACCTGACAGAACGCCGTTGCGCGGGAGGGCGGACTTACCTTCAAGTTTCCCGACCCAGCAAACTGGACAAATATGCACTCATCTGGAAATATCGTGACACTGGTAGGAGTGCGACCGGTGGCCCGCCTTGCGTGATTGATGGCAAGTTGTAACTTCTTTGCGGAGATAACGATGCGATGGGCAACCTAGGCTTCCGTCTAGGTTAACCACCGGTAGCGGGCCTGGGCCGTCCAGGACGCGAGGGGATGCGGAGCGCCGGCAGGTCACTGGGAGTGATCCGTGCCCCGGTCTGCCATTGTCCCCGGGGGAGCTTCGGCAAGGACGAACGAACGATCACGGCGCGGAATAGGCTGCGGGCTGATGTCATGAGAAAGGAGGACTACTGGTGAGAATGCGAATCGCCGCGAGCGCTGCCCTCATGGCTGCGAGCGTCACCTTGCTGGCCGCGTGCGCCAGCAGCAGCAGTTCCTCGGCCGGAGTCAGCAGCAGCGGCGCGCCGGTGATGGTCCCCGGTTCGATAGGCGCGGTCTACTCGGCCGCCTCGGGCGCGGAGAACGCGGGCACGATCACCTGGGCCGAACAGCCCGACGACGGCCCGACCTGGCTCTTCCCGATCACCGCGGCGGGGCAGAACTCGGTGTTCAACCTGTACACGTTCTCCTGGGAGATGTTCCGGCCGACCTACTGGACCATATACGGGGTCACTCCCGCGCTCGACCAGGAAATGAGCCTGGCTGACCCGCCCGTCTACACCGACGGCGACCGGAGGGTGTCGGTCACGTTCAAGGATGGCTACCGGTGGTCGGATGGCTCTCCGATCACGGCCGATGACCTGCTGTTCGATATCGATCTGATCAAGGCCGCGGTGAAGGCGTCCCCGGCGAACTGGTCCGGATACACGCCGGGCAACTTCCCTGACGACCTGGCCAGCACCAGCGAGCCGAACTCCCGGACGCTTGTGCTGAACCTGACCAGGCCCGTCAACCCGGTGTTCTTCACCGACGACATTCTCGGGCAGGGTCCTACGAACCCGCTGCCGGTGCAGTCGTGGGCACGTGACTCGGTGAACGGCCCGCTGGTCACCGACTGGAAGACCAACCCGGCCGAAGACCTGAAGATTTACAATTTCCTGCTGTCGCAAAACAAATCCGTGAACACGTACGCGAAGAACCCGCTGTGGCAGACGGTGGACGGACCGTACAAGCTGTCCGCGTTCGACCCGGCGAGCGGCGGGTACACGCTGACGCCGAACCCGCTCTACGGCGGACCGCATGCGGACAAGGTGTCCACGTTCGAAGCGGTCCCGTTCACCTCGGATACAGCCGAGTTCAACGCGATCCTGGCGGGACAGATCGACGTGGCACAGGTGCCGCTCACAGATGTGAAGCTGCTGGGGAGGGTGACCGGGCTCGGTTATCACTACTTCGGTGAGCCCGACTTCGGCTTCAACGCGGCGTTCTACAACTTCAAGGACACGTCGGGCGACTTCAGCAACATCGTCGACAAGCTGTACTTCCGGCAGGCGATGCAGCATCTGGAGGACCAGGACGGCTGGGTGCGCAGTTTCTTGGGCGGCGCTGGCTCGGAGGCGTACGGTCCGATCCCGGTCTTCCCGGAGAACGGGTTCCTGCCGTCCGACGCGGACAGCAATCCGTACACATTCAGCAAGGCGGACGCGATCGCGCTGCTGAGGGCCAACGGCTGGACGGTCACCGCGGGCGGCACCGACGTGTGCAGCGACCCCGGCACTGGCACCGGCCAGTGCGGGGCGGGCATCCCGGCCGGGACCAAGCTGGCGTTCAACCTCATCTACACGACGGCGCCGTCGTTCATCGGCGAGCAGGTGACGGACCTGGCGTCCCAGGCGAAGCAGGCCGGCATTGATATCACGCTGGTGTCGAGCAACTTCGATTACATGCTGGAGAACTACGTAGACCCCAGCGACCCCGCTAACGACGGCAAGTGGGCGATCGAAGACTTCGGCGGCGAAGGAGACGACCCGTATCCGACCACGTTCGGCATCTTCAACACCGGCGGCGGCGGCCAGATCGGTGACTACAGCAATCCGCAGGCCAATCAGCTGATCGGCGCCTCGGTCTCCAGCGGAGACCCGCTCGCCGTGGGCAGCGAGGCCTCCTACCTGACCGACGACCTGCCGGTGATGTGGCAGCCGGATCAGGACCTGATCTGGGCGTGGAAGACGGACATATCCGGCCCGCCGGACACGTTCGAGAACCTCACCCAGTACTACGCCACGCCAGAGTTCTGGTACTTCACCCACTAGCACAATCGCGTGGTCCGGGCTCCACCAGATCGTCCGGATCCCGTATCCGGCCAACCCCCGGCTGACCGCCGGCGATGCGAGAGAGAAGGCTACACACCATGATCCGACTGCGGACCGATCACGTGCAAAGCGAGAGGAGGCAGGGCTGATGAACAAGCGGATCGTCGCGAGCATCGCCGTCACGGCTGCGAGCATCACCGTGCTGGCCGCGTGCAGCAGCAGCAACAGCACCGGCAACGGCAATACCCCGAGCAACAACAGCGGAACCGGAGCCATCAGCGTGCCCGGCTCGACCGGGCAGGTCTACCCGGCCGCATCCGGGACGGAGACCGCCGGCACGATCACCTGGGCCGAGCAGCCGAACTCGGGACCGACCTGGATCTTCCCGATCACCGCGGCGGGGGAGAACTCGGTGTTCAACATCTACACGTTCTCGTGGGAGATGTGGCGGCCGGTCTACTGGACAATTGACGGCGTCACCGGTGGGGTCAATCAGGCGATGAGCCTGGCCGATCTGCCGGTGTACAGCAACGGCGACAAGACCGTGTCAGTCACCTTCAAGAACACCTACAAGTGGTCCGACGGCACGCCGGTCACCGCCGATGACCTGATGTTCGACATCGACATGATCAAGGCCGGCCTGAAACTGTCCCCGGCCAACTGGTCAGGGTACGTGCCGGGTAACTTCCCGGACAACCTGGCCAGCATGAGCGAGACGAACCCGCAGACGCTGGTCATCAACCTCACGTCGCCGGTCAACCCGACCTGGTTCACCGATGACGTCCTCTCCCAGGGCCCGATGAACCCGCTGCCGGCGCAGGCGTGGGCCAAGACCTCGGCGAGCGGCCCGGTCGTCACCAACTGGAAGAACAACCTGCCTGTCGACGAGAAGATCTTCTCCTTCCTGACAGCACAGAACAAGGACGTCAACACCTACGCGACCAACCCGCTCTGGCAGGTGGTGGACGGCCCGTACAAGCTGTCCGCCTACAACGCGTCCAACCAGGGCTACACGATGACGCCTAACCCGACCTACGGCGGCCCGCACGCGGCCAAGATGTCGGTGTTCCAGGCGATCCCGTTCACTTCGGACGCGGCCGAATTCAACGCCGTCAAGGCGGGGCAGATCGACGTGGCGCTGATTGACACCTCGAACTTCCCGCAGCTGCCCACGCTGAGCGCGCTCGGCTACAAGTACTTCGGCATCGCGGACTTCGGCTTCAACGCCGCGTTCTACAACTTCCAGGACAAGACCGGCGACTTCAACAACATCGTCGATAAGCTCTACTTCCGCGAGGCGCTGGAGCACCTGGAGAACCAGCAAGGCTGGATCCACGCGTACATGAACGGCTACGGCTCCCCGGACTACGGCCCCGTGCCGGAGTATCCGCGCAGCCAGTACCTGCCGGCCGACGCGACCAGCAACCCGTATCCGTTCAGCGTGGCGGACGCGGTCAGTCTGCTGAAGAGCAACGGCTGGACGATCAACGCGGGCGGGACGGACGTGTGCTCGAAGCCGGGCACCGGCACCGGGGAGTGCGGCGCGGGCATCCCGGCGGGCACCAAGCTGGCGTTCAACTTCATCTACTCCACGTCCCCGACGCTCATCGGCCAGCAGGCCACCGACCTGGTGTCCCAGGCTTCGCAGGCCGGCATCCACATCACGCTGCAGTCGAGCAACTTCGACTACATGCTGGAGAACTATGTCGACCCGGCCGCGCCGGCCAACGACAACAAGTGGGCGATCGAAGACTTCGGCGGCGAGGGGCAGAACGCGTACCCGACCACGTTCGGCACCTTCAACACAGGAGGCGGCGGCCAGATCGGCGACTACGACGACCCGACCGCTAACTCGCTGATCAACGCGTCGGTCAGCAGCAGCAACCCGGCGGCCGTTGAGAACGAGGCCTCGTACCTGACCAAGGACCTGCCGGTGCTCTGGCAGCCGAACCAGGACTGGGTCTGGACCTGGAAGTCGGATATCTCTGGCTCGCCAGAGTCGTTCGAGAGCCTTACGCAGTTCTACGCAACGCCGGAGTTCTGGTACTTCACCAAGTAACCAAGTGCTCTAGGCGCTGGACGTGTCCCGGCCTCCGATGATAGATCGGAGGCCGGGACCTCTGATCGCCACGCTCCACCGGGTACCGGGCGATAAGGAAGGTTTGGTTTCTTATGATCGCGTACCTAGCGCGCCGGATCGGCATATCGCTGATCGTGCTGGTCGGCGTCTCACTATTGGTTTACGGGATGCTGCATGTAGTCTTCCCGTCGCCCGCTCGCGCGGTGCTCGGGTTGCGCGCCACGCAAACAGCCGTCAGCGCGTGGAACAAGCAGAACGGGTACGACGATCCTCTACTCGTGCAGTACATGCACTGGGTCAACCAGGTGCTGCACGGGAACCTCGGCTGGTCGTACGCGAACAACCAGTCGGTGCTGTCCCTGTTCCAGGAACGGGCCGCGCGCAGCGTCTACCTGTCCGGGATGGCGCTGCTCTTCTCCCTGATCATCGCGTTCCCGCTGGGCATATTCCAGGCGGTCAAGCGCCACAGCGTCGGCGACAACGTGCTGACCAGCCTCGCATTCGTCACCTACTCGATGCCGGTGTTTCTCCTCGGGCTCATCCTGATCCAGGTGTTCGCGCTCTCGGCGCACATCTTCGGCTT
>Ga0335074_10001423_pt1 | contig 32391 bp, 23 predicted proteins | sample Lox_Sample_23_FD_206715 | JGI IMG/M metagenome (GOLD analysis project Ga0335074, IMG submission 206715) | Soil microbial communities from Loxahatchee National Wildlife Refuge, Florida, United States - Lox_Sample_2.3 | ecosystem: Environmental > Terrestrial > Soil > Wetlands | place: USA... | reverse complement strand
CGTCGTATGTTTCGTCCAACACGCCTTGGTTCTTCCAGGGGGTCCGTATCCAGATCTTCCCGACGCACCACTTGAAGATCGAACCCTGGATCATCAATGGGTGGCAATCTTATGCTTCCGCCAACTCAAGAAAAGGCCTGGGCGGACAGATCAAATATACCCCCTTTCCCTGGGTCAATATCATTTCTAATAACTATGGTCTCGGGCACGACGATTTGTACACTCCTAACCGGGCGAGAATTCACACTGACAATAGTTTTGAGTTCAAGTATTACGACAAACCGGAAAAAACTCTCGATAAGATGGCCGTCACCTTCACCGGCGACCTGGGCTGCGAATTCGGCGGAGGCGTGAGCTGTCACGGCGATACCAAGGGTGGCCCGAAGCAGAGTTTCGTGGGGTTCATGGTGTACGACCGGTATTGGTTCGATCACGACTTATTCGCGTTTACGCTTGGCGGCGGAGTTATCAATAACCCCGGCCGGTATCTGGTGCTGCTGCCACCGATCAACGGAGAAACCGCCGCGTCGGCGGCGATCAATTCGCCGTACTTCACCGAAAATCCGGGCGATCCGTTCAAGGCGTGGGATACTTCCGGAACTTTCGATTACATGCCGCGGCAATGGCTGACCTTCCGCTTTGAGGGGGATTTCCGGCATGCCGACGTGCCTTATTGGTCAGGGGCGGGCGGAATTACGCCGCCCGCCTCGGGCGGCCTCGAACCCGGCACGAACAACGGATATCCCACGGAGTACGCGTGCATGAACGGCAGTCCTTCGCCGACGATCACGGGTTGCGCCACGCAGGGGGGACTTTGGAATCCGGCCTTGCGAAAGCGCGAATGGCTTATCGATATCGACCTAATGGTCAAGTTCTAGCCAGGTAACTGAGTGGAGCGTATCATGCAGAAACGGATGCGGATAGTCTCGGCCATGACGATTGTTCCGGTGATAGCCGCGGTTCTAACCATTCCCGGCAAAGCTTCACCACAAAAAGCATCGGCGCCAAAGAAAGAAGATAAGGTGGCGCTGGGCGAGGACGAGGTGAAGCAGTTACTGCTGCTGATGGATACCGATAACAACGGTAAGATCTCTAAGCAGGAGTACATGCATTTTATGGAAGAGGAGTTCGAGCGCCTCGATAAGGATCATAATGGCGAGCTGGACGTAAAAGAACTGACGCGTTCGCGCCTGCGCGTCAGCCATCCAGCCGGAGCCGCGGAACGTAAATAGCGTAACGCTCAAACCGCGGCAAACCGATAACCTACCCAGGGTTCGGTAAGTATATATTTCGGCTTAGCCGGGTTCGGCTCGATCTTCTTGCGCAACTGGTTAATAAATACCCGCAGATACTCGGGTTCATCGCCGTAATCCGGTCCCCAGACAGCTTGCAGAAGCTCGCGGTGGGGGACCGGCTTGCCCGCTTGCGAAACGAGATACCGGAGTAAGTCGAATTCCTTGGGCGTCAGACGCTTTTCTTGTCCGTGCACGCGGATGCGGCGCGTATCGAAATCAATCGCCAGATCGGGCGTCGTGATCGCATGCGGTCCGCCTTCAGGCGACGTAGGTGCACGGCGCAGAGCTGCGCGAATGCGCGCCAGCAGTTCTTCCATGCCGAACGGCTTGGTGATGTAATCGTCGGCGCCCGCGTCGAGAGCAGCTACCTTGTCCTTCTCGCTGTTACGCACGGAGAGAATAATTACCGGCACGTCGGAACCCGAGCGTAACTGCTTGCATGTCTCCAGGCCATCGATGCCGGGCATATTCATGTCCAGCAGAACCAGGTCTGGAATTTCAGCAGATACGCGAGTTAGAGCATCCTCGCCGTTGCGCGCCTCGATAACTTCGTATTTATGGCCGACCAGCGAAGTGCGCATGACCCGCCGGATCTGTGGATCGTCGTCCACCACCAGAATCTTTCCCGCACTCACAAGACTATTTCACCACGATGCACGGGCAAGGAGAAGCTGAATACAGAGCCTTGGCCAGGCTCGCTGGTGACCCAGATCTTGCCGCCGTGCGCTTCCACGATGCCTTTGGCGATGGCTAATCCCATGCCGGTGCCCGGTGTGCGGAAGCGGTGCTCGCGGCCGCGAAAGAATTTGTCGAAAATCTGAAGCTGCTCGTGTTCTTCAATGCCGCCGCCGCGATCGGCTACACTGACGATGACACGGCCATCGCCGGCCCGCGCCGAAATCGTGATGGGCGATCCGGGCCGCGAATACTTCAGCGCATTGTCCAGGATTTGCCGCAGCGCCTGCTGCACAAAATCGGAGTCCGCGTCCGCCGCGGGCAAGCCATCTTGCAGCCTGACATCCACTACGCGGCCTTGTAGCGCCGGCTTGATCTCGGCGAGAGTGCTCCGCACAGTGGAGGCGATGTCCAGCGGGCCTTTCTCCAGATGCAGCTTGCCCGCTTCGATGCGCACCATTTCCAGCACCTCGGCCACCAGGCGATTCAGCCGGTCGGCTTCTTCATCGATGATGGTGATCAACTCGCGATCCGCATCCGGGCGCGGTTGGCCCAGCAGGCTGCTGGCGGCGGCCTTGATGGAGGTGAGTGGTGTTTTGAAATCGTGCGCCAAGGAATCCAGCAGGGCGGACTTCAGATGTTCGCTTTGGCGTAACGCTTCGGCATGGCTGGCTGTTTCCAGGGTCCGGGCGCGTTCGATGCCGATGGCCACCAGATATGCTACGGCGTTGAGCACGGCTTCAGACGGCAATGCGCCGGTGAGTCCTAGGTTGCCCAGCGCCTGCCCGCCCAAACGGACCGGAACTATAGCGCATTGACGGGCACGATCGATGACTGGCTCCTCGATGCGGGTTTCGAGTTGCGCATCCGAAATCGGGGATTCCGTGGCTCCCCAGCGAAATGTTTCCTGCGTCAGGTTTGAAAAGAATGCCGCGGCAGTTACGCCGAGTATCTTCACGATGCGCGTGACCAGGTCCTGGCTGGCGGTGCGCACGCTCTCGCTAAGCAAAAGGCTCTGACTTAGCGCATACAAGCCTTCCACCTCGCGGCGGCGCTCGACGGCCTCCTGGGTGCGGCGCTTGGCGCGCGCCGAAAGCTGATTGGCCAAGATGGCGGTTATCAGAAACGCGGTAAGCGCGACCCAGTTTTGCGGGTCCTGGATGGTGAACGACCCGACCGGCGGCAGGAAAAAGTAGTTGAAGCCGAGTACCGCCGCGAGGGATGCGATGCTGGCCTCGAGCAGCCCCCACGCGGCCGAGATTCCGAAGATGACCAGCAGCAGGGTCAGCGCGACCGTCGTGTTGTTGACGTGGACGGCGCGGAAGTAGAAAGCGATCACCAGGGCGATGAGCAGCGGCGAGGCGATCAGGCGAAGGGATCGGCGGATACGGCCGGTCATACGCGCGCCGTGTTTGCGAACGACAGGCCACCCAAAACGTTGGCCTGTCCCACTAGCGGCACTCTCAGGCTCCGAAGACGCGATTGAAAAACTCGCGCGTCTTGTGCCGGATCTCGCCCAGCTTCAGATCCAGCCGCTGATCGTGCAAGCGCGCGGGAGTCCAACGCCGCACTAATGCGGCCAGCGTTTCGGACTGCGAGGGCGAAGTAGGCAAACTTCCGCCCGCATAGCCGCTCGAAACGCGCAGCCCGTGATCGATGGCGCGATAGAACACCGCCGCGTCGCGCAGAAAATCCGCGTCCTCCCGTTCCAGGTGGCCCATCTGCTCCACTACGTCGATGCGCGCCGGTGTGTTCAACACCTTATAGAATATCCCGGCGCCGCGCAGCCGGAGATACAGCAGCGCAAAATCGATATCGTAGAATCCGCCCGCGGCCGCTTTCAGCGGGTTGCGCCAGCCTTGCTCTTTTTCCAGGCGCGCGCGCATCTGCACCAGTTCCTTGCGCGAGCGGCCGCTCTGCCCGTAGCGCCGCCAATCGAGTTCTTGCAGCTTGTGCAGAAACTCCGTGGCGCGCTCCACGTTGCCGGCCACCGCGCGCGATTTCATATACGCGATGCCTTCCCAAGCCTCCGCGTGCTTTTCAAAATAGTCGCGATAGGCGGCTTCCGGCTGCACCAGCGCGCCGGCGCGCCCATTGGGACGCAAGCGCGTATCGACCGTGAACATTACGCCATCGCCGGTATAGGCGCTGATGGCGTTGATCATGCGTTCGGCCACGGCGGTCCAGAAGGTCTGCTCGCGCGCGTCTTCATCGGGGATGACGAAAATCAAATCGGCATCGGAAGCCAGATCAAACTCGCGCATGCCCAGGCGGCCGAGCGTCACCACCATCATCTGGCGCGCGGGAACGTAGCTCAAATCCGCCGTCGGCGGCGCTTCGGTGAGCGCCAGCCGGTAAGCCGCCGCGATCACCACATCCGCCAGATCGGAGGTGCGCTCCAACGTTTCAAAAATCGGCGCCGGACGTAAGAGGCTGTCGCTTTGGATGCCAAACATCTGGCGCCGGAAATACGCGCGCAACGCGGCGGCATCCGAAATCTCCTCGTCAGGTGGCGCCGCGGACAGATCCAGATTGACGAGCATTTCGGGACGCCGCAGAAGCTGATCGCCGAAATATTGGCTATGTTCGAAGATGTCGATCACCTGCTCGACCAGCTTGGAATTCGCTTCCAGGCGCGCCAGCCATTCCGGATCGTCAAACATTTTCTCAATGAAATGTTCGAAGCGCTCGCGCCCCCGATTCAGCTTGGCGCGGCCCACCACGGCGTGGATTTCGGGCGCCCGCTGCTCCAGGTAGCGCATCAGATGCGTGGAGGGCAGCGGCGCGGGATCTAACTCGAGCGGCTGCCAGCGGTTGTCCGGCTCGCCTTCGGCCGGCGTGTAATACATCGGCTTGCGCGCCTGGATGACGCGCGCGTACATTTCCCGCACATTTTCCAGATGCTCTTCCAGGCGCACTTCCAGCGATTCGGCGGTAAGCGGCTCGCCCGATTCGGACGGCATCTTGCGCGCCAACACTTCGAGCTCTTCCGGATGCGTGGGCAGCGTATGAGTCTGCCGGTCGTCGTAAAATTGCAGGCGATGTTCGGCCTGGCGCAGAAATTCATAAGCCGAGGCCAGGCGCGCGTATTCGCTGCCCGAAAGAAGATTCTTATCGTGCACCCGGGAGAGCGCGAACAGCGTGCCGCCATGCCGCACCCACGGCTCGCGTCCGCCATGCAGACGCTGCAGGCACTGCACCAGAAACTCAATATCTCGGATGCCGCCGGGTGTGAGTTTCACGTCCACGCCGGCGCGCGCACGTTTGGCCGCCAGTTTCTCGCCGATGCGCTCGCGCGCTTCCGAAACAGCTTCCACGGCGCGAAAATCGAGCGTAGTCGAATAGATCAGTGGCTCGACGAATTCGAGCAACTCGCGGCCCAGCGGCAAGTCACCGGCCGAGACGCGCGCCTTAATGAGCATTTGCTTTTCCCAGTCACGCGCGCGTTCCTGGTAGTAAATCCTGGCGCCATCGAGCGAGATGCAAACTTCGCCCAGGCGCCCATCCGGCCGCAGCCGCAGATCCACACGATAGCAGGAGCCGTCGGCGGTGTAAGTGGATAGCAGTTCAGTGTACTGGTTGGCGACCTTCTTGAAGAATTCTTTGTTGGTCACGACATCGGGTCCGGTGGTTTCCCCGTTGCCGGAATAGACAAACATCAGATCCACGTCGGAGCTGTAATTCAACTCCTGGCCGCCCAGTTTACCCAGAGCAATCACGGCGAAACCGCAGGTGCGCCGCTGGCCGGCAGCTTCATACATCGGCTCGCCGTGCCGCGCCACCAGTTGCTCGCGAATGCGGCGATAGGCAACCTCCAGAATGGCATCCGCCAGGTTGGATAATTCGCCGGTGATATCGGCCAAGGCGGCCAGACCCAGCACATCGCGCAGCAGGATGCGCAGCAGTTGGCGGCGGCGAAACCGGGCGAGCAGTACGGCCGGCGGAACATCCGGACCTTCGGCGGCGCGGAACTCGACCAGCCGTTCCACGAACTCGTCGGCCGAAAACATGCGATGCAGATCACCGGGATCGGCCGCCTGCAACAGCCATTCCGGATGTTTTAGCACAGATTCGGAAAGAAAGCGGCTGTAAGAAAACGTGGTGATCAGGCAGCGCAGCGCCGCGGGAGAACTGGCAATGCGGTTGAACGCGGCGGGACCATCCTGGCGCAGGCGCTCCAGGAAATGCAGAGCTTCATCAGGATCGGGAACCCAGGCCAGCAGCGACTGTATGCGCGCCGCGATGCGTTCGGGAATGCCGCCGCCCAATCGCGCAATGTCTTCGCGGGCGCGCGACGGATTGCGAAACTCTACCGTTTCAAGCAGGTGCTGCATCGAGTCAGGCGGACGTGGCCACTATTGAGATTATAGCTATGGGACGTTACGGGAAGGTGAAAAATATCAGGCGTGGGGGTTATCCAAAATGCATATGTCGCGTAAGTTGCGATACCGTTCGGCGAAGTCGAGTCCGTAGCCGACCACGAACTCATCCGGTATCTTGAAACCTACATAAGTCACCTCGACGGGGCGCTTCCGCCGATCCGGCTTGTCGAGTAGCGCCGCGATGCGGATCGAACGCGGCTTGCGCTGCTCCAGTAGGTGCATCAGGTAAGTGAGAGTCACACCGCTATCCACGATATCTTCCACGATCAGCAGGTCAGATCCTTCCACCGAAAAATCCAGGTCCTTAGTGACTTTCACTTCGCCGGAAGTGGTGGTTCCTTTGCCATAACTCGAAATGCCCATGAAATCGACATACGCGGGATGGCTCAACGAGCGCGCCAAATCCGTCATAAAGAAACACGCGCCCTTCAGAATGCAGATGAGGTGCAGATTGCCTTCGGGATAGTCGCGATCTATCTCCGCACCCATTTCGCGCACGCGCTGTTGGATCTGCTCAGCCGAAAGAAGAACGCGCAGAGAACTCAACCGGGGCCTCTAATCCGCCGCCGCCGTGAGGCGGGTGCTCTCCGGCCCGATGTGAATGTGCGCGCCGGTAGCCTTGCCGGGCTCCGCCTGCCAGAAAGCGAAATAGGGGATGCGCTGCGCTTCCAGGTAGTGCCGCAGCCAAACGCCTTCGGGTTGATCCGGATTTACGGCGACATCCACGCGCCCGCGATGGTCGAATCCGAGCGCGCGATGCACCGCCGTTTCGCCCATGGCGCTTACCGGCAACGGCTTTGAAAACTGATGCTCAAACGCGGCGGAAATCTGCGCGAATTGCGCCGGAGTGAAGACGCCCGCGCCATCATAACGCACCGGTGCGTGGCCGCCGCGTTCGCCTTGCCCCACCGGCGGATGGTATTGCTCGGCGCGCGCCATCTCTACCAGATCGTGCGTCAGTTTGGCGCGCGAAACCGCCAGATCATACTGCTTTTGCGCGTAATCCACCTGGGCCTCTAAAGGCGGCAAATCGTTCTTTGCCGTGAGGCCGGAATCGATCAATCCGCGCACGTGTGCAAGCTGCTTCTGCCTGCGCTGCAGACGGCGCTGGGCGGCAGCTACCATCTCGTTGGCTTGTTCTTCCGTAAGATCCTGGCCGTACACGGTGCGCTTCAGAATCGCGAGATCCTGCGCATCACCCAAAGCATCTTCCGCCTGCTCGAGTTGCACTCGCGGCGCCGCGCCGGATTCCACCAAAACGCGCAAACGCTCGATATTCAACCGCGCGCGCAGCACATCCGGATCTTCCGGCGCTGTACTTGCGGGCGATTGCGGCGCCGCGCACAGTACTGAACAGGCCACTAAAAGCAGGAAAAACCGCATGACGGATAGTTTTATTGTAGTACGATACGGCTAGGAGCGTGTTCTGACAAAGGTTGATCTAACTCTCACCGGTCCGCCGGACCATAGGACATCGCAAGACATCCCATCCTGGCTGGTCGCTGTTCGCGCCGCCGAATCCAAAAAAGCTACCGATATTCGCGTGCTGGATCTGACCGGCATCACTGCCTTCGCCGATTACTTCGTCATCTGCACGGGCGCCAATCCGCGCAATGTGCAAGCCATCGCCGACGAAGTCGGGTTGCGTCTGAAAAAAGCCGGCGAGTTGCCGATGAGCGTGGAAGGTTACAACCAGGCCGAGTGGATATTGGCCGATTATGGCAATCTGCTGGTGCACATCTTCTCGCCCAAATCGCGCGCGTATTACGATCTGGAGCGGCTCTGGCGCAACGCCAAGCCCGTGGAAGTTCCGGCGGAGTGAAAATATTTCTGTATTACATCGGCAAGCCGCGCGATGTGCACGCGAACGCCATAGCCGCCGATTTCATGGCCCGCGCCGCCCGTTACGCCAGTTGCGAGATGCGCGAAATCAAGCCCGAGCGTAGCGATCCGTTCGCCAGGCATCCTGCCGCGCGGCACATTCTGCTGGATCCCGCGGGCAAGGAGCTGAATACCGCGGCATTCGTCGAGATTCTGCGCCGCGCCGAGTTGGAAGCGCGCGATCTGGTCTTCGCGGTGGGCGGCGCGGACGGTTTGCCGGACGCCTGGCGCAGCCGCGCGGATCTGCTGCTGTGCCTTTCGCGCATGACGTTTCCGCACGAAATGGCGCGCGCCATGCTGGCTGAGCAGATTTATCGGGCATTTGCCACATTGCGCGGCCATCCGTACCCGCGCTAAGTTAATCCAATTAGCTATGTCCTGGTTCAAGAAGGAAGACGCCCCTCCATCCAAAGTCGCCCAGATCAACGACCCTTCGCGCAAACTGCGCACCGAAGGCCTCTGGCTCAAGTGCGAAGGCTGCCGCCAGATCATTTGGAAGAAGGATCTGGAATCGAATTGGCACGTTTGCCCGAAATGCGGCGCGCACATGCGCATGGATGCGGCCGCGCGCTTGAAGCTGCTTTTCGACAGCGATTACGAACGGTTTGATACGGACCTGCGCTCCTCCGATCCGCTGGCGTTCTTCGATTCGAAACCCTATCGCGAGCGGCTGGACGGCATGCAGGCGGCCACTTCGCTGGCCGACGCCTTGATCTCCGCCACGGGCACGCTGGCCGGTCGCAAGGTGAATATCTGCTCGATGGAAGCTCGCTTTATCGGCGGCAGCATGGGCTGCGTGGTAGGCGAGATGATCACGCGCGCCATCGAACGCTCCATCTCGGGGCGGGTGCCGCTGGTCATTGTCTCGGCCTCCGGCGGCGCGCGCATGCAGGAAGGCGCGGTCAGCCTGATGCAGATGGCCAAAATTTCCGCTGCCTTGATGCGCCTCGATGAAGCGCATGTGCCCTACATCAGCGTGCTGACTGATCCGACCACCGGGGGCGTTACGGCCAGTTTCGCCATGCTGGGCGATTTGAATATCGCCGAGCCGGGTGCCCTTATTGGCTTCGCCGGACCGCGCGTGATCGAGCAGACCATCCGCCAGAAGCTGCCCGAAGGATTCCAGCGATCGGAATTCTTGTTGAAGCATGGCATGCTCGACGCGGTGGTCCCGCGGCTGGAGATGAAGAATTACATCGCTACCGCTCTGCGCTTTTTCGTGGATTAGCCCCCACAGCGGGGCTGAGAGCCCCGCGCAGCCTGCCAGGGTGCCCCACGGCATATGACCTATCCCGATTCCGTCCGCTTTCTCTACGCGCTGGGCAACGAAGTGAAAACCGCGAAGCTGGGCCTGGACCGCATCCGTGCTCTACTGGCCGCGCTCGGAGATCCGCAGCACGCCTATCGCATTGTGCACGTCGCCGGCACTAACGGCAAAGGCTCTACCAGCGCCATGATCGAATCCGGCTTGCGCGCCGCCGGACATCGCACCGGACTGTTCACTTCACCGCACTTGATCGAACCCACCGAGCGTATTCAAATCGCCGGAGAACCGGTCAGCGCCGCGCTATTCGCCGCCGCGTTCGACGAGATTCATCGCTGCTCTGAAAGGCTGCTCGAACGCGGCACGATCGATCTGCATCCCACTTACTTCGAATGTGTCACCGCCATGGCCCTGCTGCTGTTTCGTGATAGCCGCGTGGATTGCGCGGTGCTCGAAGTGGGGCTCGGCGGCCGGTTGGATGCAACCAACGTGGTGTTGCCCCAATTGTGCGTCATCACTCCAGTGGATTTCGATCACGAAGCGTATCTGGGCAAGAGCCTGGAATCCATCGCCGGAGAAAAAGCCGGTATCTTGAAACAGGGCGTGCCGGCCGTGTTCGCCCCTCAGCGCCCGGAAGCGGCCCAGGTTCTCGAAACGCGCGCGGCCGAATTAGGTGTCGCGGTGACTCACAGTTCTCAAGCGGAGCTTTCCGGCATCGCGCTCCACGCACGCGGCACCAACTTCAACTGGCGCGGGTTGGCGATCGATTGCCCCCTGCCCGGCGAGCACCAGGTCGAAAACACGCGCACAGCCATCGCCGCGCTCGAACGCCTCGGCGTCACACCGGAAACGATACGCGACGGCATCGCGCAGACTGTATGGCCGGGACGCCTGGAACGCGTGGCCGAAAATCCCGAAATCATTCTCGACGGCGCCCACAATCCGGCGGGTGCGCGGGCGCTGGCCGCGTATCTCGATCGTTTTTACCATCCGCGGCGCGTCTGGCTGATTTACGGCGCCATGCGCGACAAAGCCGTCGAAGAGATTGCGGCCATTCTGTTTCCACGCGCCGCGCGCGTGATTGTGACCGCGCCCGCGCAAGCGCGCGCGCTGCGTCCGGAGTCGATCCTGGAGTTGGCCGATCATCCCGGCGTGCAGGCTGCCGCGAATCTCGTGCAGGCGTTGGCGCTCGCGCGCACAGCCGCGGCGGGCGATGCCATCTTTGTTACGGGATCGCTGTTTCTGGTGGGCGAGGCGCGCGCGTTGCTGGTCAGGGCGGGCGTGAAAGCGCCGGCTTAACGGAGGCTGAGGCTGCGCAGTTGTTAAGCGTATAGCAGCCGTATCTATCGCAACTGGACTCGGGCGTCAGGAGCGCCAGTGCCGGACTCGTCCGCAAAGCCGCGAAGCTGTATAAGCTTTCGCCCACCGCGCTGCCTTTACCCGCGACCGTCGGCGAGGTGTCTCCCGATGAGGTCGAGCGAAAGATTGCGTCCCTTGCTTATCCGGCTTCGCGCAGGTCCGCTCCACCACTACCAACAATCCGGCTGAGGTGGCGCTCAAGGCCGTGCTGACGCGGGATCTGGACAGCCGCTTCGTGGAAGCGTTGCCATGGTTGCTCAGCGCGTACACCGATCTGAATTGGGAATGGCTGCGAGACGGCGCCAAGTTGCGGAACGCCCAAAACCGTCTTGGTTACCCGGTGCATCTGGCGATGGAAGCCGTGGCGCTTTGCCGGAGCCACGACATGCGGTTCAGGTCCTGTCGCGATGGGCGAATGAGCTTGAACAGGCCCGGCTCGCCATGAAGGAACGCTCTGCCGCGATTCGATGCCGCAGCGAGGGCGTGCCTGGCTGAGATCGAATCGTCCTAAAGCCGCAGGCCGTTGGAACCTGCTTACCGGCCTTACAGCCGATCAATTGCCCTAGCCGAACACTGAACGGCATCCAGAGCCGTGGCGGTCTTTTCTTAGGGAAGCCATCCCGCAGGCCGGACTTGATCCGCCGCGGCAGGAAGTAATGGTCTTGCTAGCAATCACTACCCTCGCCAATCGAAAGGCTTTGCGCTTACAATAACAACCAAGTCACTCTTTGGGCGGGCGCATTGCCGGTCGTGACGCCCGGCGGGAGGCCCTACGGCAATGTGGCTTTCGAGGTTTTGGGATAGGAGGGAATACGATGACACGCTTCTTTACGACGATGGTTTGCACGCTGGCGGCGATGTGCGGGGCGGGGGCGCCGGCGCAGACGTTCACCACGTTGGTAAATTTCGACACTACTAACGGCGGGGCGCCCGAAAATGTATCCCTGGTGCAAGGAGTGGACGGGTTGCTCTACGGGACGACTTCGGGGGGCGGAGCGTCACGCGCCTACGGGACGGTTTTCGCAATCACACCGCAGGGTGCCCTCCAAATCGTACACAGTTTCAGCGGTACGGACGGCGAGGAGCCATATGCCGGGCTGACATTGGGCTCCGACGGGCGCCTGTACGGCACGACGGACAAAGGTGGGTCGCTAGGCTACGGGACTGTCTTCCAAATCGGTCCGGACCAGACCTTTACCACTTTGCACGACTTCAACGAGGGCCAGGGCACCGGGAACCCGCAGGGCACGGTGGTGCAGGCGGGCAACGGGTCGCTCTACGGGACCACGACGGCCGGGTCGTCGGGCGCCGTTTTCGAAATCGCTCCCGGTGGAACGTTCCTCATATACTATCCCGACTGGTTCAATGGCTTTAGTTCCTCGGTCGGTCTCGTCCAGGCCACTAACGGGCTGCTCTACGGAACCGACCAAGGAGGTCTATACGAAAGCGGCGAAGTCTTTTCACTCACCCTGAATGGAACATACTCGAGGGTATATGACTTCGACGCGGCCACCGACCCGGATGACGGAGGGTCTCCCGACGGACCGCTCATTCAGGCAAGCGATGGAAATCTGTACGGGACTACCAGCTACTGGGGAGCCTCCCCTAGTGGGGATGGCACAGTCTTTAAACTGACCCCTGCCGGCGTGCTGACCACGCTGCACAGCTTTCATGGGACCGACGGCAGGAACCCGGTGGGCGCGTTGGTGGAAGGCAGCGACGGGAATTTCTACGGGACGACCACCGGCCTCCCTCCAGGTCAGGGCTGGGGCATACACGAAAAGTGTTCTGGTACGGTTTTCGTAATCGCGCCAAGTGGGAGACTGACCACGCTCCACACTTTTGGCACAACCGACGGTGCTGAGCCCATAGGCGGGTTGGTGCAAGCCACCGACGGGAGTTTTTACGGGACGACATACGAGGGCGGATCCGACAACTGGGGCACGGTTTTCCGGTTATCCGTAGGACTAAAACCGTTTGTGAAAACGGTGCCGGCTTTCGCCAGCGCTGGGACGCAGGTGCTGATCCTGGGGAACGATTTGACGGGCGCAACCAGCGTCACGTTCAACGGCGTGGCGGCCGAGTTCACGGTGGCATCGCCGACTTTAATCACGGCGACGGTGCCGCCGGGCGCGAGCACCGGGTCGATCCAGGTAGTTACGCCGGGCGCCACGTTGCGGAGTAACGTGCCTTTTGCTGTGCTGTGATCCGGCGCTCCATGGTTCTGATCATTACCATGGCGGCCGCCGATCCGCAGACGTACACCGTGCTGGCGAGCTTTGATGGGCGACCAGCGAGTCTTTTGATGGCGCGCCGGCCACGTTCACGCGCTCCCGACCACCGAAATCGCGGCCGTGGTGCCGCTGGGAGCCTCGGCAGGGCAAGTTGCAAGTGGTAACGCGCGGCGGGACGCTTTGAGCCACCTGGACTTCCAGGTCTTGCCATAGGATCGAACGCGCCCCGCTGCGAACGGGACCCGCCCGGAAAGCCCCGCCCGCGAACTCGCCCGCGCTCGCCTATAATTGTACGGGAGGTTTCCCTTTTGGCAAGCACCACGTTGTCGTTCGAGCAGGAACAGAACCCCTGGCTGGCCGCCGAAGCCCGCTTTGACGAGGCCGCTACCCGCCTCAATCTGGACGATGGCTTGCGCAAGGTTCTGCGCACTTCGGCCAAGGAAATCACCGTCCACATCCCCGTGCAGCTCGATGATGGACGCCTGGAAGTTTTCACCGGCTATCGCGTGCAGCACTCCATCGCGCGCGGACCGGGCAAGGGCGGCATCCGTTTCGGTCCCGATGTGACGCTTGACGAAGTGCGCGCGTTGGCCTCCTGGATGACCTGGAAATGCGCGGTGGTCAACATCCCCTTTGGCGGCGCGAAAGGCGGCGTCATCTGCGATCCCAATCTGCTTTCTGCGAGCGAACTGGAAAAACTCACGCGACGCTACACCTCGGAAATTATGGAGTTTCTCGGCCCCGAGCGCGACGTGCCCGCGCCCGACGTCAACACCAACGACCGCATCATGGCCTGGATCATGGATACCTACTCGATGCATGCCCGCCACACGGTAACCGCCGTGGTCACCGGAAAACCAATGGCGCTGGGCGGCTCGCGCGGGCGTCCGGAAGCTACCGGTCGCGGTTGTCTCATCGTGTCGCTGGAAGCGCTGAAGCGCTTCAAAAAGCCGCGCACCAATACGACCGTGGTCATTCAAGGATTCGGTAACGTGGGCGGCATGGCAGCCAAACTGATGGCCAAAGAAGGATTCAAAATCATTTGCATTATCGAGTACGATGGCGCGGTGTATAATCCCAACGGCCTGGATACGCGCGCGCTGGCCGAACATCGCCAGGAAACCGGCTCCATTCTGGGTTTCGCGGGCGGCGAGAGCATCGATCCGGCGGAAGCTATGTTCCTCGAGTGCGATATCCTGCTGCCGGCCGCGCATGAAAACGTAATCACTTCCCAAAACGCGGATAAGTTGCGTTGTAAGATCCTCTGCGAAGGCGCTAATGGTCCGACTACTTCCGTGGCGGACGAGATACTCGCCGATAAGAAGATCTTTGTTATTCCCGACATTCTGGCGAATGCCGGCGGAGTGACTGTATCTTACTTCGAGTGGGTGCAGGATCGCGAGGGTTTCTTCTGGAACGAAAAGCTGGTGAACGAGCGGCTGCAGGAAATCATGGTGGATAGCTTCCTCTCGGTGGTGGATTTCGCTGAGAAACACGGCGTCAACAATCGCACCGCGGCTTATATGGTGGCGCTCGATCGCGTAGCGGAAGCTATCCGGCTGCGCGGAATCTATGCCTAGCACCCCGTGGCGCAGACCATCGTTGTTTGTGGTCGGCCATTTATGAGCACGGAACCTTCCACGCCGCTGATGCGGCAATACAACGCCATCAAGCAACAGGTTCCCAACGCCCTCCTGCTCTTCCGCCTGGGCGATTTCTACGAGCTGTTCTTCGAAGATGCTATCCTCGCCTCGCGTGAGTTAGAGATCACCCTAACGTCCCGCAACAAAGAAAAAGGCGCCGCGATTCCTATGTGCGGCGTGCCCTATCATGCCGCGGAAAGTTATATTGCGCGGCTTATCCAGAAGGGTCACCGCGTGGCTATCTGCGATCAGATGGAAGATCCCGCGCTGGCGAAGAAGTTAGTCAAGCGGGAGATCACGCGCGTAGTCACACCCGGCACCGCCACCGACGCGTTAGCTGTCCGCTCGCATGAGAATAACTATTTGGCGGCCGTTTCGCGGCTCTCGAACCGCGCCGGCGTGGCGCACGTGGACATCTCAACCGGCGAATTTCGCGTGGCCGAAATGGACGCGGCCGATGTGGAAGCCGCCATCGAGCAACTGGGTGCGCGCGAAGTGCTATATCCCGCCGAGCTTCCGCTGTTTGCCAACGGCGATCAAGGCCCGCGTTATCTGCGCACCGATCTCGAAGACTGGGTCTTCAGCTTCGATTACGCCGACCGCACTTTGCGCGATCATTTCCATCTGCTCTCGCTCGATGGATGCGGCCTCGCCAATCGCCAGGCCGCCGTGTGCGCCGCGGGCGCCATTCTGCATTACCTGCGCGAGACGCAGCGCGCCGCCCTCGAACATCTCGACCGTCCCGCGTTTTACGACCGCGCGGATGGCATGATGCTGGATGCCGTCACAGTGCGCAATCTGGAATTGGTCGAGCCGCTCTTCGCCGGCGAACGCAGCGATGCCACGCTGCTGCACGTTCTCGATCAGACCCAGACCGGCATGGGCGGGCGCTTGCTGCGCCAGCGCCTGCTGCGGCCCGCGCTTGATCTCGCGGAAATCGAAGGCCGCCTGGATGCGCTCGGCGAACTGCTGCAGCAGACCATCCTGCGCGCGGAACTGCGCAAGCAACTGAGCGCGATTCTGGACATCGAAAGACTGCTGGCCAAGACCACCATGGGAATCGCCAATCCGCGCGATGTGCTGGCGCTGGGCCGGTCGCTCGAAAAAATTCCCACGCTGAAAGCTGCGTTCGAAACGCAACGCGCCGCGCGCCTGCGCGACCTGCACGGCCGGCTCGACGAAGTCGCCGCAGCGCGCGATCGGATTCTGGAAGCCATCGCTGACGAGCCGCCCATCAACCTCGCGGATGGCGGCACGATTCGCGCCGGTTTTCACGCGGAGCTCGACGAACTGCGCGATCTCAGCCGCAACAGCCGCCAGATCATCGCGCAGATTGAAGCGCGGGAGCGCACCCGCACCGGTATCCAGTCGCTGAAGGTGCGCTTCAATAATGTCTTCGGTTTTTACATCGAGATCTCGAAATCGAATTTGCACCTGGCGCCCGCGGATTATGAACGCAAGCAGACGCTGGTGAATGCCGAGCGCTTTACCACGCCCGAGCTAAAGGATTATGAGCGAAAGGTGCTCGACGCTGAGGATAAGATTCTTACGCTCGAAAAGGATCTGTTCGCCGAAGTACGCAAATTCGCCGCCGCGCACGCGCAACGCATTCGCGCGACCGCCGCGGCCGTGGCGGAAATCGATGTCACCGCCGCGCTGGCGCAAGTCGCGGCCGAGAACCATTACGTGCGTCCCACATTTTCAAGCGATGGGGAGATGCGCATTCTGGCCGGACGCCATCCGGTGATCGAGCGCCTGGAACAACAGGATGCCGGCCGCTTCATCGCGAACGACCTGTATCTTAATAACTCGGCGGATCTGATCGCCATTATTACCGGTCCTAACATGGGCGGTAAGTCCACTTACTTGCGTCAAGCCGCACTTATTGCCATTCTGGCGCAGATGGGATCGTTTGTTCCCGCCGATTCCGCCAGCCTGCCGCTGATCGACCGCATCTTTACCCGCATCGGCGCGTCCGATAACCTGGCGCGCGGACGTTCGACGTTCATGGTCGAAATGACCGAGACTGCCGTCATCCTAAACACGGCCACGCCGCGCAGCTTTATCGTGCTGGATGAAATCGGGCGAGGCACGGCCACTTATGATGGTTTGGCGCTGGCCTGGGCGGTTGTTGAACATATCCACGCCCGTACGCGCGCCAAAACGCTGTTCGCCACCCATTATCACGAACTGACGGAGCTCGCCGGACAACTCGACGGCGTGCGCAACCTGAGTGTTTCGGTGAAAGAAGCCGGCGACCGCATCATCTTCCTGCGGAAGGTCGAGCCCGGCAAGGCGGACCGCAGTTATGGCATCGAAGTGGCGCGCCTTGCGGGGCTGCCCGTGAGTGTCATTGAACGCGCCAAGGAAGTGCTGCGGCTGCATGAGCGATCCGAACATGTGGTCACCGAAGAGCTTTCTCCCGCCCCGCAGCAGCCCTTGCAGATCTCTTTGTTCGAGCCTCTCACTTACGGGATCGCCGAGCGCATTCGCAATCTGAAAATCGACGAACTGCGGCCTATAGAAGCGCTGCGATTGCTGGCCGAATTGCAAGACGAATTGAGGCGCGGGTGCGTGTAGCGGGCGTGATGAGCGGTACGTCGCTCGATGGCATCGATGTGGCGATTGTCGAGATCGCGGGGCGGCGCGTCGAAACCATCGGATTCCAATCCATGCCGTATCCGGAAAAAATCCGCCGCGCAATTCTGGCGGTCTCGAACACCACCACCACCACACGCGATATCGCGCGCCTCAACTTCGAATTAGGTGAACTCTATGCGCGAGCGGTCGTGCGCGCTTCGAAGCGCTTTGGACCGGTCGAACTGATCGGTTGTCACGGCCAGACGATTTATCACGAAGGCGGCGTGGCGACCATGCAGATCGGCGAAGCGGCGGTCATCGCGGAGCGCACCGGCGTGCCCGTGGTCGCCGATTTTCGCCCGCGCGATATTGCCGCCGGTGGGCAGGGCGCGCCGCTGGTTCCCTTCGCCGATTGCCTTTTGTTCGGTGGTTCGCGGCGTACGCGCATCGCGCTCAATATCGGCGGCATCGCCAACATCACGGTAATTCCATCCGGCATCGCGTTCGATACCGGCCCCGGCAATATGGTAATCGATGCGTTGGTGCACGAATCGAGCGGCGGCCGGCGGAATTTCGATCGCGGCGGACGCATCGCCGCGCACGGCCAAGTGAACCGCAAGTTACTCGACGACTTACTAGCCGATCCTTATTACTACCGGAAACCGCCGAAGAGCGCCGGGCGCGAACAATATGGCGCGGAATTCGTGGCGCGCCTGATCGCCACCGGATTGCCGCTGCCCGATCTGATTGCCACCGCCACTATACTTACCGCGGCCACTATCGCAAAAGCCGCCGCGAAGTATCAAGCCGATGAAATCATCGCATCGGGAGGCGGCGCGCACAATCCCCGAATCCTGGCGCATCTGGCCGGCTTTCTGCCTGGCGTCGCGCTGGCGACGTCCGCCGATTACGGCATCGATGTGGATGCCAAAGAAGCTATCGCGTTCGCCATTCTGGCTTACCAAACCTGGCGCGGCAAAGCATCTAACTTACCGTCGGCTACGGGCGCCTGCCGGCCCGTCATACTAGGGAAGATTGTTCTTTCTGGTTCACAATCTAAAGCTCATTATTGAACTTTCGATCATCCTGGTGGGCGCGGTTTCGGCCTGAATGACTAAACGGGTTGTCTCCTGTCGGCTGCATGCTAGCGCTAAATTGCGTTAATACACAATTGTATTCAAATGTTTGGGAGATGCGCCGAAAGCGCCCCTAGCGGATCTTGACAACCTTTCAGGGTGCCATCTCTTTCTCCTTAAAACGCCCCGCTGCGGTGGAACGCGGCCAGGGGCCAACAGCCCCAGAAAACCCCTCAAGGCGTCCGAAGGCGCCGCGTCACCTCCGGCCCGCACTGACCGTAGTGGCGGGCATTCCACGTATAAATCAACCTCGCTTCGGCTTTGATGGCACAATGGGCAAGCATGGCGTCACAGATGCTACCGCCAACAATGCCCAGCGCGGCCGAGGCTTCAAGCGCGTCAGCGTATTCATCTCCCTCCAGCGCGATGATGGAAAGCCGCTCGCGTATACTGCCGATGAAAAGCATAGCCTGCTCACCGCTGATACGGTGCTTGCCCGGCATTCGGGTCAGCGTGGAATAGACCTCCGCCAAACTGTGTGCGCCGCAGCAGCCCGTGGAGTTATCAAATTGGACGAACAGCGCCAGGCTAGCCTGATGATGGACGTGATCCCCGTAGAATACCGGCACCAGTACCGAAGTATCGAAAAATGCCTTCATTCGCGTTTGCCGAGATTAGCCAGGTCGCGTTCCTTCCGGATCTGCCGCAGCATCTCATCCGTGGCAGAAGAGGGCAGGGGCTGTCCGGTATGAAATACCCAGACTCCGTGTTCCTTCGTGAGCGGTCCCGTCCCACGTACCGGGCGCAGGGTGATCTGGTCGCCTGCACTCTCCATTTCCAAGGTGTCACCGGGCTCCAGATGCAATTCTTCGCGCAGAGGCTTCGGGATAACCACTCGGCCCGCTCTATCAATAACAAGTCGCGTGCTCATTCTGTTAGCTTACTGTGGGTCAACCCACAAGCTGATCCCATTTTACTACGGGACAGTTTGCAACCTGCGCTCAGATGCATAATGTAAAGAAGCACCCCAACGGGATCTCCATGAATCATCTCCGCGCCTCCGTTGGCGCCACCCTTATATTCACCGCAGTTTCAAGCGCCGCGCTGGTTCTGCTGTTCGCCGCCGATGCTTCACGCGTCGAGCAAGATCGCCTCGGCCGCTACCGCAATTTAGGCAAGGCATTCTACGAGAATCCCACCACGCAGGCGCAAGCCGTTGACGAGTTCAAGAAGGCGCTCGATCTGGCGCCCAACTCTCCCCGCGAGATCGTGAATTACGGCCTCGCTCTGCTGCGCGCCGGCAAAACCGACGAAGGGGTGGCGCAATTGCAGCGCGCGCAAAAGCTAGATCCGAAAATCCCGCACACCTGGTTTAATCTAGGCATCGTTTACAAGAAACAAGGCGATGACGCGCTGGCTCTCGCCCAGTTTGAAGGCATGCTGAAACTCGTGCCTGACGAGCCGGTCACGCAATACAACCTGGGCGTGCTGCACAAACTCGCCGATCAGCGCGACGCCGCCATACGGGAATTCGAAATCGCCGCGCGGCTGAATCCCAATCTGGCCGCGCCGCATTTTCAGCTTTACAATCTCTACCGGCAGGATGGCCGCGCCGCCGATGCCGCGCGCGAATTAGCCATTTTCCAAAAGATTAAGGCCCTCACCGAAAACGCCGCCGTTCCCGAAGATATGGAATGGAGCTACTACGCCGAGATTTACGATCCGATCGCGACGCGACCGGAGAGTGAGCCTGCGCCGCCGCCCAAATTCGAGGATCACAAACTGGCGGATGGATTCGATCCGGCCACCGGCGGCGTGCTGGTGCTGGATGCTTTTGGCGATCGCCGCCCGAGTCTGCTGGCGTGGTCGGCGAATGGCGCGCGGCTTTACCGCAACGGCGCCACGCTGGTTGCCGATTCCGGGCTCGAGGGCATCCAGAATATAGTTTCCATCGCCGCCGGCGACTACGATAACGACGGGTTGCCCGATCTTTGCATCCTCACCAAAGCGGGCGCGGCACTCTATCACAACAACAAGGGTAAGTTCGAAAAATCCGCGGTGAAGCTGCCCGCCGGGCACTTCGCCAAAGCCGTGTGGCTCGATTTCGATCACGATTACGATCTCGATCTGATCCTGCTGGGCGAAACGTCCGCGCTCGCGCGCAACAACGGCGAAGCCGGTTTCAGCGACGATACCGCCGCATTTCCGTTTGCGAAAGGCAACGCCATAGATGCCGCGCCTATCGATCTGATCGCCGATACCAATGGCGTCGATCTGGCGGTTTCCTACGCCGATCATCGAGGCGTGCTGTATCGCGACCGCCTGCTCGGTAAATACGAAGCCACGCCGCTCGATGCGCTTCCCGCGGGCGCCAAAGGCCTGCAGGCATTCGATGCCAATAACGATAGCTGGACAGATCTGGCGGCTGATGGCCTGCTGCTTTTGAACCATCGCGGCACGCTCGAACCGCTGGCTGGCCTTGAAGCCAAAGGCCCCTTCGCGTCCGCCGATCTGGCCAATCGCGGTATCGCCGATCTGGTCGCGGCGAATGGCGTGTACCGCAATCTGGGCCTCGCTCATTTCGAGAAAACGGCGGCGGCAGTTCCCGCGGCGGTTGCCTCTGTCGCAGCCGATTTCGATGGCGATGGCCGCGCCGATGTGGCCCTGATTGCGAGCGATGGAACGCTGCACGTGCTCCATAACGCCACCGAAACAAAGAATCACTGGCTGCTCGCCGGACTCAACGGCGTGAAGAATCCCAAGCTCGCGCCTTATGCCAAGGTCGAGGTGAAGACCGGCTCCAGTTACCAGAAGCGCATCTATCAAGGCCTTCCGCTGCTCTTCGGCGTGGATTCCTATTCGATCGACGACGCTCTGCGCATCACTTGGCCGAACGGAGAGATCCAGAATGAGCCGGATCAGGCCGTGGATAAACCGCTCGAAATCCAGGAAGCGCAGCGCATGTCGGGTTCCTGTCCCATGATCTTCACCTGGGATGGCGGGCGATTTCGCTTCATCACCGACGTGCTGGGCGTAGCTCCGCTGGGCGCCGCATCGGGTGACGGCAGCTACTTCCCGGTGGACCATCAGGAATACATACAGGTTCCCGGCGAAGCGCTCTCGGCCGTCGACGGGCGCTATGAAGTGCGCATCACCGAAGAGTTGCGCGAGGTGTCCTATCTCGACCAGGTAAAGCTGATCGCGGTGGATCATCCGGCCGGGGTCGAGATCTTCACCAACGAAAAATTCAAATCGCCGCCATTTCCGGATTTCCGGCTGTTCGGCGTGAAGCAACGTGTTTATCCGCTGAGCGCGCGCGATGACGATGGCCGCGACGTGCTGCCGCGCCTGCTCCATCGCGACCGCACTTACCCCGATGGCTTCCGCCGTAACTATCTGGACGTGGCCGATATGCATCATCTGGATCTCGATTTCGGCCAAGCCGCGCCTGACAATCGCGCGGTGCTGATCCTCAACGGATGGGTGGATTGGGCCGACGGCAGCACTTACATGGCGGCGTCACAAGCCAAGCGGGACCTGGTGCTGCCTTATTTGCAGGTGAAAGACGCATCCGGCCGGTGGAAGACCGTGGTTGAAGATATGGGCATCCCGGCGGGCAAGCCGAAAACCATTGCCGTGGATCTTACTGGCAAGTTTCTATCGGCTTCGCGCGAGGTGCGCATCGTAACCAATCTGTGCGTCTATTGGGATGAGATTTTCTTGAGCGATGATGATGCCGCGCCGCCTGTGCGGCTGACCGATATTCCGGCGGAATCGGCCGATCTGCATTTCCGCGGCTTCTCCACGCCCAGGATCGATGCGCAACGCAAGCAGCCCGAAGCATTCGATTACGCGCAGTGGATGCCGGTCTCGATGTGGAACCCGACCAAGGGCTTCTACACCCGCTACGGCGACGTATTGCCGCTCATCCGTGCGGTGGATGACCGCATGGTGATCATGGGATCGGGCGATGAGTTGCGGCTGCTGTTTCCCGCGAATGGCGCCGGCGCGCCGCCCAAGGGATGGAAGCGCGATTTTCTGCTTCTGGTCGACGGATGGGCCAAAGATGCTGATGCCAACACGGCTTTCGGACAGACCGTGGAGCCGCTGCCGTTCCACGCCATGTCACGCTATCCGTATCCGGCAAACGAGCACTTCCCGGATGACGCCGCGCACCGGCAATATCAGGCGGAATACAACACGCGTCCGGCACTGCGCTTGATTCGTCCGCTGGTGACGCTGGCCGGCGACTAAGCTCGCCTTACGGCGCCGCTTCGCAAGCGTTCCATACGCTGTGGCTCTTGACCGCCAGCACGTGCGCGCGGTGAAACGGCTCTTTCTTAAGCAGTTCCTCGGCTTCGTTCCAATCACTGGTGGCGAACAGGATGACCGCCGTGTGTTTATCATCAGTAGGTCCGGCCGCAATGACTTTTCCGGATTTCATCAGCCCGGCCATGTAATGGAAATGTTCTTGGGCGAACTGCTTGGCGTTCGCCTGATTGCCGCCCAATTCCGAAATGACCAAGGTCCGCTGTGGGCAGCGCATGCCCGGCGGAGGCAATTGTGCCTGAGCGGCGGCCGCCACGGCGGCCAGAATCAACAGTCTCCACATGCGGCTGATTATAGCCCGCCGATGAGCGAAAACGCTATGCTCAACTAAGCGGCGCTGCCATGGCTGACGAAAATCCAAAAATGAAACCCATGTTTCTTCCGGGCGTGGAACAGAATCCTGAACCGGGACCCTATGCGGATCTGATCCGTATGGCGCGGGAGGGCGGTGCGGAATACCCACAGATCTGGCACATGTTTGCCTATTTGCCCAAAGCCACCGATCATCTGGCGCGCTTTACACAAGAGATTCTGCGCGGGCCGGGCGCCTTCAGTCCAGGCATCCGCGAGTTGATCGCGGCGTATACGTCATACCGCAACGCCTGCCCGTTTTGACTGAAGGCGCACGCCGCGGTCGCGGCGGAACTGTTGGGCGATGAGGAATTGGTCTGGGGCGTTTTGCGCGACCTGGAGAAGTCGCAACTCGATGAGAAGCACAAGGCGCTGTTCCGGTTCGTGGACAAGGTGAATCACGATTCGCCGCGTATTAGGGCGCAAGACATGCAGTCGCTCCACGCCGTTGGATGGGGAGACGACGCGATCTATCTGGCCATCACGGTATGCGCGCTCTTCAATTTCTATAACCGCTGGATCGACGCGAGCGGCGTGCACGAGATGTCCGAAGAGGCGCACCGCATCGGCGGCAAGCGCACGGCGGTGCATGGGTACGCACGGAGTTAGCGACCCAGGCGATCACCCCAGCCCCCAGCCCGTTGACATATAGGTAATCTTCATATAAGCTCTCTTAATATAAAGGGATGCCCATCCGCAGGCTGAAATATCTCTGGCCGCCGCTTCGCCGCCGCGAAGAGCGCGAGATGCACGAAGAGCTGGACGCGCTGGCGGAGATGGCCGGTCCCGGTGAACTTGGCAACCTCACGCAAGCCGCAGAAAACGGCCGCGCCGTGTGGGGCTGGACGTGGCTCGAAAGCATTGCCGCCGACGTGCGCTACGCGTTCCGCGGCTTGCGCGGCGAACCCGGCTACGCCGCCGTCGCGGTGCTTTCGCTGGCTCTGGCGATCGGCGCCAACAGCGCGATCTTCAGTTTTGCCGATGCCGTGCTGTTGCGGCCCTTGCCGGTGCCCGATGCATCTTCGTTGTACGACATCATTTACACCACGCCGGATAATTCATTTGAAGGCATGTCCTACCCGGATTACCGCGATCTGCGCGCGCGCAGCCGCTCCTTCGCTGGTTTGGCGGCATATCGCTTGACCACCCTCGCGGCGGCCACCGATCCTGCCGCGCCGGCCCGCGTCCGCCTCGCCATGCTGGTGAGCGATAACTTCTTCTCCGCGGTTGGAGTGGAGCCTTCAGCAGGGCGCGTTTTTCTGCCGGAAGAGGCGGATTCGCCGGGCCGTCCCGTAGCCATCATCAGCGGCGATTTCCGGCGGCAATACGCGGCGGGCCAGACCGCGGTCGGCGGCAGCCTGCGGCTGAACGGGATCGTGTTCACAATCATCGGCGTGCTGCCGGATTCCTTCACCGGCCTCGACCGCTTTCGGCGCCCCAGCATTTACGTTCCGCTGGGTATGTGGCAAAGGCTCGCGGGCGCGGCCATGGATCCGCTTGAGGATCGCGCACAGCACGATCTGGTGGTGAGAGGCCGCCTCCATCCGGGTATCCGCCGCCAGTCCGCGCAGGCAGAACTGGCGGCCATTGGAGCGGCGCTCGCGCGCGAATATCCCAAGACGGACCGCAACCGCCGCATGACGATCCGCACCGAACTCGCGCGACGCGCCCAGCAAAGTCCGCAACTGCTGTCGACGGTCAAGATGCTGATGGGACTGGTGGCGCTGATCCTGATCATCGCGTGCTCGAATCTGGCCAATTTGCTCCTGGCGCGCGCCGGCGCACGCAGCCGCGAGATCGCCATCCGGTTGTCCATTGGCGCGGGACGCCTGCGATTGGTGCGCCAGTTGATGACCGAAAGCCTGATGGTCGCGATCATAGGCGGCGCGGTGGGGTCGTTCTTCGCTTATGGCGGCATTCTGCTGCTCGGAACCATGAGCGTGCCCAGCGAACCGCCTTTCATTCTGGGTGTCGAGCTGGATTGGCGCGTCGTAGCGTTCAGCTTCCTGGCAGCGCTCGGTTGCTGCATCTTTTTCGGGCTGGTACCAGGTTGGCAGGCGGTCCGCATGAACGTCGTGAACGCGCTGAAAACCGGCGGACACGGCCTCTCCGGCCAACGGCGGACGCTGGGACGCGATGTGCTGGTAGCCGGGCAAATCGCGCTGGCGATGGTGGTGCTGATCGCGGCCGGAATGTTTCTGGCGGGCTTTCGCCGCATGCTCACCATGACGCCCGATTTCCGCATCGACCACATCATCACCATGGATACTGCGCCCGCCATGCTCGATTACTCGCCGGAACAGATCCAGGCGTTTTACCGCCAGCTTGTGGTTCGCGCGCGCACCATGCCCGATGTGGCAGCCGTGGCCATGACCGAATCGCTGCCGCTCTCGCCGTCGCAGACCGTGGTGACGGTCGTGCCCGAAGGTTATCAGTTTCCAAAAGGCCGCGAGAAGACCGTCGAATTCGGCGCGGCGGTGGACGCGGGCTATTTCCGTACCATGAAGGTCGAAATCGTGCGCGGGCGCGCTTTCACGGAAGATGATCGCGCCGGATCCCGACGCGTGGCGGTCGTGAACCAGGAGTTCGCCAAGACCTACTGGCCGGGACAGGATGCCATTGGAAAACGCATCCACTTGGATTCGGCGGATGGTCCGGCGGCTGAAGTGGTCGGGGTGGCCAAGACCGGCCATTACCTGCTGGTCAACGAGCCGCCGGCGCCTTACGTTTATCTGCCGTACGCGCAGAATCCACGGCCGCGCATGACCTTGATTGTGGAATCGCTCGGCGATCCCGAATCGCTCTCGACGCCCTTGCGCGAATTGGTCAGATCCATCGATCCGAATCTGCCGGTTTACAACTTGCGCACGGTCGCGACGCTTTACGAAAGCCGCGCCACCGGCACATGGATGCAATTTTTCCAGATGGTGGGGGCCATGGGATCGATCGGGCTGGCGCTCGCCATGACCGGTCTATACGGGCTGGTGGCTTATAACGTAAGCCGGCGCGTGAAGGAATTTGGGATACGCGTGGCCCTCGGCGCCAAGCGCGGCGATATTGTTTGGCTGGTGGAGCGCCGCGCCATCATTTTGGCTGCGATTGGCATCGCGGCCGGCGCAGTACTCGCCGCGTTAGCTGGGCCGGCATTGGCCGCCAGCTTTATCGGGCTGGGATCGTCTTCGCCCGGCGTGGATGCGTTGGTTGCGACGGGTTTGCTTTCGATCAGCGCGGCAGCCAGTTGTCTGCCCGCCAGGCGGGCCGCGGGATTGGATCCGTTGCGGGCGATACGGCACGAATAGGGGGCCGTGCGCCGCACGGCGGTGCTGGGGTTTGGATGCCTCGTTCAGCCGCGTCCCGGGTGAGGCGCGTTCGCCATAACCATCACCCGTAACCCACAACCTCTCATTCGCCCATGTAACGTATGCCGCACCTTACAGCATCTATACTGAGAGATATGAATCCGGAATCCTTGTCCGCCGTACAGCCGGCGCCAGCCGAAGGTCTGACCAAACGCATCCCCTCACCCCCGATCCAGCAACCGGGACAGACCCACGGCTCGCCCAAGCGTTCCAACCGGCGCTGGGTATGGCTGGCAATTTTCGTGTTGGCCGCAGGCGCGTTTTATTATTGGTCCAAGAAGCAGCCCAGCGCGGCAGCCGGGACCACGACGGGACCAGCGGCTCCCGGGCAGAGGCGCGGATTTGGCGCGATACCCGTAGTGGCCGCCAATGCGCACAAAGGGAATATTCCGGTGTACTTCGTGGCCCTTGGCCAGGTCTGGCCCATCTACACCGTCACCGTGAAGAGCCGCGTAGATGGCGAGCTAATGGAAGTGCACTATAAAGAAGGCGACATCGTACAGAAAGGCTCGCCGCTCATCGAGATCGACTCGCGGCCCTATGACGCCGCGCTGGTGCAGGCGCAAGGGCAATTGATTCGCGATCAGGCTTTGCTCGATAATGCGCGCATTGATCTGGCGCGCTACAAAACGCTGCTGGCCCAAAATGCCGTCCCTGAGCAACAACTCGCCACCCAGCAGGCGCTGGTGGCCCAGGATGAAGGAATCGTCAAGACCGACCAGGGAATGATCGATACCGCCAAGCTGAATGTGATTTATAGCCACATCGCCGCGCCTATCACCGGGCGCGTGGGCTTGCGGCTGGTGGACCCCGGAAATATCGTGCACGCCACGGACACTACGGGCATGCTGGTGATTACGCAGATCGATCCGATCAGCGTCATCTTCACCTTGCCGGAGGATCAATTGCCCGTGGTTCTCGATAAACTGAACGCCGGCCAGCACCTACCCGTGGACGCCTTCGACCGCGCTTCGAACAATCTGCTTTCGCACGGCACCCTGACCACGCAGGATAACCAGATCGATCCCACTACCGGCACATTGCGTCTGAGAGCCGATTTCGCCAATCCAAACGCCAAGCTGTTTCCGAATCAGTTCGTGAATGTGCGGCTGCTGGTGCAGTTGAAGCAGGGAGTCACGCTGGTGCCGACCGCGGTGGTGCAGCACAACGCCGCCAACACGTATGTTTTCCTGATAAAGCCGGATTCCACCGTGACGGTGAGGAACATAACAATCGGAACCGTGGAAGGCGACGAAAGCGAAGTCACCGCGGGCTTGAACCCGGGCGATGAAATGGTCATGACCGGAGTGGATAAGCTCACCGAAGGCTCCAAGGTGATCCCCCGTATCGTGGGACAGAACGGCGGCGGGCACGGAGGACCGCGCAACGGTTCCGGCTCCGGATCCGCGCCCTCTCCGAATGGTGGAAAGTCGTAAGGCAAGTTAAATGAGTCCGTCCCGCATTTTTATTCTCAGGCCGATAGCTACGTCTTTGCTCATGGTAGCCATCATGCTGACCGGCATGGTGGCCTATAAGCAACTCCCCATATCGGCGCTGCCCGAAGTGGATTACCCCACCATCCAGGTGGTCACGTTTTACCCCGGCGCCAGCCCGGACGTGATGGCGTCATCGGTGACCGCGCCGCTCGAACGGCAATTCGGACAAGTGCCGGGCCTGCAGCAGATGACCTCGACCAGTTCCGACGGCAGTTCCGTCATCACGCTGCAATTCAACCTCAGCCTGAACATCGATGTGGCCGAGCAGGAAGTGCAGCAGTCCATCAACGCATCGGGAACGTACCTGCCCGTGGATCTTCCCACGCCGCCCATTTACAGCAAATCGAACCCCGCGGATACGCCGATTCTGACGCTGGCATTAACGTCGGCGACTCTGCCGCTTTCAGACGTTGAGGATCTGGCTGATACCCGCCTGGCGCCCAAGATTTCGCAGTTGCCTGGCGTGGGACTGGTGAGCATCAGCGGCGGACAGAAGCCGGCCGTGCGCATTCAAGCCAATCCGACGGCCATGGCGGCTTACGGCATCAACCTGGAAGATTTGCGCACCGCCATCGTGGCCGCCAACGTGAACCAGGCCAAGGGCAACTTCGACGGCGCGCACCAGTCGTATCAAATCGGCGCCAACGATCAACTGCTTTCAAGCGACGATTACAAGCCCATGATCGTGGCCTATCGCAATGGCGCGCCGGTGAAGTTGACGGACGTGGCCAAGGTGGTCAACGACGCGGAGAACATCCGGCAGGCCGCCTGGATGAACGATACGCCGGCGGTGATTGTGAACATTCAACGCCAGCCGGGCGCCAATATCATTGCGGTGGTCGATCGAATCAAACTGCTGCTGCCCCAGTTGACCCTCAACTTACCGAAGGCGGTGGACGTCCACATTTTGACTGACCGCACCAATACTATCCGCGCATCGGTGAAAGACGTTCAGTTTGAACTGGGCCTCACCGTCGTGCTGGTGGTGCTGGTGATGTTCCTGTTCCTGCGCAACGTGTCGGCGACGATTATTCCCAGCGTGGCGGTGCCGCTATCGCTGGTCGGCACGCTGGGCGTGATGTATCTGCTCGGATACAGCTTGAACAACCTGACATTGATGGCGTTAACCATCGCCACCGGCTTCGTGGTGGATGACGCCATCGTGATGATCGAGAATATCACCCGCTATATCGAAGAGGGCGAGGCGCCCTTGAAGGCGGCGTTGCGCGGCGCGGCGCAGATCGGGTTCACCATCATTTCGCTGACTATCTCGCTGATCGCAGTGCTGATTCCGCTGCTATTTATGGGCGATATCGTGGGCCGCCTGTTCCGTGAATTCGCCGTCACCCTGAGCGTCACCATTCTGGTTTCCGCCATTGTGTCGTTGACGCTCACGCCCATGATGGCTTCCAAGCTGTTGAAACATGTTCCCGAAGGCAGCCAGGGACGCTTCTATCACGTTTCCGAGCGAGGATTTAACGCGATCATCGCCTTGTATGGCAAGACGCTGCAATTCGTGCTGCGCTTCCAGACGATTACGTTGCTGGTGGCCGTCGCCACGCTGGTGGTGACGATTCTGCTGTTCATTCGCATTCCCAAAGGTTTCTTTCCCATTCAAGATACCGGCGTGATTCAAGGCATCACGGAATCGGCCCAGACGGTTTCCTTCACCGAAATGGGGAATGAACAACGCGCGCTGGCCCGCATCATCATGAAAGATCCGGCGGTGGATAGCCTGTCTTCCTTCATCGGCATCGACGGCACCAACACCACCTTGAACAGTGGGCGCATTCAGATCAACCTGAAGCCGCTCGATGACCGGAAGATCAGCGCCACCGATGTGATCCGGCGTTTGCAGCCGGAACTGGAGTCGGTGCCGGGCATCACGCTGTTCATGCAGCCGGTGCAGGATATTACGGTAGAAGACCGCGTCAGCCGCACTGAGTTCCAGTACACGCTCGAAGACGCCAACGCCGCTGAGTTGAACACCTTCGCGCCGCAGATGATCGAGCGGCTCAAGCAGGAGCCGGCCTTGCGCGATGTGGCCAGCGACCAGCAAGTTTTGGGTCTGCGCGCCACCCTGGTGTACGACCGGCCCACGGCTTACCGGATGGGCATCACGCCTTCCGAGATCGATCAGACGCTTTACGATGCCTACGGCCAACGCCAGGTATCCACCATGTTCACCCAGTTGAACCAATACCACGTGGTGCTGGAAGTGGATCCCAAGTTCGAAAGAAATCCGCTCAATCTGCGCGATCTCTACATCCGCACCGGAACGGGGCCAAGCGCCGCCGCCCCCGGACTGGTTTCAGGCGGATCGGCCTCTACCCAGACCTTCGGACCGCAGGCGGGATCATCGGCGTCGCTAGGCAGCGCCTCTACCTCTTCGAGTGTGTTCAACGCCGCCACGGCTTCGAGCAGCGTGTTTGGCGCGACGCCGCAATCGGTCAGCGCGTTCCCCAACGGCGGCCAGGTGCCGCTCAGCGCCTTCACTCATCTGGAGATGGCCAGCGCGCCCATCACGGTGAATCACCAGGGGCAGTTCCCGGTGATTACGCTCTCGTTCAATCTGGCGCCGGATGCGTCGTTGGGCGACGCGGTGAACGCCGTGAACCGGGTGAAAAACGAGATGCACATGCCGCCCAGCATCCAAGCCGATTTCCAAGGCACAGCCTCGGCCTTTCTGGCGTCTCTGGCGAATGAGCCTATATTGATTCTGGCCGCGCTGGTGACGGTTTACATCGTGTTGGGTGTACTGTACGAAAGCTACATCCATCCGATCACGATTCTTTCTACGCTGCCTTCGGCCGGTGTGGGTGCGCTGCTTTCGCTTTCCTTGTTCCATCAGGATTTCAGCGTGATTTCACTGATCGGCATCATCCTGCTGATCGGCATCGTCAAGAAAAACGGCATCATGATGATCGACTTCGCGCTGGAGGCCGAGCGCAAAGAAGGCCATACGCCGGAGGACGCCATTTATCAGGCTTGCCTGCTGCGTTTCCGGCCCATTATGATGACCACCATGGCGGCTTTGTTGGGCGCGGTTCCGCTGGCATTCGGCAGCGGCACCGGTTCGGAGTTGCGGCGGCCGTTGGGCATCACCATGATCGGCGGCCTGATTTTCAGCCAGGCGTTGACGCTTTACACCACGCCCGTGATTTATCTTTGGTTCGATCGCCTGGCGCGGCGCTTCTCGCCGGGCAAGCAGGGCGTGATCGATCCCGGCGCGGAGCCGCAGGAGGCTTGATGGGAACCGTGGGGCAGCCACTCTGGCTGCGGCGGGCTCTCAGCCCGCCAGCGGCATCTCCTCGGATGCGACAGGCGGACTGGGGATCCGGGGTGCCACCGGTGAGTGATCCATGAACATCTCCGAACTGTTCATCCGCCGACCGGTTGCCACCACCCTGCTGACCATCGCTATCGCGCTGGCGGGCGTAACGGCGTTCCGGATTCTGCCGGTATCACCGCTGCCGCAAGTCGATTTCCCCACTATCTCCGTCTCCGCCCAATTGCCGGGAGCCAGTCCGGAGACCATGGCCTCCTCGGTAGCCACGCCGCTCGAGCGGCAATTCGGACGCATCGCTTCCATCAGCGAGATGACCTCGTCGAGCAGCCTGGGAGCGACCAGCATCACCATGCAGTTCGATCTGAACCGCAACATCGATGCGGCCGCGCGCGATGTGCAGGCGGCCATTGCGGCGGCGCGCGGATATCTGCCCGCGAACCTGCCGATGAATCCGACCTACCGGAAAGTGAATCCGGCCGATTCCCCCATTGTGCTGCTGGCGTTGACCTCGCCGATTCTCTCCAAGGCGCAGATGTATGACGCGGCATCTTCCATCCTGGCTCAAAAGCTGGCGCAGGTGCAGGGCGTGGGCCAGGTGATCGTGGGCGGCAGCGCTCTGCCGGGAGTGCGGGTCGAATTGAACCCGATGGCGCTTAATAAGTACGGCATCGGCCTCGAACAGGTGCGCGGCGTACTGGCGGCGGCCAACGCCAACAACCCCAAAGGGCACTTCTCCGACGGCAATCACATGTGGGAAGTCGGCGCCAACGATCAGATCTTCAAAGCCATCGACTACGCGCCGTTGATCGTGGCGTATCGCAATGGCGCGGCCGTGCGGGTTTCGGATATCGGCCAGGCGCTCGATTCGGTCGAGGACGTGCGCAACGCCGGCTTCGCCAACGGCAAGCCTTCAGTGCTGCTGGTCATTTTCCGGCAGCCGGGCGCGAACATAATCGACACCGTGGATCGTATCCGCGCCATGCTTCCGCTGTTGGAGGCATCCGTGCCCCGCGCCATCCACATTCAAGTCGCCATGGACCAGACCCAGACCATTCGCGCCTCCGTGCACGACGTGGAGCGAACCATGATGGTCTCGGTGCTGCTGGTGGTGCTGGTGGTGTTCTTCTTCCTGCGCAGCCCGCGAACCACCTTCATTCCCAGCGTGGCCGTTCCCGTTT
>Ga0335074_10001419_pt1 | contig 32401 bp, 22 predicted proteins | sample Lox_Sample_23_FD_206715 | JGI IMG/M metagenome (GOLD analysis project Ga0335074, IMG submission 206715) | Soil microbial communities from Loxahatchee National Wildlife Refuge, Florida, United States - Lox_Sample_2.3 | ecosystem: Environmental > Terrestrial > Soil > Wetlands | place: USA... | reverse complement strand
AATCCCATAGCAATCATTGTTCCCTGCCATCGCGTTCTCGCATCAGGCGGACTTCTGGGCGGCTACGGTGGCGGGTTGCCCACAAAGGCGCTTCTGCTGCGACTGGAAGGTGCGAAGTTTCGCGATCATCTGGACCCTGCAGAATCGAAGCAACTCGCCTTCATCTCCCGGTAGCGTGCAATTCCGGCGTGGCAGCCAGCAGCGCTCGTGTATACGGATGCTGCGGAGCGGTTGTAATCCGCTCCGTTTCGCCCACCTCTACCAATTTGCCTTGCTGCATGACCGCGATCCGGTCGGCGAGATAGCGCACGATCGGCATGGAATGCGAGATGAACAAGTAGGTCAGCTGAAAGTCGTGCTGTAGCTGCTTCAACAAATTTACAATCTGCGCCCCTACGCTGACATCCAGCGCTGAAACGGGTTCGTCGGCAACGATGAAGCGCGGCCGCAGCATCATGGCGCGCGCAATGCCGATGCGCTGGCGCTGGCCTCCACTGAATTCGTGGGGGTAACGTGCGAGGGCGGATGCGTCCAACCCAACCGCTCGCATCATCTCGGCGGCGCCCTGGCGTCGCGCTTTCCTGCCATCGCTACTGTGAATCACGATCGGCTCGCAGACAATCTGCTCGACGGTCATTCGCGGATCGAGCGAGCCAAAAGGATCCTGGAAGATGATCTGCATGTCGCGGCGCAGGCGGCGAAGCTCCGCACGGCCGGCACGGAGCAGCTCTTTTCCATCGAAGACAATGTCGCCGGAATCCGGTTCGATCAGGCGAATCAACATTCGGCCCAACGTGCTCTTGCCAGAACCCGATTCGCCAACCAATCCCAGGGTCTCTCCACGCCCGATCGTCAATGAAACATTGTCCACGGCGCGTACGCGGCCGGTGCCGCGCATACCAAGCACGGACTGACCGGTCTCATAGGTCTTTACGAGATTTATCGCCTGCACCAGAGGCATCGTTTGGATGTTAGCAAATGCAACACTGCGCATCCTCTTTGTGTCGACCAAGCCGACGGAGCCGGCACAACCCATGCAGTGTGCACTCGCGTCTCACCTTTCGAGGAGGCTAGCAACATGGCAACAGCACGCAAATCAAGTTCGTCGCGGAGCCGCAGTGGAAGCCATCGACGTTCCAGCACGTCACATCGCGGCGGTAGCCACAAGAAATCCAGCAGCAGTCGCAACAGGAGTTCGTCGCATCGCGGCACATCACGCTCGTCGGCAAAGCGCCCGAATCGCTCGCGCTCCTCCAGCAGCAGCTCAAGCGGCAAGAGTCATCGCAAGTACGGACCAAAGGCGAAGAAGAAGATGAGCAAGGTCATGCATGAGTACAAGCATGGGCAATTGAAGTCCCGGGGCCGCGGAAAGGTCAAAAACCGCAAGCAGGCGATCGCAATCGGATTGAGCGAAGCGCGTCGCTCAGGGGCAAAGGTACCCTCACGCAAGAAAGCCGCCTAAGTGTTTCCGCATCCTGAACACCGGCGCTGGGCCGGTGTTTTCTTTTGGGGCATACCGGCAGCAAGGATGATCAAAACGGTGATCTTTGCCCCGCCCTAGCCAAGGACGGCCAAAACGGGGCACCCATGGTCGAAACTTATGCCTTCGCTGCCCCCGGCTTGCTCTGGAGCTGCCGCAACACGTACTGCAGAATTCCGCCATGCTTGTAGTACAGCACTTCCTGCGGAGTATCAATACGAACGGTAGCCTCGAACTCTTTCGCCTTGCCATGCACATGCTTGGCACGGACCTTCACCTTCTTGCCCGGTGCAAAATGCTCCAGAACATCCTTCAGTCCATCGATGTCGAAGACTTCTTCGCCACTCAGGCCGTGGCTTTCGGCTGACTGCCCCGGCAGAAACTGCAGCGGCAGAATTCCCATGCCGACCAGATTCGAGCGGTGAATGCGCTCAAAACTTTCCGCCAGTACGGCACGGACACCGAGCAGGCGCGGTCCCTTGGCCGCCCAATCGCGGGACGAACCCGATCCGTACTCCTTGCCCGCAAGCACGATGAGCGGCGTCCCTGCCGCGCGATATTTCTCCGAGGCCTCAAAGATCGACGTCTCCTCGCCGTCGGGAAGATGACGCGTAAAAGCGCCTTCGCGATCAGGGGTCAGCTTGTTGCGCAGGCGCACATTGGCGAATGTCCCGCGCATCATTACTTCGTGATTCCCGCGCCGCGAACCGTAGGAATTAAAGTCTACCGGCTTTACACCATGCGCAATGAGATACTGACCAGCCGGACTGTTGTGCTTAATCGATCCCGCGGGAGAAATGTGGTCGGTGGTAACACTGTTGCCGAGATAACAGAGCACGCGCGCTTGGGTGATGTCCTGCACGGGAGCAGGGTGAGCTGGCATCTTCTCGAAATACGGAGGATGCTTGACGTAAGTTGAGTTCTCGTCCCAGGCAAACGTCTCGCCCGCTGGAACCTTCAGTCCGCGCCAGCGCTCGTCACCCTTGAACACCTCGGTGTAGGTCTTTTGGAAGAGATCGCCGGTGATGTATTTGCGAACGACAGCGTCGACCTCCTCGGCGGTGGGCCAGATATCCTTCAGGAAAACCGGACCGCGATGTCCGTTACGCCCGTAGCCCAGCGGCTCGTTGTAAACATCCAGATCGATTCGTCCCGCCAAGGCGTAGGCCACGACCAGGGGGGGAGACATCAAGTAGTTCGCGCGAACCTCCGAATTGATACGTCCTTCGAAGTTGCGATTGCCGCTGAGCACCGACGCGACAACCAGGTCTTTGCCGGTAACCACATCGGAAACTTCCTGGGGCAGCGGTCCTGAGTTCCCGATACAGGTGGTACAGCCGTATCCGACAACATTGAATTTCAGCTTCTCCAGATACGGCAATAAGCCGGAGCGCGTCAGATACTCGGTGACGACCATCGAACCGGGTGCGAGTGATGTCTTCACCCATGACGGCACGGTAAGCCCTTTCTCGACTGCTTTCTTGGCCAGCAATCCGGCCGCAACGAGCACGTAGGGATTAGAGGTATTGGTACAACTGGTAATCGCGGCGATGACCACGCTGCCGTGATTGAGCGCACGATCCAGTTTGACATGCTCCTCGACCTCATCCTGCTGCGAATCCATTCCTGGGGCACGTCCACCTTCCGCTTCCCAACGTTCCTCCTGCTTCGGGGGGACATGCTGGCCGGGTTTCAAAAGGCTTGGCAGCGCTTCTTTGAACGAATTCGCAGCTCTGGACAGAGCCACGCGATCCTGCGGTCGCTTCGGCCCGGCGATGCTGGGCTCAACCGTGGACAGATCGAGCTCAAGCACATCGCTGTACTCAGCTTCGGGAGTATCCGAAGTGAAGAACAGACCTTGCTCTTTATAGTAAGCCTCGACGAGCGAAACCAACTCAGCGTCGCGACCGCTGAGCCGCAGATAATTGAGTGTCTCGTCGTCCACCGGGAAAATTCCGCAGGTTGCGCCGTATTCGGGAGCCATATTGCTGATGGTGGCCCGATCGGCGAGCGGCAGGTGTTGCAGGCCGGGGCCGAAGAACTCGACGAACTTGCCGACAACGCCCCTCTTGCGAAGCATTTCGGTTACGGTGAGGACAAGATCGGTTGCGGTGGAACCTTCGCGCAGCTTGTTCTTGAAGCGGAAGCCCACGACCTGCGGGATAAGCATGGATACCGCCTGGCCAAGCATCGCTGCCTCGGCCTCAATGCCACCCACGCCCCAGCCGAGAACGCCAAGGCCATTGATCATCGTGGTATGTGAGTCGGTGCCCACCAGGGTGTCGGGATAGGCCAAGGGCTTGCCAGTCCCGCCATGGACTCCGACGAACACGACGCGCGCGAGGTACTCGAGATTGATCTGATGAACGATGCCGGTGTCCGGCGGCACGATAGCGAAGTTCTTGAAGGCAGTCTGTCCCCAGCGCAAGAATGCATAACGCTCTTTATTGCGCTGGAACTCCAGTTCGGCGTTCAGTTGCAACGCCTGCGCCGTGCCGAACTCGTCCACCTGGACAGAGTGATCGATGACCAGTTCTGCCGGTTGCAGCGGGTTAATCAGTGTCGGGTCGCCACCGAGGTCTTTCATCGCATCGCGCATCGCGGCCAGATCAACGACCGCGGGCACGCCGGTAAAATCCTGCAGGAGCACCCGGCTGGGCATAAAAGCGATTTCGCGCTCGGGGACGGACTTGCCGCTCCAGCAAGTGAGCGCGCGGATATCATCAGCCTTCACCGATTTGCCGTCTTCCCGGCGCAGCAAGTTTTCCAACAAAATGCGCAGGGAATACGGCAAATGTGTAATCGCGCAACCCTGCTTTTCCAATACATCCAGACGGTAGATTTCGAACTCGCGCTGGCCGGCGCGAAGGATGGAACGACTGCCAAAGCTGTTCATGGATGAGTCCCTTCTATTCGAATGAAGATTTGAGAGAGGGCGCGGATTCCACCAGGGGCAGAACTTTCTATCTTAACTCGCGCGTACGGCAACAGTGAATAGCGCGATCACTCCCTAATGGATCTTTTTCTGAAGTTCCTGACACAGATCGTGCAGCTTGGCGTCCTCTGTCAGCCCGTCAGCCATGACGCACTGATCGAGGGCCGCGCGCGGATCGGAGTCCTTTAAAAGGTTGGTCAACATGATGTGCGGGGTAGGCCAATCGGGTGCAAGCCGGGCAGCCAACTTTAGTTCGGCAATTGTGTTGGGCATGTCTTTCTTTTTCTCATAGACAATAGCCAGGTTGTAATGGGCGTTGGCATTCTTCGGTTGCAGGCGGATTGCCTCCCGATATTCGGTGATCGCTTCGTCCGGCCTTCCGGCGTCATCCAGCACGCTGCCCAGATTCATGTGAATATTCGCGATGTTGTTGCGCTCCTGATCGCTCAGCTTGTCCTTGGGCTGAAGCGCGAGCGCCGCGCGATAATGCTCGATGGCCCCATTGAAATCACGTTTCAGGTAAAGAATATTTGCCAGATTATTCTGTGCACTGACCATTTTCGGGTTCAGACGGACCGCTTCCTGATATTGCGCGAGAGCGCCATTCAGATCGCGACTATGCTTCAGGGCTAGTCCCAGATTATTGTGGGCATTGGCGTCGCTTGGTCTCAGGTTCACCGCGATCTTCAGTTCAGCAACAGCTTCGGTGTATCCCTGCTTGTCCAGATAAAGGCGCCCGAGATTGTAGTGCGCCTCGAAGTAGTCGGGATAATCCTTGATCGCCGCTTTGTACTCGTCCATTGCATTTTCGGCATTGCCGTCACGCTCGAAGGCAACCGCCGCATTGTAATGACGCTCAGCGCTTGCTGGTATGATCGGCCTCCCCGACAGGGTTTGGGGGGGCGGGGTGTGCGGCGGCTGCTGTGGAGCACCGGGAGCCTGCGAGGGCTTTTGTGGGGTCAATCCCGGCGGAGGCTGCGGCTGCGGGGTTTGCGGCTGCTGAGCGGCTTGGCCAGAAGCGAACTGAAAAGTAAGAAGGATCAGAGCACAAGTAGCGGCAGAACGAGGCCAGAAACCCAACCCCGTTGATCTTCGCGTAACCATCTCCTGCAGTATACCTTCCGGGGTCAGCTGGACCTGCAGACCACTTACATCCGAGCTGCGGAATGCTGGAAAGGTTAGCTCGGTGTCTCCTATGCTTGCAGGACGTGCGATCGTGCTATATACATCGAATGTTCCGAGCGCCTACGGACCGCTTGCCCTATGGACCAACGCAGTTTTCAAAGGCTGCTGCGCCGGGCGGTCGCCTTGCCGGTCACCCTGCTGGTGTCTCTCGCTGCCATTTTAGGCGGAGAAGTAGTGCTGCTCTCCAGTTCCCTGCACTGGGTTGATCATTCTGACCGAGTCATCGCGAGCGGGCGTCATCTTCTACGTTATGTTTTTGAGATGGATACCACCTTGCGCGGCTATTACCTGACCGGAGATGACGCTTTGCTGCAGTCGTATCGCGAGGCAAAGGCCAAGACAACGGAAGAGCTGGGTGCACTCGACCAACTAACGGCAGATAATGCTCCACAACGCAAACGAGTAGAGGAAACGGCTGCGAACACCAGAGTATGGATGCAGTGGGCAGACCATCAGCTCGCCGGCTCCAAGCCGAGTCCTCCATCTGATGCGGAGCTGTTGAAAGGTCAGCAGCTGCTGGCTGCGATCAACCAAAGCCAGCGCAGTTTTGTAAGGATCGAAGAGGCTTTGCTCGAGAAGCGCGCGTCGCGAGCCCGGTTCCTGAATGCCACGATTATCGGCTCAGCGGTTGGTCTTTCGCTGCTGACCGCCTTGATGCTGTTTACGCTGACGCGCCGCGAACTATTGGCCTTGTCGACCAGCTACGAACGACACCTCCAGGCCGAAGCGGAGCAACGGCGTCAGGTCAGTGAAAGCCGGGAATGGTTTCAAAGCACCCTCAACAGCCTTGGCGAGGCCGTGATTTCCACTGACAGGTCCGCGACGATCTCCTATATCAATCCTGTAGCCCAGCGACTCACTGGCTGGGAACATTTCGAGGCAAGAGGGCGTAAATTCTCCGAGATCGTGCAACTGACTGACGAGCGCACCCAACTCAACGCCGACGATCCGATCGAACTGGTCAGTCGAGCCAGAAGCGTGATGTCCTTTGCTAATGGCCTGCTGCTTACAAACCGTGATGGAAGTGTCTATCCCATCGAATTGACAGGCTCTCCAATTGTCGATCGTAGCGGACAAGTGCTGGGAGTTACCGTGGTGTTTCGCGATATGACCCAGCGACGACAAACGGAACAGACGTTACGCAGCAGTGAACGTCTAAGCCAGGCGGGACGGCTGTCCGCAACGATTGCTCACGAGATTCGCAACCCGCTGGACACGGTATCCAATCTTCTCTACCTCTTGCGTCACGAAAACCCCACTCCCACTCAGGGCCAATATTTGGGTCTAGCCAGCGAGGAGATTGCGAGGATTTCGCAAATTACGGGGCAGCTGCTCACCTTTCATCGCGAGTCGCGGAGTCCGATTTCCGTCAATCTAAGTGATGTCCTGGAGAGCGTGCTCACACTGTTTGCTCCGCGGATACAACAGAATCGTGTAGCCGTAGTCAAGAACTTTGAGACGAATAAACCGGTGCGGGCTTTTCCGGGCGAGTTGCGTCAGGTCTTTTCTAACCTGGTCGGAAATGCGGTTGAGGCCATGCCCAGTGGCGGCACGCTATTGCTGCACACGCGGGAATCCAGCCTGGCATCCGATCCCGGCATCAAGGGCGTTCGAGTCACGGTGTTAGATAGCGGAAGCGGCATCCCCCACGGGGTTCGGAAAAACCTGTTTGCGCCGTTCTACACCACGAAAGGAGAAAAGGGGACTGGCCTCGGATTGTGGATCAGCCGAAGCATTATCGAAAAGCACGAGGGGACGATTCACCTTACCAGCAGTGTGCAACCGGGCCGAAGCGGCACGGCCTTCTCGGTGTTCTTGCCTTTTGTACAAATGCATGCGCTCTTGAAAGCGGAAAACATCCCAGCGCACGGTGAAGGTATGCGTCAGGCGCAGAGCATCGACCGGCTCTAACTCCAAGCTGCGTCGGTCGTTCAGGGATGCGGTGCTTCAGCGGTCACCTGCGCTTTACCAGAATCTTTCTTTCCTGATCGCCTCGCCTCTCGATGGTGATCTCAACGTCTCGCTCTTTCTCGAAGCGCGGAAACTTTTCCCCCCATTCGAGCAATACCAGATTGCCCTCCCCGGCAAAGAGTTCGTCCAATCCGAGCGTATCCAGTTCGCGAGGGGTATCAATGCGGTAAAGATCGACGTGGAATAGGTTAATGTCAGGCCCGCGATATTCGTGAATCAGAGTGAAGGTGGGACTCGTAACATCGTCGTGCGAGGCAGCCTGCAAACCCTCGGCGATGCCTTTAACCAGCGTGGTCTTGCCTGTGCCCAGATCGCCCCGCAGCACCACCATATGGGCATTCTTCAAGCTGGGAGCAAGCTCGCGGCCCAACGCCATGGTTTCCTGGGCGGAATGTGTGATGCGCTCGTGAACGGCCATTGCAAAGAGAAAGATTCTAGCAGGGAACCTGTGCCCACCCCGTTTCTAATGCTAGCCGATACAAACAGCCTCTTCAGCAGCTTGCTGAGTGGCCCTGCGGAAGGCCTCGGGCATGGCATCGAGCAAATCGGTGGCGACAAGCGAATGCTCGCCCATTCGCTTCTCGGCCACATCGCCAGCCAATCCATGCAGGTAAACTGCGGCAATCACCGCGCGCGCATAATCGTTGGGCATCTGTGCCAGAACGCCCGCGGTCATCCCGGTCAGGATGTCGCCCGTTCCTCCGGTCGCCATCCCCGGGTTCCCTGTAGGATTCACCCAAGCGGTCCCGTCCGGTAACGCAGTGATCGTCCGGTCTCCTTTCAGCACCAGAATCAGGTGATGATTCCGGGCGAAGCTGCGAGCGACGTTAATCCTGTCGGCCTGGACGGCTTTGATGGACATTCCCGTCAGCCGCGACATTTCGCCGGGATGAGGGGTGAGCACCAGCGGTCGACGGCGGCCATCGAGCAAATGAGTTTGCCCTTCGAACGCATTTAATCCATCGGCATCCACCACGAGAGCAACCTTCGTCTGATGCACGGCCTCGTGGACGAACTGCACAGTTTCGGGATTTCGCCCAATTCCTGGTCCAATAGCCACCACGGTCATGGGCTTCGTGAGCTCAAGGAAACGACCGCTCTCCGCAGCCGCCAACGCGATCGAGCCCATCGCCGTTTCCGGCAGAGGCTCAGTCATCACTTCAGCCGCGAACGATGCCACGCTGGCGAGAACCCGTGCGGGTGTTGCGACGGTGCTAAGCCCCGCTCCCGATCGCAGGGCAGCCATGCCAGCCATCGCCGCCGCTCCTGACTTGCCGAATGAACCGCCCACAATCAGTGCGTGGCCGTACATTCCCTTGTTGCTGTCGCGCGGCCGCGGTACTAACAGCGATGCGAAATCCCGCGGGGTTGTCACCTCAAGGTTCAAACTGGAGACAATCGCCTCAGGTGGAGTCCCGATGGGCGTCACGATCACAGGCCCGCGAGTCAGGTTGCCGAAGATGTGCGCCGGACGGGGGGCGGTAAAGGTTACGATGGTGTCGGCGTGGGCGATACCATCGCCCGATTGCGGCGTCATCCTGTCGGAGGCAGCGCCGGAGGGGATGTCGACGGCAACGATCGCCTTCCCACTGCGATTCATCTTCGTGATCGCAGTCGCATACAATCCGGAGACCGGCGGCTGAAAACCGGTTCCCAGGACCGCGTCTACGATCAAATCGCAGTTGCCGAGACTGCGTGAACACTCGACATCCAGTGCAGTTATAGTCGTTATCTCGGCGATCCGCAGAGGGAGACGCTCAAACATTACCAGCGCGTCGCCCTTGATATCGCTTCGGGAAGCGAGTAACAGCACTTCGACCACGCGTCCGGCGCGATGCAGCTTACGGGCGACGACAAAGCCATCTCCGCCGTTGTTGCCTTTGCCGCAAACTACGGTAATCCGGTTGGCTTCGCTAAACTTCTGGACGATGGAATTGGCAACGGCACTGCCGGCGTTTTCCATCAGGGTCAGCGAGGGCACGCCGAAACGCTCAGTGGTAACGCGATCAATAGTGCGCATTTCCGCCGCCGTGGTGATCTTCATGCCCGCTCCGCCGAGTGTTCCAGCCGTCGCAGCCCATCCGGAGCGCCCATCGCGATAAGGTGATCTCCGTGGTGAATCACCTCATCGGGGGATGGATTGAAGCGCATGTGAGAGTCTTCTCCTTTGATCGCAAGCACGATCACCCCCATTTCCTGGCGAATGCGCGATCCCTCCAGCGTCTGGCCAGCCAAGCGCGAACCTGCCCGAACCTTGACCTCCTCGATGTCGAACGGAAGCTTTTGGTTCATCGCCGTGTCGAAAAAATCGACGACGTGCGGCCGCATGAAAGTTTGTGCGATGCGATAACCGGCGAAATTATAGGGTGAAACCACGTGATTGGCGCCGGCCTTAAGCAGGTGAGGCTCAGCTTCTTCCTCGCTGGCTCGGGCGATGATGTTCAATTTGGGATTAAGGCTGCGTGCTGTAAGGATGATATAGATGTTGGTCGCATCTGTGGTGGTGGAAGCGATCATTCCGCGCGCTCGCTCGATGTGCGCTTGGCGCAAAACTGGAGCCTGGGTTGCATCTCCGGCCAGAGTGAGCCAGCCCTCATCGGAGTACCGTTGCAGCTTGGCTGGATCGTTATCGATGATGATGAACGGTAACGGCTTGCGAGCCAACTCGCGCGCGGCGCTACGGCCTACGCGTCCCGCTCCACAAAGAATGTAATGATCCGATAATCGGCCAATCTCCCGGTCCATCCGTCTCCTGCCGAATACCGACTGCAGCTCGAATTCTAGCAAAGCCTGGGTGGCCCCTCCGAAGAACAGGAGCACTAATCCGACACCGGCAACGATGATGAAGGTATTGAAGTAGCGCCCGTGCTGCGAAAGCGGGTGAATTTCTCCATATCCGATGGTGCTGATGGTTGTCAGTACCATGTAGAAGCCATCAAACCACGACCAGCCCTCGATGAAGTGAAAACCGATCATGCCGATGAGGATCAGGAAAATCAGCGCCAAGAAGACGACTTTCAGATTAAACAGGGGCTTCACGCGGTTTATTGTGGCAACCGGATCGGGAAAGTGCAATGGTTGCCGTCTACAATAGAGGCTAATTCCCTGCTGACTCAAACGTGGAAACTCGAAACTTGAAACTGCTTTGCTTCGCCGTCGTCTTCCTTATAACCAGCCTGACCGCATTCGCCCCCGCATCATCGGCGGCTGCTCCCCAAGCCATTACCGATCCCAGCGAGCTCGAGAGCAAGACCGTAGCTGATATGCAGACCTTCTCGATCGAGAAGCTGTACATGACCCGCCAGATCGGCGGTTCTACATGGTCGCCCGACGGCAAGCAGGTGGCATTTATTTCTAACATCAGCGGTCGCAATAATCTCTGGCTGGTACCGGCGGCGGGCGGATGGCCGACGCAGTTGACGATCAGCGATCAGCAGCAGGTCCAGCCGGTGTGGTCGCCGGACGGCAAGTGGATCGCGTATATGTCCGACAGCAACGGCGACGAGCAGTGGAACATCTTCCTCGTCTCTCCGCATAACGGTGAGGTCACGAACCTGACTACCTCGTCTGATTCAGCGGAGATCGATCCAGCGTGGTCGCCGGACAGCCGAACCCTAGCATACGCGACCAAGCCGAAGACGGGCTCTAGCTACGAGATCGAACTGATCGACATTACGACCCGGCACGTGCAGCACCTGACAAAGGACACGCCAAAAGATTTGAGCAACCAGGCTCCGATCTTCTCGCATGATGGTAAGTTCATTGTCTATACACAAGCACACGCCAGTGGCAAGGATTCGAATGTCTTCCTGGTCGATCTGGCGAGCGGTCAGGCGACGAACCTGACACCCCACGACGGTCGGCATAACTATGTCGCTGCGGATATCGCACCGAACGGCAAGTCGGTGCTCATCACCTCGGATGCGCATAATGGCTACGACAATGTCGGGCTGCTGGATATCGCAAGCAAGAAGGTCGAGTGGCTGACCGACGAAAATTGGGAAGTCGATGCTGGTTCATTTTCGCCCGATGGCAAGCAACTGACGTGGACGACGAACATTGACGGGTCCAGCGAGATGTTTGTCTTCGATCTTGCCGACCGTCACAGCAATGTTCTGCCGCTGGGGCGTGGGTTGCACTTCCCTGCCGGCCATCCGAGCGCCTATACGCGCGACGGATCGCGGCTGCTCTACTACCGCAATGGCGCAGACGCGCCGAACGATCTCTGGGTGTATGACATCGCTTCGAGGCAGTCGCAACAGATCACCCATTCGCTCGTGGGCGGATTGCGTAGCGCGGACATGGTTCAGCCGTATCTGGTGCATTATCCAAGCCGCGATGGGAAGTTCCAAATTTCGGCTTTCGCCTACGTTCCCAATAATATTCAGCGCGATGGCAAGTTCCCGGCGATCATCTACATCCATGGGGGCCCGGCAGCACAGTCAATGGATTCGTTCAATCGCTTCATTCAGTACATCGTGAACCAGGGATATCTGGTAATTGCTCCGAACTATCGCGGCTCGACTGGCTATGGCAAGCAGTTCACCGACGCGAACCTGGGCGACGCCGGTGGGGGCGAACTGAACGATGTGCTCGGCGCAGCGGAGTGGATCAAGAAGACCGGCTTTGTTGATCCGAAGAAGCTGATCGTTATGGGGGGCAGCTATGGCGGGTATTTGAGCATGATGGCCGCAACCAAGGCGCCGCAGATGTGGGCCGCAGCCGTGGCGATTGTACCGTTCGTCAATTGGTTTACGGAGATCGCGAACGAGGATCCCAACCTGCGCGAGTACGATCTGGCGACCATGGGCGATCCGGTGAAGAACAAGGCTCTCTATGAAGACCGCTCTCCCATCAACTTTGTGGATCAGCTTAAGGCGCCATTGCTGCTGCTTGCGGCCGGAAATGATCCACGCTGCCCTGCGGAAGAGGCGCAGCAGGTGGCCGACGCAGTCAAGAAGCACGGGGGCATGGTCCAGTTGAAGATTTATCAGGATGAAGGACATCGCTTCGCGCGCGTCGAAAGTCAGATCGACGCCTATCAGCGAGTATCCGACTTCTTGAAGGTGCATGTGCCCTCGCCCGGATGCGGCTGTTCGGTATACGAATAGCATTAAAAGCGTCCCTGTTTCCTAAACTCATTGCTTGCGTACAAATTTCTAGGCTGGCATCGTACCCGGTCGGGCGTCACATACCACCATGGCGGAAGTCGCGTAAGATGCTAATGCGTTCGGCTGAGCGCGCAGGACGATTCCCTGAGGTGAAGTCATGTCGGAACCCAGCTATGAGGAGCTCAAGGCGAAGGTAGCCGAGTTAGAAAAACAAGTACAGGGCCGCAAACGAGGAACGTTGGACTTCAAGGTCAGCGAAAAGGGTGGTGTCAGCGTTTATGGCTTGGGACGCTTTCCGGTCACTCTTTACTACGAGCAATGGATGCGGCTTCTCGATCATGCCGAACAAATCCGAATTTTTCTGGAAGAAAACAAGGGCAGCCTGAAGATGAAGAGTGTGGAGTGATTGCCGGCTCTTTCGAATCCAAGCTGCTCGCCGGAGCTGCCGTCAACTGAGCTCCGCTGAAAAGAACGAGACCCTGCGATCCTACTGCGCGCTGGCTTGCTGGTGAGCGGTAGCCGCCCGCTGTGCCTTTTCGATGGCCGCAATATCCCCCCGTACATGGTCGGCGCGGGGTCCTTTCGGTTCTTCTTTCAGAAACTGCTCGAACTCGCCGAGGGCCAACTGTTGTTCACCCTCCTGCTGATAGGCGCGGGCGGCGATGTAGTGCACGAAGGAAGCATGATCCGGCGAAATTGAGTGCGCCTTGTCTGCGTTGAAAATAGCTGCCTGGAAATGCCGGTTCATATACTGCGCGTCGGCCAGCAGCAAGAGGCTCTCCGTATTCTCGGGATCAACTGCAACCTCGCGCAGAAGCAGCGACTCGGCATCGGGAAAATCCTTCTGCCGAATGTCCAGCTTCGCCAAATTCAGCAGCGCCGGGGCGAAATGATCATCCAGGCTGAGCGCCTTGTTAAGCGCTTGTTCCTCGTTGCTCAGATCGTTGGTCTTCGCATACAACACCCCCAGATTGTTGTATGCCGTGGCATAGTCAGGATCGAGAGCGAGCGCTTTATCGATATGTTCCCTGGCCTTTTTCCAATTCTGCTCTGCCATCGCTTCATTCGCTTTGTCCAGCTCCTTGAGCGCCTTCGGCGGAGCTTTCAGATCCGTCGCCGATACCATGGCCGAATGCACGGATAGCGGCGCCGGTCCCGAGTCCGCCGTTCTTTGTACAACAACAAATTGGATTTGCGACATTTTGCGATTGTCGACATCGAACGTCCGACCGCTGGTCGTCTGGACGCCGTCGCCGCTGACCTCGACGTGATAACTTCCGACCGGAATTCCGCTGAACTCAACTTCCCCCGTATCATTGGTATAACTGGTTCCAGCGACCATGCCGGTCGAGTCTTCCATCAAAAGCCGTACCATCAGGTAGGGGCCCGCACTGCGCTGGTTTGGCAGCACGACGTGAATGGAGACGTTTCCGGAAGAATTGAATGGAGTGGTTCCACCGATGTGAAGTTGAGCCTGCAGGCTGGTAACCAGCAAAGTGAAACTAAGAGGAGCGAGCCAGAGCAACCGCATGGTACCCTCCCGAGGCCAGGGCGGAAACAACCCGCTGGAAAAATCGGAAAGTGTCGAGCACAACCCGCTTACTGTCCGGAGCCTGATGCAGACCGTGAGGCTAACACGTCTACGAGCCACAACCCCACGCTCTCGTCAACGATTGGCTGATTGTATACCTCCTAGGAGTCTCGCTTGCAATAGATTTGTTGAATTTTGGCTGGCACCCGCGACATCGTGCGGCTAAAGGAGAGCAGGAACTCGCACGATCTGCTGGTAACCAGATGGGAATGTTTGACGCTGGTGGTCCTGAATCAGCATACTGTTCCGCGCTGCGGAACCGGGTTCCGCTGAATCAACTTCACCGAGGCAAAGGAAACCGTGAGGCAAATAAAGTTATTACTCGTCGTCATTCTTCTAGCGTGCGCCAACTCCGCCGCGCAAAGTGCGGCAAGCGATGCGGCGATGCCACCGCCGGGAGGCAAAATCACCGCTGCGGCAGCATGGGAACCTCCTGCTGATTTCGTGAACCAGGCCCATGCCATCTGCGACAAGGGTGCAGGACCGATGAGTTTCCCGGTCTGCTTTATCAATCAGATGGCCGCGGCAGGCGCTCCCAGACCGGCGGTCAACTTCACCCGCGCGCTGTTTAGGCAGAGCGACGGGCAAGTCGGCATTATGAGTGCTTTTAAGAATTTTGGGGTGCTGGACGCCGTGCAGGTTTTTTATCCCCTGCGAGCCAATGACAATTATGGCTTATTGTTGGTAAATGGAGATCCGCCAGTCATCAACGTGGATAACCTGCAGGAGCTGGACCGAGCCGCAATGCAACAGAACCCCATGTTTCAGGCAATTAAGAAGAAATATGAGCAGACGGATCTGTGGCCCGGCGACCGCAGCGGCAGTTATCCCTGGCCTCGCGTTCAACCGTTGGCCGGGGGCGGCATGCAGTTCGTCGTGACTTATCCCCTGATCAACGGCTGCCACGCTTGCCAACATGTAGGGTTGGCGCGCTTCGGATGGGACTTTGATGCCACCGGGAAATTCCTGCGCACAACCTACATCCCGACGCCACCACCGCCGAAGTTGACTCGTCCGGAAAGGCAGCCGGGGACAGCGCCAACGCAGCAATAGCTCTGCTCAGCCGTGAGCGGCGCTGGCGCCGCTCAGTTCGCGCACAATCGAGTTCACAAACTGCTTGGCATCGCCGAACAGCATCAGCGTGTTGTCGAGGTAGTACAGTGGGTTGTCGATGCCGGCGAATCCAGGATTCATGCTGCGCTTGATGACCATTACCGTCCGCGCCTTGTCCACGTCGAGAATCGGCATGCCATAGATAGGGCTGCCCTGATCGGTGCGCGCCGCCGGATTGGTGACGTCGTTGGCGCCGATCACCAAGGCCACATCGGTCTGGGGAAAGTCGCCGTTGATGTCGTCCATTTCAACGAGCCGATCGTAAGGAATGTTGGCTTCGGCCAGCAGCACGTTCATGTGACCGGGCATACGTCCGGCAACCGGGTGAATAGCAAAGCGGACCTCGATTCCCTTCTTGGTGAGCACGTCGTACAACTCACGAACCTTGTGCTGCGCCTGCGCAACCGCCATACCGTACCCTGGCACAATTACCACGCTGCTGGCCGCGCCAAGAATCGAGGCCGCATCTTCAGGAGTGGCACTGCGCACGACCCGTTCTTCTTTCGCCGCCGCCGATGAGCCCTGCACCTGGCCGAAGGCTCCGAACATCACGTTGGTGAAGGAGCGATTCATGGCCTTGCACATGATTACTGAGAGAATGAAACCGGAGGATCCGTCGAGCGCTCCAGCTACCACCAGCACCTTGCTGTTCAGGACAAATCCCAGCAGCGCGGCGGAAAGACCGGCGTAGGAATTCAGCAGCGAAATGACGGTGGGCATATCTGCCCCGCCGATGGGAGTGACCAGCAATATGCCGAAAATCAGGGCCACCACCACCATGATCGGAAACAGTAGGGTGTATCCCGGATTGACGACCAGCGCCACCGCCAGCCCTAGCGCTCCGGCCAGCACAGTGAGGCTGACGATATTCTGCCCACGATAGACAATTGGTCGTTGTGGCAGGATCTCCTGCAACTTGCCTGCGGCAATCAGGCTGCCCGTAAAGGTTAACGAGCCGATGATGACTTCCAGAGAGATCTCGCCCATCTCAAAGCGGGTGACCGGAGCCGTTCCGACGTAGAACTCGGCGATGCCGATCATGGCGGCCGAAAGCGCTCCAAAAGCGTGGCTGAGCGCCGTTCGCTGCGGTACCGCCGTCATCTGCACCAGTCCTAGTGGGACGCCGACTCCCGCGCCGATGATCAGCGGGATAAGAATCCATTTGTAGTGGGCCACCTCGGGGTTGAAAAGAGTAACCGCTACCGCCAGGGCGGCACCGATTTCTCCCGCCAGAACGCCCCAACGCGCGGTGGTCGGCGAACTGAGGAACTTAAGCGAGAGAATAAAGAGAACGACCGCGACGATGTAGGCGAAATCGAGATACTGCATCAACGCGAGCTGGTTCATGATTGCTTCGACCCGCGAGACTTGAACATGCGCAGCATGCGGTCGGTGATCAGAAACCCGCCGACCATGTTGCTGAACGACGCCGCGACCGCGATCGCGCCTAGCACCGTGGTGAGCGTCGTCTCATGCCGGCCGGCGATGATAATGGCGGCGACCACCACAATGGCATCCAGAGCATTGGTCAGCGACATCAGCGGCGTGTGGAGAAGGGGGGAAACGGCTCTGATCACTCCAAAGCCTACAAACCCGGCGAGAATGAAGACGTAAAGATTAGAGATAAAATCTGGTGGCATTTTGCTTCCTCTGCATTTCCCGGCTCCTCGGTCCGCCGAACGTTCGTTTTTTCCCGATGGGTTTTACTGCGCGGCAGCCAGCGCCGGCAGATTGAAGAACTCCCGCACGCGCGGGTTCACAACTTCTCCGGCCTGGGTAACCAGGGTGTTGCGCGTGATCTCGTCTTCGAGATTCAGCTGCACCACCCCGCCCTTGACGATGTGCGAGAGAAAGTTCGTCAGGTTCTTGGCGTACATCTGGCTGGCATGATAAGGCACAGAGCTCGCCAGGTTGACAGTGCCAACGATCGTGACGCCGTGCGCGACAATGTTTTCCTCCGGACGAGTGAGCTCACAGTTCCCGCCGCGTTCAGCGGCAAGATCAACGATCACGGAGCCGTGGGTCATGCCGGCAACCATTTCTTTGGTGACCAGCACCGGCGATTTCTTGCCCGGCACAACTGCGGTGGTGATGACGACATCGCTTTCACTGACAACTTTCCCCAGCAGCTCGCGCTGCCGCTGATAGAAGGATTCGTCCTGTGCTTTGGCGTATCCTCCCGCATCTTGAGCGTCTGCGGCCTCGATGGACAGTTCGACAAAACGCGCGCCGAGGCTCTGCACCTGTTCCTTCACTACCGGCCGCAGATCGTAGGCCGAGACAACACCGCCTAGGCGTCGCGCCGTGGCAATCGCCTGCAATCCCGCGACGCCTGCGCCGATAATCAGCACGCGCGACGGGGTGATGGTCCCGGCTGCCGTCGTGAGCATAGGAAACATGCGTGGCAGCTTGTCGGCTGCGATGAGCACAGCCTTGTAGCCGGAGATGCTGGCCATGGACGATAGCGCGTCCATGTTCTGCGCGCGCGTAATTCGGGGCACCAACTCAACCGCAAACGAGGTCACGCCGGCGTCAGCGATGTCCTTCACCGTGCGCACGTCGCCGAGTGGGCGCAAAAACCCAATCAGCATTTGGCCACGTTTAAACAATGGAAGATCGGCTCGCCCCGTCCGATCGTTGGCTCCATAACACAACACCTGCACGATGATGTCGGCCGCGCTGAAAACGTCCCCGCGGCTGGAGAGCACCTTCGCACCCTTGCTCTCATATTCCGAGTCGAGATAGCCAGCTTCGGTTCCCGCACCGGTCTCAACGACGACTTCCAATCCGATTTTGGCGAGGCTCGGCAACACACCCGGGATGAGTGCTACACGTCGCTCACCCGAATAGTTTTCGCGGGGAACACCGACAATCATCTTCACCCTCCTAAGCCTTGCGGCGGGAAGTTACTCCCAAAAGCGACCTTCGGAACCGGACCGGAGCCACCCCGCCGCACATGGAACGGTTGAAACTCGAAAGCAGCATTCTACGCAGCGGAAGCAGAAAGTCCAGTGCTCGCACGCCGATCGGTCCAAAACCGCTGAATCGGCCCCGCTTTGGTTTCGCACAAGAGTCGGTCACAGACGGCGACTGCCCGCCCGTGATGTCGCAAAAAGAAGATCGATGTCGTATTCGAATGCGATTTATTATTGACAACCAATATGCGGAGAGTAACATTGCCATCCAATGTCACCGACTAACTTCGGCCTTCAATCTCTGCCTCAATAAACCGCTCCCGCCACGAGGAAAGCATGAACAGCAACGGCATCTTCGGATCCACTACTTTAGACGTCGTTATCGGCTTGGCCTTCGTCTATCTGCTGTTGGCCATCATTTGCACGACCATAAATGAATGGATCGCAGGCGTCTTCAACACTCGCGCAACGACGTTGGCCAAGGCCATAGAGCAGCTTTTAGACAGTCAGGCAGGAGGTAATTCGCCCAATACGAATTGGTTTCTGCAACAGTTTTATTCCCATCCCCTGATTGCCGGTCTGCGCAAGCCGAATGATCCAAAGTCCCGTCCCGCCTATATCGCTCCTCGCGCGTTTGCCACAGCGGTAATGGATATCGTCACCCCGCAGAAGCCGGGAGTCATCAGCTTCCAGGACTTGCAAACCGGCATCAATAACCTGCCTGACGGAGACGTGAAGACGGCGCTGCTCGCCGTCATTCAGACTTGCAACGAAAACATTCTCCAGGCGCAGCGAAACATTGAGAGCTGGTATGACGACACCATGCAAAGAGTATCGGGTTGGTACAAAAAGAAAACCCAGCTTTGGACCGTCATTATCGCCACCCTCCTGGCATTGGGAGCCAATGCGAACACCTTGCAGATCGCGAAAACGCTGTGGCAGAGTCCAACGGTTCGCGCACAGATCGTGGCGCAAGCCGGTGTGCAGACCTCGGCAACCCAGAGCACGGACTTGTCACGACTAGGCGATGTGCTGGGTTGGGCAAACGAAAGGCCCTTATCCTGGACGTGGCCTGTCTGGGGCAATCACTTTTTGGGTTGGTTCCTCAGCATTGTCGCGATATCTCTAGGGGCGCCGTTCTGGTTCGACCTGCTGAACAGGTTTATGCGCGTGCGCAACGGCGGAAACGCACCGGAGGAGGCCCAGGCTTCTCCACCGCAAACCACGCAGACCGCACCGCAGCAAAAAGCGGCAGCTGGGTAGGGGACCTGCTGATGTTCCACATAAATCTACTTGGGCCGTAACGGCGAAGGCGTAGGCGACGCTCGCATAGGGTTATCTAACAAGTAACAACGCTGACCGCAGCCGGTATATTCGATCTAACTCTCTCAAGGAAAACACCTTTACGCTCGCCTCCTGCTGTGAGGACTCTTCCGTCCTGAGGGCGCGATGCGAGCTGTGCAGCGATTGTGGCAAAAATACCACAGCGCGAGCTGCCCGCGACCCTTTAATCTATTGAATGCGCTGCCGTTAGTCTTCGCTTTTGATCTACGAGCGTACAATCCGTCAACCAGCCGCATGCAGCGGCATCGGACTCCATAGCGGAGCTCCCGTCCATCTCCGCATTCTACCGGCTTCTGTCGGCACGGGAATTGTCTTTCGTCGCACCGACCTGGAAGGCTTCGAAGTCGAAGCGGTCAGCCGCAATGTCGCCCGCGTGAGCTATGCCACCAGTCTCATGAAAAAGGGCGTGCTGATTTCGACAACCGAGCACCTGCTTTCGGCGTTCATCGGCATGGGCGTGGACAACGCCATCGTTGAGCTGGACAATCTAGAACTGCCGATTCTTGATGGAAGCGCCTTACCGTTCATCGAGATGATCACGCAGGCGGGACTTAGGCAGCAACGGCGTAAACGCGTCTACCTGAAGATCCTGCGGCCTTGCGAATTACGCGAGGGCGATAAATTCATCGGCATCTACCCCGCGGAGCGCTACTCCGTAAGTTATGCCATTGATTTCCCTCATCCGCTGATCGGCAGCGAGCAGTTTCAGGTTGAACTTTCAAACGGCAGCTACGTTGAGCACATTGCGGCTGCCCGGACCTTCGGGTTCCTGGAACAGCAACGCGCGATGTTGAATATGGGGCTGATTCGCGGCGCCTCACGCGCCAACTGTGTGGTGCTGACCCGCGATGGGCTGGATAACCCGCCGCTGCGTTTCGACGACGAGTTCGTCCGGCACAAGGTACTGGATTTGATTGGTGATCTCGCGCTTTTCGGCAAACGCATTCTCGGCTACGTCAAAGCCGACCGCGCCGGGCACGCGTTGCACACCGCAATCGTCTCCCGTGTTCTGCGAGAGCACGGCTATGCAGAGGAAATTACCCTCAATGAGGATGCCATTGCCGAATGGCCCGCCGAACACCTTGCGTACGCCGACTGATTGATTGTTTCTCTTTCCTCAACTCCTGACGTTATCGAAATCCCTCGGCATCTGAATCTTCTCCAATCTTTGGCGGCAACGGTCTTGCTAAAGGAATATGTGGCCCACAATGTGCCGCCACGGTAGTCTCCGGAATTCTTCCAGAGAGAGTCATGTGCTGCCAAGGATGGTCTGGCCCGCGCTGTGCTGTGAGGTTGATGGCTGCGTGCTGTTTGCTCTCAGCCGCTGCTGTAGCAGTAGCGTATCCCGGGCCGACTACCATCAGGCGGGAACTGCATCACGATGTCTCGCCGCCGCTGGCCGAAATGGTGAAAAATTCTCCTCCGGCCGAGCATGAGGAATTGGAAGCTGAGCCCCGGCGCCCTATCCCATTACCTCCCGGATTCACACCACACATGGAAGATCCCGTGCGCCAACAGACTTACACAGGGTTTTCGCCGCAGCTGGGTTTGAATTTCCAGGGCATCAGCGATGGCCAAAACAATTTCTGGGTGGAGTATGTTCCGCCCGACACCAACGGCGCAGTGGGCTCAACCCAGTACGTACAGTGGGTCAACACCTACTTCGCAGTTTTCAACAAGCAAACGGGAGCGTTGATTTTGGGACCAGCTGCAGGAAACGTTTTGTGGAGCGGATTTGGGGGCGCATGTGAAATCGACAACGACGGCGATCCGATCGTCTCTTATGACAAGCTGGCTGACCGCTGGGTGATGAGCCAGTTCTCCGTTTCCAACCCTCCCTATTTGCAGTGTATCGCGGTCTCTGTCACTCCCGATGCGACCGGTAGCTGGTACCGCTACTCGTTCCAATATAACTACTTTGACGATTACCCGAAGATGGGCGTGTGGCCTGACGCATATTATGAGACTTTTAACATGTTCGAGGGCGATGAATTTATTGGCGCCGACGCCTGCGCCTATAACCGCGCGGCAATGTTGAGCGGACAGGCTGCAACCCAGGTCTGTTTCCAACAGGGACCTTCCGTGGGCGGCCTGCTTCCAGCCGACGTGGACGGCACTACAGCGCCACCGGCCGGCTCTCCCAACTACTTGCTGACTTATGGAGCCAACTCGCTCGACTTGTATAAGTTTCACGTCGACTTTAGCGATCCCTCGAACTCAACCTTCACCGGGCCGACCATCATTCCCGTGGCGCCATTTGCGCCCATCTGTGACGGAGACAATGCATGCGTGCCGCAGATGGGAACCACCGCTCTCCTCGATTCAGTGGCCGATCGTTTGATGTATCGCCTCGCCTACCGCAACTTCGGCGATCACGAATCACTCGTGGTCAATCATTCAGTAGCCGTCAACGGCGGTGGAGGTGGAGTGCGCTGGTACGAGATACAGGCGCCAGGCGCAACCCCCGTAGTTGCGCAACAAGGCACCTATGCTCCCGACTCCAACTATCGGTGGATGGGAAGCATCGCCATGGACCGCATTGGGGACATTGCTGTTGGTTACAGCGTCTCCAGCGGAGGCATGTATCCGTCGATCGCATTTGCGGGACGCCTGCCCTCGGATCCGCCCGGCGCACTGGAAACTGAAACGCAAATATTTCCCGGGAGCGGATCGCAAATTGGCAGCGCACGTTGGGGAGACTACAGCTCCATGACGGTCGATCCCACTGACGATTGCACGTTCTGGTATACGAACCAATATCAACTCACAAGTGGCGCCTGGAACTGGGACACCCGTATCGCAAACTTTACCTTCCCGGGATGTACGACGGGAAACTATGTTGGTTTTTATCCCGATAGCCTGAGCTTTGTAACCCAGACAGTCGGTACTTTGAGCGCCGCACAGCCGATTACGCTCAGCAATCATGAGGTAACGAATCTTCTGATCACGAGCGTCGGAGTCAGTGGAGATTTTGTCCAGACCAACAACTGCGGGAGTTCTCTTGCGCCGAACTCCAGTTGCACGATCAATGTAAGCTTTGAGCCTTCCCAGACGGGAGTGAGAACAGGGACCCTGACCGTGGTCGATAACGGTCCTGACAGCCCTCGGACGGCAACCCTCACGGGCCTCGGTACACAGAATCTGACCTGTACGTCCGACGAGCTTTCCAACACTGGGTTTGAGAGTGGAACCCTGGATTGCTGGACGGCTGGTGGCGCTTTTCTGCCTTTCGTTTCCACGCTGCAGGCGCACTCTGGCAGCTTCAGCGCCCAACTTGGCGCCAGTGGCTTGCCGCAGCCTGCCGGCGATTCCTGGATCTATCAGACCATCACCGTCCCAACCAATATGCAATCGCCAACCCTGAGCTTCTGGTTCTGGCCCTGGAGCGCGGACAGCATCGATCACAACTGGCAGGAAGCGCAGATTCAGGACACGAATGGCAACACCCTCGCGCAGGTCATGAAAGCTTCGTCCAATGCGCAGACGTGGATACACCAAACGTTCGATCTGACCCCATATCAGGGAGAGACCCTGCGACTCTATTTCAACGATCACGAAGACGGATACGGCAATTTGACCTACATGTACCTGGATGATGTCTCGATAACCGACGGATTGTCTGGTTTGCGTTTCATTCCCATGACCCCATGCCGGGTGGTCGACACGCGCGGACCGCAAGGGACATTTGGCGGGCCGGCAATAGCGGGCGGAGGCTCCCGCAGCTTTCCCATTCCGCAAGGCAATTGCAACGTTCCTACGACCGCTTCCGCATACGCGATGAACGTGACGGCAGTGCCGCATGGACCGCTTGGCTATCTCACAATTTGGCCGACCGGCGGCGACCAACCTGAAGTCTCGACACTCAACTCAGAAGATGGCCGTATCAAGGCGAACGCAGCTGTAGTTCCCGCGGGCACAAATCAGGCGGTCAGCGTATACGTCACGAACACCGCCGATGTAATTCTCGATATCAACGGCTACTTCGTTTCCGCCAATTACAACTCGGCGCTGGCGTTCTTCCCTCTGACGCCCTGCCGTATCGCGGACACACGCGGGCCACAGGGACCACTGGGCGGACCGATGCTGCAAAACGGCGCTGCGCGCGATTTTCCCATCCTTCAGGCGAGCACCTGTGGTACCCCCGCCACCGCGCAAGCTTACTCTCTGAATTTCACTGCACTTCCCAGTCGAGGCCAGCCCTTGGGATATGTGAGCGTGTGGCCGGCGGGGCAAGCGCAGCCGGTCGTTTCCACCCTTAACGCACCAACGGGAACGACGACCGCGAACGTTGCTATAGTGCCAGCAGGCGCCGCCGGCGACATCATGGCCTACGCGTATGGGAATAACACCGACCTCATTATCGATATCAACGGTTATTTCGCTGCGGCTGGTTCAGCACCCAATCCGATGTCGTTGAACACGATTCAGCCGTGCCGCGTCTTGGACACGCGTAATCCGCAACAGGGTCACCTTTTTCAAGGAGAACTGACGGTGGAGGTACTGAACGGTCCCTGCCCGCTGCCGGCCTCCGCGGGTGCATATGTGTTGAATGCTACCGTCGTACCGCAGGGGGCATTGGGCTATCTGACGCTCTGGCCAGACGGAGAGCAGCAGCCTGAGGTCTCCACGCTGAATGCCTCTGACGGTACGATCACTTCTAACATGGCAATTGTGGCGACCACAAACGGTCTGATCGACAGCTATGCCTCCAATCTCACGCAGTTGATTGTGGACGCCTTCGGATATTTCGCGCCTTAGCGGGATAAACTGCTTCGTATTGCGGGTGAGTTGAATTCTGCCGGCCAGCTCTCGCTTTACAGCTACCATGGTTCTCAGTCACAATAGGCGACTACGTTTCGCGCGACGGTGAGGCAAGGTTGAAATTTCGCGGCTGGCTTCTGATGTTGCTGTTCGCCCATGTCATGTTGCACCCATGGGTGCACACGATGGGTGCGAGCAAACCTGCCAGTAGTGAAATCCGCATTTCCACTGCGCCGCCCGACTCGGATTCTTCACTGACAACCAGCGATCAATGTGAATTGTGCCGCGTGGGCCACAATGCAGCGATCTCCTGGCACCTTCCCACTTTTGATCTTCTCAATCCGCACTGGGTTCGTACCGTTCTACAATCGGTCAACTACGAATCGCTGCAAGCGGATCGCAGAGTCCCCTCCCGAGCGCCTCCAGCTCTGTATTAATTTCGCAATTGGAAAAGTGTGCGTCACGCAGTTTGTTTGCGCGCCCTGCAGTCAAACGCTTTATCCATTCTGCCTTGCACAGCGATGGTTTTAGGTTGCTTTGCACAGGCGGAGCCTAGCGAAATGGGGGATTCATGTTTTGGAAATTGCACTCGCGGTCACAGCAGTCTCAAGGCGACCGTTTCCACCGTGCTTTTTTGTTGCCGGCACTCTTGCTGGTTTGGTTGTGTGCGTCACTGACCGGTCACGCCCAGATAACGGGTGCGTCATCAATAAGCGGAACGGTTACAGATCCATCGGGCGCGGTTGTTCCAGGTGCTACCGTAAAGATCAACGATCCGGTGAGTGAGTACAATCGAACAGCCACCACCGACAACACAGGAAAGTTCACCTTCCCCAACGTGCCGCTGAACAGTTACCACATGACGGTGACGGCTACGGGCTTTGCACCCTACGTGCAGGATGTCGACGTTCGCTCGGCCGTTCCGATGAGCCTGAAGGTGACGCTTAAGATCACGTCTGCGGCAGAAAACGTCACCGTGGAGAGCGAGGCGAGTGATCTGCTGGAGAACGCTCCGACGTTCCACACCGACGTGGATCGCCAGCTGTTCTCGAAGCTGCCGCTGGAAAGCACATCATCGGAGCTCAGTTCCCTGGTCACTCTGGCCTCTCCCGGCGTCGCTGCCGATTCCAACGGCCTGCTTCACGGCCTGGGCGATCATAACGAGGACTCGTTTTCGCTCGACGGGCAGCCCATCACCGACCAGCAGAGCAAGGTCTTCTCCAACCAGATCCCGCTCGACGCCGTACAGTCCATGACCGTCATTGGTGGCGCTCCGCCCGCCGAGTACGGCGATAAGACCAGTCTCGTCATTGCTCTCACTACCCGTTCGGGACTGGGCGTCACCACTCCTCACGGGAATATCACCACCTCATACGGTACTTTTGGCACCTCGACCGAGGATGGGGATTTTTCCTATGGCGGTAAGAATTGGGGAAACTTTATCGCCATCAGTGGGCTGAATACCGGCCGCTTCCTCGACGGTCCGGAATTTCAGGTTTTCCATGATCACGGTAATGAAGAGAACGTATTCGACCGTGTCGATTACCAGATCACCAACGCGGACGCCTTTCACTTGAACTTTCAGTTCACCCGCTCCTGGTTTCAAACTCCGAATTCTTACGACCAGGAGTTCCACGACATCAATGGCATAACCGCGCTGAATCCCTTGACCGGCGTTCCTCTGGGACCGACCGATCAGCGCTCCAAGATTCTAACCTTCAATGTCGCTCCGACCTGGACCCACACCATCAGCAACAATGCCATCTTCAACCTCACAGGCTATGCCCGCCGCGACGCGTACGACTATTACCCCAGCAACGACCCTTTCAATGACCTTGGCGCTCCGGATCTCCAGCGGCAGACCGTTGCCCAGCAGCGAACCCTGCTGAATGCCGGCGCCATCGCCGCCATCGACTATACAAAGGGCATTCACAACGTTAAGGCGGGGATCAACTACGAGCAGACATTCCTCAACGAGAATGACCAGCTCGGGATCATCGACCCAACCTACAATGCGCCTTGCCTGAACGGCAGCGGCGTTCCGGTGAACGGATTTACCAATCCGGGGCAGTGTGCAGGCGCGGGATATTTTCCCAATACCCCGGCGAACCCAGTCGCGACTGGTAGCGCCTATTACCCATACTTCAATCCCGTCCTGCTGCCCTATGACCTCACGCGTGGAGGAACTCTATACCCGTTCTACGGTCACACCGACGTTAAGGAACTCGCAATGTATGTGCAGGACACCATTACGGTAAAGAATTGGGCCTTCAATCTTGGCATCCGCGGCGATTTTTACAACGGACTCACCACCGCTAATCAGGCAGAGCCGCGCGTGGGGATCTCTTACAACATCGCCCAGACGAACACCATCCTTCGCGTCTCCTACGCTCGCACGTTGGAGACTCCTTTCAATGAGAACCTGGTTCTTTCCAGCTTGGGATGCGGCAACCCAATCCTCAATCCCCTTCTGGCTTGTTCATCCACTTCGTTGACGCGATTAGCTCCCGGCTACCGCAACGAGTTCCACGCCGGCCTGCAGCAGGCCTTTGGAAAATATCTCGTCATCGATGGCGAATACATCTGGAAGTACACCCACAACGCATACGACTTCAGTGTATTGGGAAATACGCCGATTACGTTTCCCATCGAGTGGGCCAGGTCTAAGATCCCCGGCTTTGCCATTCGTGCCAGCGTTCCCAACTACCACGGTTTTTCGGCGCTGGTGGTCATGTCCAGCGTCGCTGCACGGTTCTTTACTCCGCAAGTGGGCGGAGCCGGCGCCACTCCCCTGGCGCCCATCGGAGTTTTTCGCATTGATCACGACGAGGCTTTCAACCAGACTTCCCATCTGCAATATCAGACCCCGTGGAAGCGCGGACCATGGATAGGGTTTAACTGGCGCTTCGACAGCGGACTGGTTGCGGGAAACGTCCCCTGTTACGGAGTCGGCCCCGCCAACGATTGCCCGCAATCGACAATGTTGGACGGAGTTCCCGCCATCGAGATGACGGATGTCTTGGGAATTCCTCTGACCGCCGATCAAGAGTTTGAAGCTGGATTCACCTGCAACGGCGTGCACGCTACGCCAACCATGCCGCTGCCGTTTATCTGTCCAGCTTCGCAATTCGGCTCGACGCTGACCCAAATACCCACGCCAGGTACAGAGAACGACGATAAGAATCCACCCCGCATCGCTCACCGTAATCTCTTTGACCTGGCGATCGGTGAGGATAATTTATTCGGCGGTGACAAGTACCGATGGAGTGCACGACTTAGCGTCATCAATCTTGCGAACAATTATGCCCTGTATAACTTTCTGTCCACCTTCAGCGGCACCCATTATGTGACGCCGCGCACCATAGCCGGGCAGATTGGGTTCCACTTCTGAGTTACCGCAACCGAAGGCTACCTCGGTGCTATATAAGCAGGTTGTATGTAAGAGATTGCATACATGGAAAGGAGCATGGTATCTCCACAAAACAAAAATGCCACTCAACTGAGTGGCATTGAAACAGGAGTGACGGCCCAGAGTAAAGATGCAAGCTTTCTTGCTCTACGACTTCGCCTTGCGCTTCCGTTCGGCCCAGCGCCGCTTCATCATCTCGGAAATACGCTTCCGCGCCGCTGCGCTCATATGCCGGCGAGGAGGTTTGGATGAAGCGGTGCTGGCTGCTTTTCCGCTTCCCGCCGGCCTTCCACGACGCCGCGGCCGGGAACCTTCTAGAGCCGCTATCGCCGAGTCAAGACGATCACGCTCACTTTTGAGCTGAGCGAGGATGTTATCAATGTCCATGCTTCTCCTTTTGCAATCTGAGGTTACAAACATCTTAAAGGGGTACCTACAATAATACCTACACTTAGATGTGAATCGTACTCCTTTGAGGACCGCAAACAGGAATATCAAAGATGGCCTGTCGTAGACTCGATTATTGTTCCAATGTGGGATACAACGGCAGGAAGAAACGTCGGAATCAGAGCCGGATTCAATGTCCCTTTGATTCGCTGTTCATCCGGAAAGGAGAACTCTCCTATTGACGAACACAAGCTATCACATGACCCCGGAGCAGTTCCGGGAATACGGCCGAGCGGTTGTGGACTGGATTGCCGATTACTACGCACGGATTGAGAGCTTTCCGGTGCTATCGCAGGTAAAGCCCGGCGATGTTCGGAAACTGCTGCCTCGCGAAGCACCACAGCAACCGGAAGAGTTCAGCATAATTCTGCGAGACATCGATCAAGTCGTACTGCCGGGAGTCACGCACTGGCAGTCGCCAAACTTCTTTGCCTACTTCCCGGCAAACGCCTCCGGACCTGCCATTCTCGGCGACTTACTCTCTTCAGCATTGGGCGTTCAAGGAATGCTGTGGGCCACCAGCCCAGCCTGTACTGAGTTGGAAACGCATGTACTCGATTGGCTGGTCCCCATGCTAGGGCTACCGAAGAAATTTCTCTCCTCCGGCAGCGGCGGCGGCGTTATCCAGGACACCGCCTCAAGTTCTTCGCTTTGCGCCATGCTGGCTGCGCGCGAACGTGCTACGAACTACCGAACCAATAAACAGGGCTGCCATGACCGGCTGATCGCCTATACCTCGAATCAGGCGCATTCGTCGCTTGAGAAAGCGGCCATGGTCGCAGGAATAGGAATCGAGAATCTGCGGCTGATCGATGTAGACGGGAATTTTGCCATGCGTCTGGAGACTTTAGCCGCGCAGATTCGCAGCGATCGCGACAATGGCTTCACGCCGTTCTTCGTTTCGGCAACTGTGGGCACGACTTCCTCCAACGCATTGGATCCGCTTGAGCAAATCGGGGCTATCTGTGCCGAGAACAATGCCTGGTTTCACGTCGATGCGGCTATGTCAGGAACGGCGACACTTTGTCCCGAGTTCCGGTACATACAGGCCGGAATTGAACTCGCCGACAGCTACACTTTCAATCCGCATAAGTGGATGTTTACGAACTTCGACTGTAATTGCTTCTACGTTGCCGATCGCAAGTCGCTGATCGATACCTTGAGCATTCTGCCGGAATATCTTCGCAACCAGGCAACTGAGTCCGGTGAGGTCTTCGACTACCGTGACTGGCACATCCCGCTGGGACGGCGCTTCCGCGCCCTTAAGCTCTGGTTTGTGATTCGCCACTACGGCGTTGAAGGTTTGCAGTTTCACATTCGACGGCACGTCGAGCTGGCCCAGCAATTTCTGCGCTGGGTGCAACAAGACAGTCGTTTTGAAGTAGCAGCGCCGGCACCGTTGAACCTGGTCTGTTTTCGTCACCGCGGTGGTGATAAGAGCACCGAAGAGCTGATGAACCGGCTGAACAAAAGCGGCGATCTATACCTGACTCACACCCGCTTGAACGACCGATTTACATTACGCTTCTGCGTGGGACAAACGAATACGGAGCAGCGGCATGTGGAGCGGGCGTGGCAGAGGATCCAGGAAGAAGCCGAGAGGCTATGATCCGCTAACGAATATTAAACACGCTCTTGGTCCAGCCAGCCGCAGAGGCCCCCGTAGCGACCCATGGTGTTATCCGCTCGAGTCGATGATGGCCTGTCTTGTGGAATAACCAGCCGACGCCAAGGGTCAGTCCGATGGAACCAGCTTGCCATGCCACTATACCGCCGCACGACTGCGTCGGGATCCAATCTTCTACACCGCCATGCGAAAGTTCCCGGCAGGTCTTGATCGTGTCCGCGACTCGCATTCCTGCATGAATGTAAAGGTCACGCAATTGTTGGCGATCGAAGAATTTGTGTGGCGTCGGTTGGTCAACCGAGACGGCTTGTACAGGGGCAACTGCTACGGCTGTGGGCGCGAAGTCGCTGGCCAGTTGCGTTGGCTTCAACTGCTGCGCAATTGCCGGAAGAACCAGAAGGGTGCTGAAGAAGAATCCAGCGCAGACTTGCAGGGCTTTCATGAGGCCCTGAACATAACAAACGGAAGGGTTCAGGAAACTCCGGTAAATACCGCAGAGACTCCAGTCCTGGCTACTTACCCATCGATCTGGGTGAAGCAGCCAAAGCCGACGGACTCCCCCTTTTAAGTCCGCCGGCCCCGCATCAGTCACCACTCAATGGTGACTGAACCCAACTGACAGCTAAACAGATCGTTCCATCCATTGCTCCGAAAAGAAGGGGCTCTTGATTCACATCGTCTGGAAGTGGACAAGACTTCAACCGCGGCAACTTCAGAAATGCACCGTCAAGGACTCAGTGAAGCGACTTAGATATTTCGGAAGCATCAGCCTCGGGGGTGCCGAATGTCGGTGAGATATGATTCGGCTGTTGCGAAAGGCACGGAGGAGGCTGGTTTTGGGTGCGGCTAGCGACTTCGAATTCAGGTATCGCTTTTGGATTTTCGGGGCAATCTTTTGGGTCCCATTCGCCAGCTACTCTTTCGACCACGTCAACATCGTTCAGGCAGGTTTGGAGTGGCTGGCACACCGGCGTGGCGTGCCGTCGGCCGTTTGGCAGTATCACGCAGCATTCGGAATCGCTGCATCATTCTGCGTTGCGGCCGCGACGATACGGACCTGGGGCACTGCGTACCTCCATCCCGAAATAATGGTCGACAAGCGACTGCACACAACGCGCCTGGTGGCTGATGGCCCCTATCGCTATGTGCGCAATCCCCTCTACTTCGGAAATGTCTTGCTGGGTATCGGCTTTGGTCTAATGGCCAGTCGAATCGGGTTTGTCATTTTGATCGCTGGAATGATCGCCTTCGAATACCGCCTCATTCGCCGCGAGGAGATTGGTATTGGTACGACGCAGGGTAACGAGTACCGGCAATATTGTGCAAGGGTGCCCCGACTCTGGCCGGCCTTCAGTCCAAGACTGCCGTCCGGGGACGCCGTGCCCAACTGGACCGGGGGATTTCTAGGTGAGGCCTTCATGTGGGTGCTGGCGTGCTCGGCTATTGCATTTGCCATTACGCTAGACCTGAAAGTTTTCTACATCGTTCTCGCCTTTGCTTTTGTAATTTATTTCCTATGCTATCTCGCCATCCAGCGGCGCCAGAAAAGAATCCGGGCGGAAGCGCGGCCCGTCATGAAGGAACAAGTGGATAAGGAGTAATAGCCACTGCCGGGGCCAGCACGCCGCAGTCAACATACGAACGATCTAATTCCGGGGAGGGGAAACGGAGAAATGGTAGGCACGAGGGGACTCGAACCCCTGACCTCTACCGTGTCAAGGTAGCGCGATCCTTTGTTTTCAGTGACTTGCAAATTTATCGACGTTCTTTAACGTCCCGTAAGTCCTTTAGATCAACACTCCGGTCATCTTCTATCGCCCCCGTATCGCCCCCAAATAATCCTCTGAAAACACGAGGCAATTGTCGGTCGTGCAAGTGGCGCGCAAACGAAAGGGGCACCCCGACGGGCTACCCCTAACTGCGCGATGAGAGTTCTATTGATCCTTGAGTCGTTCCGGAGTCCGGCTTGCTGTCGAAGATCTGCCCACAGCCTTGGCAGCGCAGGTGATCATTGTCGACGCAGCGGATGTCCTCCGACCGGTGAACATGACCACAGTGAGGACAGGTCCAAGTGGGAACAACCCCGGGGCGCTTGTGCTCCGAATTCAAATGGAATTTGCCTGCTGCTGAAAGAACCCCCCTGTATCCCGGTCCCTTGGCCGTACCGAGTACGCGGTCAGCATACTGGTCGGCGACGATCTTCTGCGGAATGAAATCCAAAAACACAGTGCGGCAGCGCAGCCGGATAGAGACCTGAAAGCGCACCCTAATTGCGGAATGCCAAAGCATCTCGGGTGCATTGGGGAGGTCGAGCCTCTTAAATGGTTTCGGCCGCCGTGGTTTTTCTTTGGGCAAGCATCAGCATGTTCAAAGGGCTGGAAAGTCGGCCGCGGCCTTTTGGGACGCATCAGCGGCGACGCTGAATTCAATGGAGGATTCATTGGACCGCTACTCACATGCGGAACGTGTTGTTGCCTTCCGTTAACCACGGCGAGCACACCTGGTTACGCCC